>Ga0310840_100638_pt1 | contig 22826 bp, 22 predicted proteins | sample SM_ome_8_FD_201304 | JGI IMG/M metagenome (GOLD analysis project Ga0310840, IMG submission 201304) | Sorghum-adapted microbial communities enriched on stacked mutant (SM) sorghum from Joint BioEnergy Institute, Emeryville, California... ...
TTGCAAGAACAACATGGCTTCCGGGGTGTCGAACTCCTTGCGCAGTTGATCGCTTACGAAGGTCAAGTAGTCCTGGTGAGAACGAGAAACGATTTTCACACAATCACCCAATTTTCTAGAGATAGGCAGTAAAAAAATGCCTTCTCGGCGATTGTTGGGGAGTTTCGAAAATGTCAAGAGGAAAGTTTGTTCGCATCCCTATTTTGGGGGTGAAACAATAAAGGACCCTGGCCAGAAAGCTAGAGTCCACAACGGAAATGAATTTCCGAGAAGCTTAATAAATTGTTTGGGGGGGATAATTATTATTTACTCTAGTGTCTTGGACCTTATTGGACAAACTCCAATCGTAAAATTAAATCGCTTGCGGGATCCGAACGGAGCCGAGTTGTTTGTCAAACTGGAAGGTTTTAACCCTGGTGGAAGCATGAAAGACCGTACTGCAAAGTGGTTGATAGAATCGGCAGAGGCCGCCGGATTAATTAGGAAAGGGAGTACTATAATTGAGTCATCTTCTGGAAATTTGGCAATAGGATTGGCTCTAGTTGCACGGGTCAAGGGTTACAAGCTGATATGTGTTGTCGATCCCAAAATTAGTGAGATGAATTTGCAATTACTCGAGGCACTTGGAGCTGAAGTTCGAATGGTTCATCAATGTGATGAACATGGTAATTATTTGGCTGCGAGAATCGAACTGGTGAAGCAACTTTGTGAATCGATCGAAAATGCATTTTGGACCAACCAATATGCAAATCCGGCGAATCCTCAAGCACATCAATTCTGGACTGCGCGGGAAATTTATGAAGAATTTGGGAGTGATCTGGATTGGGTGGTAGTTCCGGTCGGTACGGCCGGTTTGGCTACCGGTTGCAGTATGGGGCTAAAAAGTTTGATCCCTTCGATCAAAATCTTGTGTGTGGACGCGATTGGTTCGGTTACTTTCGGCTGCAAACCTGGTAAACGTTATCTGGTCGGGATTGGTTCCGCCATCGTTCCGGAAAATCTCAAGCCGGAATTATACGATAGGGTAACGCATGTCGGTGACTATCAAGCTTTTCAGATGTGCAGAAGATTGGCTCTTGAAGAAGGTTTACTGGTAGGGGGCTCGTCAGGAGCCGCAATCTATGCAGCTCTGGAACTTAGTAAAACGTTGTCTCCCGGACAGAAAGTATTGGCCATTCTTCCAGACCGGGGCGAGAAATATTATAACACCATTTTTTCTGATAGTTGGTGGGAAAAAACCGGCATTTCCGAGTTATCTACCACACATTTGTAAAGGGTGATTACCATTTCAAGTCTAATTGAAGCGATTCAAAACAAGATTTCCTTTGCTGGCGAACAGCTGAAAAAATGCCTTGAATATCGAAGAAAGTTACCTGAGTCGAGTCGAAATTTCCCTTTTGTTACCCGCAAAGGAAAGTGGGTATGGGCGGATAAGTGGTCAAACGGTTTTTTTATTGGTCAGTTACTGTGCATGTATCAGTTGGATGGAAATCCATGGTGGATTGAGGAGGCTGACCGCCATATTGATGCCTTGAAAATTTATCGGCATCGAGGAGATTTTCAGGACATTGGTTATATTCTCTATTATTCGTATGCATTGGGTTATACAATTACCGGTAACTCGCATTACCGGGATATCGCATTGGAAGGAGCCGACAGTCTATTTGAAGCAATGATGGAAGGAGGATACTTAAAATGCAAGTGGTTAGAAGACGGAGAACATTACGCAGGTATTGATTCCTTGATGAACATCCAACTTTGGTTATGGGCGTACAGGGAAACAGGCATTGCGGCTTATCGGGAATCTGCCCTCCGTTGCATTCGACATGCGATACGAGTCCTTGTTCGTCCCGATGGCGCAACGTATGAATATGTGCGAGTCGATCCGCGTTCGGGCGAATGGATTGAATCTTTCAACAAGAACGCTGCCCGCCCTGATTCGGTATGGGCAAGGGGGCAGGCGTGGGCGATATACGGTTTGATTCAGGCATACTTGGTATTGGGTGAATCGTCGATTATACCTGTGATTGAAAACCTGACGGAATATTATGCTCGCCATGCGCATACAGATTTGATTCCTTGTTGGGATTTGCTCATGCGCGATTCTGACACGCTGGTGGACGCTTCAGCAGCAAGCGTGATTGCATCCGCCTTGCTTCAATACGCACCGATTTCCCCGGACAGTAAGTATGCGAAATGGGGGGAATCGCTTCTTGAGCGTTTGCTGTCTCCGGAGTACCAGCCGAACCCGGAAAAGGGGCATGAAGGCATCTTGCTGCATGCAAGTACTCCACTCAGTGTGGTTTCGACACCGGGAGAATCTCAAAGTTGGGGGGATTATTTCTTATTGGAAGCCATGTACTCGTATAGAAGTGGAAGGAGTGAAAAATTATGAGAGCATCGGTGGGATCGATAGAATCGAGTGACCTTAAAATTGAAATTCATGACGATAGTCAATCGGTGCAAATTAAAAATATGGTTTCCGAGCTTGAAGACTCACTTGTAACAGAGATAATTATGGAAATATTGGAACGCACCGGTATAGCTGCTTATCGGCCGATTGTATATTTTAATGGGGCCAACCGATGGGTTATTGAAAGCCGATGCGAAGCTTTATTAAGTTTGTTGAAATCGGAGCATATACCGTTGTTGAAAGGAAAAGACACGAAATGAAAGGGAAAATGAACACACCGGTCGAACAGCGTATCTTTTTCTATGTACCGGGATATAAGCCTGCTTTCATAGAAGTCGCTGTCCATTCCATTAAAACCAATCTCATTTTATGCCTGGAGGATGGTACACCAAAGGACAAAAAGCATGAAGCACGTTATTTGGTGAAGGGTGCGCTGAAGGCGTTCGCCAACAAGTGCGACCGGTTTATTGTCAGAATAAATAGTGTGTACACCGACTATTGGCGGAGAGACATTGAAGCAATTCTCCAGCACCCGCCCAAGCGCATTCGCATTCCCATGGTAAACAAGCCCGAGGATCTCCTGCAGATTGATCACGTGGTCTGTGAAACGGCCCGGCGACTAAACCTCCCTGAGCTTCCACAATATGAAGTTATGATTGAAAGCCGTGAAGGTTTGCGAAACCTCAAGGCCATCGCAGCGACAAACGAAAGAATCTATGCTTTTACACTGGGAGCCGGTGATTATCTGGATGATGTCAAGAATTGCAGAAATCCGCATGAAGAACTAAAGAAAGCGAGGGAATATTTGGCTGGTACTTGTCGGGAGCTGGGAATTTACGCCTTTGATTCTACTTATATGAATTATAAAGATATTGACGGTTTTTACAAGGACTGCATTGCTTCAAGAGAATTCGGCTTTTCAGGTCGGTCGGTCATTCATCCGGATCAAGTGAACTTGGCCATTGAAGTTTATAGTCAAACCGGTTAATCCTCAGATCATTGTTAACGTTAGGGGAAATGACAATGTTCGATATCTTGGAAGTCCAGCTTGACGAGCCGCTACAAAAAAATGAAATTGGAATCTTTCAAAATCTGTTTTTGAAAGAAGTAAAGGCGCATAAGTTAATTGTTGATCCGGTAAACCGGCAATCGCTGACCATTTTTTACATTGGTCAGCCGGAGCCAGAACTTCGGCACATGGTGCAAACGTTCTTGGCTAAGTGGCAGAGCAGACAGAAAAGATATAACAGTGTGGAGAAGACTGATTTACAGACGGGTGAAGACTTCGACCGCTCGCGACTGCATCGTCTACGCTCTCTCTGTGAACCCCGGAATTCCGAGGATATATCGGATCAACTTATTGAACAGGAATGGGTGTATTTATTAAGAGGTCAAGAAATCAGTTTTAACCAAATCATGATACGCTTATTGAATGTATTTGATCAGTCTTTTATCAATTACTTCAATAATCGTTTGCGAGAAAGCGAACAACCATATGAATTTGAGGAACGACAATATTCAGCATTTATCCCGCGTTATTATTTGGAGAAAATGCACTATTTCGAAAACGCACCAGCTCATCTGTTTTTTGTATCTCATTTACAGCATGACGGAACCAAAATTGGGCAATTTTCAAAAGATGCAAAGGTTTTGGGGGGGCGCATTCCCGACCATGTTCAAGAATACTTGGAAAAGCCCGAACATGTGCTTCAATCGGCGCCTTGTTTTAAAGTGTACTTTGAGTTGGAAAACAAACTGCTTTCTGCCAATAAAATTTTTTGTTTACGCGGCCTCTCTTTTCGTAATGAGTCGAAGAACACCTTCTTGCTTGAACGTCTGTTAAATTTCAGTATGCGGGAATATGTGTTTGTTGGTTCACCTGAATTTGTCTTACAATTTTGTGATTTATCCTTGGAGTGGAGTATTCAATGGATGCAACAAATGGGTATAAAAGGGCACTGTCAGCCAGCTAATGATCCTTTCTTTATTTCCGACGAGTTGCGCGATCAGTTTGATATTCCCCGGCAAATCAAGTACGAAGTAAGAGCAGATATTCCGTACAAGCAGGACAGTCTTTCCATCGCCTCCTTCGATATTCACGGAAATTTTTTCTCCGAACTGTTCAATATTCGGAAACAGGACGGAGGGAAAGTTTGGTCCGGATGTATTGGTTTGGGTCTTGAGCGATCTGTATGGTGTTTTCTGCAACAATATGGTCTGGATCAACGGAATTGGCCGGAGGTAATTCTTCGTTGTCTATGAAAGCGACAAGAGCTATGGCTCATCAAATTTGTAGAGAGATGACCAAGGCGATTATGTTAGAAGCAATCATTTGGCCGTCTCCCGGGCTTGTCAATTTATGGGATTCCGGAAGTCATACCGATATGGATATCCGGACCTTCCTGACAAGCGCAAGAGCTATTCAGCCTTATCTATATGCTTCAACATATTGGGGTATCAGCAAGGGGACGCGACGGTTTATAGAAGAAGAATTTCCAACTTTGAAGATGATGGGGTTGAAAGCAGAGCGGGCCATGTTGCGTGCTACTCAAGGGGTTAATACCCATAAAGGCACGATATTTCTCGGCTTGTTGCTCTGTGCGTCGGCCGGAATGCATTTTCGTTGGCACGGACGGATCACGCCCGGTCCGGTATGCGCAACGGCACAACGTCTGGCCGCACGGAGTTTGGAACAGGAGCTTGTACAGTTGGGCAAGAGCAATAAGAATCCGATAACTACCGGTATTAGAGCATATCGGGAATTGGGACTGTTGGGGATTCGCGGTGAGGTCATTCGAGGCTTTCCGTCCATTCTACGCGTAGGTTTGCCTGCATTGAAACGAGCCATGCGGCGAGGCCATTCCTTGAGAGAATCTTCTGCACACGCGCTGTTGGCATTGATGTCTGTGGTGGAGGATACGACCGTGTTGAACCGGGTATTTGATCCGGGAAGAATCCGGTATACCCAAGAATGGGCGCGGCGTGTGCTGAGAGCGGGAAGCGTATTTACTCCTTTGGGACAACGTCTGGTCGCCGCTATGCACGAGGATTTCATAGCCCGATCCATTAGCCCCGGTGGTTCGGCCGATTTGCTGAGTATGTGTTTAGCGTTATTTTTTTGGGAGGTGAAGTTTGGCCATGCGCGAAAATCCGATTTTGATGGAGAAAAGCCGCCTCGCCTCCATTCGCGCCAATTGGGGAGCAGGTTTTCGGAGTGTTGTACAGATCATGGGGAACATTCCGGGAAACAAAAAAAATTTCCCTTACTCGAGGGAACTTGTTGAGTGGGGGATGATGCATGTTCAAATGTTCGCGTCTCGTGCTCGGATTCAATTCAAAGATGTACGGAGAATTCGAGGTGAACTGGGGTACGTAGTATTGCTTGCTGCCGATGAAGATCCTGTTCTTCTTAAACAGCTCTGTCTGGAGGCTGAACGGGAACACCCGCTTAGTCCTTATTGGGATCTTGATGTGTTTGACGGAAACGGGGAGAAAATTGCACGTTCGCAGTTGGAAAAGCCGCCTCGCCGTTGTTTCTTGTGTGAAGCGCCGGCTAAGCGATGTGCGTTTTTGCAGCTTCATCCGCCCTCGATTTTACAGTTAAAGATCAAACAAGATATTTTGGCTTATGGTCGTATGACACCGTTTCCCCGGGCAACCTTATCGGGTGGAGGGAATTCGGAATGGGAGAAGATAGAAGACATGTCTATGTAATACCGACCAATCGATTGTGTGAGGAATCCATCGCAAATTTGGCGGAAGAAATCATTTATGCTGAGCAGGTTTTTCCCGCACCGCTTTCCATGGTGGTTGTAGACGGCTCACCGGAGCCTATTGCCCGGCGTAACCGGGCTGCGTTCAACGCTGTAACCGAGAAATTTCAACGTTCCGACGTTTACTATTTTCAAACGAAACAAATAGACGATTTGATCAAACGAGTGCTTCGTTGCATGAACCTGAAAGAACGCGAAAAACTGCAGCCGCTTTTGACGCAGGAGGGGGTTTCCTACGGCATTGCCGCAAATCGCACGTTTTTGGTGGCGGCCATGCTGCAGTCCGATTTTTTGCACCGCCGTGACTCCGATGTTTACCTGCAGCGCGGGCCGGCTGGCGGTTGGCTTTTTCCGATCGAGATGGAAATGGAATACCTCGGAAAACCGGTGTCCATGTTGCCAAGTGTGATTCCTGTGCCGGAACGCTTTGTCGGTCATGAGCGGATTTACATGGTTGGGGGCGGGTATAGGGGCAATTGGGCGGTGGATTTTGAAGACCTGGCCAAAGCTGATTTGGAATCCGTCTACCGGCTGATTCATCTTGTGAAGCCATGGTCGACTTATGAAGAAATCCGGGAACTGGTCAATCGCCGATTCATCGAAGGGAGCAGAGAAGAATATGCCCGGGATGAGTTCATGTTCCCGGTCGACACTTTTATCGAGGTTGGGAATTTTTCCATTTACAAGATTTTTCAACAAATTCCGATTTCGCCCGCTTTGCTTACCTCCGGAACGGATTATTTATACCATGCGTTATTGAATAATGTTCACTTGCCCATGCTTTATCATAACCGACGGGTGGTACATCGGCATACCGGAGATCGTCAAGAAGAGGCGTGGATTTTTTCATATCATTCAAGATTGGCTATGTATCGTTGCGTAAACAAATATTATGCCCTGCTTTATAAAGAGATCTCCGCCAACCGGGAGCACTATTGGAATGACGACAAAGGCTTCCTTGCCGATCGGATCGGGGCATATTTGCTGGAGTTGTCCGAACGGAATTTGCAAGAGGAACAGATGAACGTTCTGGAATCCATGGTTGAAATTTACAATCGTTCCGGAATAGATAAATACGTACGTCTGGCCGAACATCTCTCTAAGCACCGTGCCATGATTCTTCAAAAGTCGGCGTCCGATGTGCGTGATCACGCATTCTTGACACTGGCATGGCCGCAGTTAATCAACTTCGCAAGCGAGCATGGCCGCGAGTTGTTGGCTTTTGTTCGGGAGCGATAAAAACGTTCAGCAACAGTATGAAGGAAAGGAAATGAAGGATGAGATATTTGAATGAACAGCATGTTCAAAGTATACAAACAGGGTGGGACGAATTAATCAAAGAGATTGGCAAGACCGTCGAAATTATGAATCGGGGCGATTATGCCCAACCTGTCAAACCTTATTTACGTTACCGAAACCAGCAAAATCGAATTATTGCCATGCCCGCCTATGTTGGGGGAGATGTCAATATCGCGGGTATTAAATGGATTGCCAGTTTTCCGCAGAATATCAAAAACGGACTGCCACGGGCGCACAGTGTGGTGGTTCTAAATGACGCTGATACCGGCGTACCGGTCTGCATCTTTAACACGGCGCTCATTAGCATATTGCGAACTTGCGCGGTATCTGGGCTTATGATTAAGGAATACCTGGAAGCTAGACCTTCGTATCGCCTCAACGTGGGAATAATCGGTTGGGGGCCTGTCGGTCGGCATCATTATCAAATGTGCAAGACCGTGCTAGGTGACCGCATAGACAAGATCTTACTCTTCGATATTATTACGGATATGCTGTACCAAAGTTTGCCTGATGATCCTCGGGTGGTAGCTTGCGACAATTGGGAAAATGTCTTTGAGAGTTCGGATATTTTCATTACGTGCACCGTATCGTCTTCCCGATATATCGATCGCAGGCCAAAGACGGGCAGTCTGTTGTTAAACGTTTCTTTAAGAGATTATCAACCATCTATTCTCGATTATACAAAGGCTATAGTCGTAGATGATTGGGACGAGGTGTGCAGGGAAAACACGGACATCGAATATTTCCATTTGCATTACGGTCTGAAGTCGTCTCAGGTTAAATCAATTCGGGATGTTGTTTGTGCCAAGTATTTTCATATGCTTTCGCCTGGAGAACCCATTTTTTTCAATCCGATGGGGATGGCGGTCTTTGACGTTGCTGTTGCAAAGTTGTTTTTTACGCGGGCAGTATCCGGCAATGTAGGAATAGAATTATAACATCCGGAAATCCTGAATGAGGATTGATCTTTAATGCTGAATGCATCGGTTGTTATCACAACCTATAACGGTAAGAAACAAATTCAAGCTTGTTTGCTGTCTCTGAATCATCAAATCTTGAAGCAAGATGAATCGTTCAATGTTGTGGTGGTGGATGATGGTTCAGATGACGGAACAGACGAAGTTATAGGCAAGCTCCGTTTAAACTATGACTGCAAATATTTGTACAAAGAACGGACGCCGACTTCCTCAAGAGCGGCTGCCCGTAATATGGGAATTCGACATTGTGACGGTGACATCATCATCTTCCTGGATGGAGATCAAATTGTAGGACCGACGTTCATTCAAGAGCATTTGCGCAGTCATCGATGGAATCGAGATATCGTAGTGGTCGGATTGCGCAATTACCTGAGTCCGGGGACAATCGATCTGGGCAAGTTAGCGAGAAGTTTTTCGCCGGATAATTTGCCTCCCGTTCAGAAATCCGACGGGCGCTGCCAAGTCTTCGCTCGATTTTCGGAAAATTTAGGTTTTATTCGTACAGCTTGGCATCTTGGATACAGTTGCAATGTTTCGGTGCGTAAGGCGCATTTGGACCGTGTCGGTTATTTTAATGAAGGGTTTATTGGATGGGGATTGGAAGATTGTGAGTTAATGTTTAGACTCTGTCAAGCTGGACTTCGTATGGTATTAAATAAGCACGCTTTGACCTACCACCAATATCACGAATCGGCTTGGAATGAGAGCAAATACCAACAATGGTACGAAAATTTGAAGTATTTCATCTCGTTGCATCCTCAGCCGGAAGTTTCCTTGCAAATTTTGCTGGATTCTTTCTTTGATCCCAAAAAGCGTCAGCAGCCATGGATTGATTATTATGAACGTTTTGAGCTTTCCGTTCGGAAACATAAGAACGAACCGGTTTGGGAGCGGGAAAAAATCTGTTACCTGGTGAACAGCAATCAGCGTGCAATCACAGAAATTGTGGCGGAAATTGCAAAGCACAGCCCCGAACAAATAGTTGTGGTCATTGACGACGCGGTTCACTCCGATTTGGACGTGGTCATCCAAACGCTGGAAGAAGCTCCTTGGTTGCAGTATTTTAGCGTTCCCGACGAGGAGCGAAAAATTCATCTGCTGAATCATTTTGTTCGCAACGTTCCGAAATTACACCTGTAAGTACGCTTGGTGCTCTCAAGATATCTGAAATTTCATGACTGGAGTGTTTTTCTATTAACGGGTTAAAAAATTACAAATTTATTTTTTCCAACAGCAAATACCGAAATCTTTATTTCATTAATTTATTGAATTCCATCCTGATTTCCATGATGGTTCCGGTTTTTCCGGTTTGGATGGTCGAAGAAGCGGGAATTTCTGCGGAAAATGTTTTCTTCTTGTTGTCCGCAACAGGAATTGTCGGGTTAGCGTTGAACGTCCTGATTGGACATTTGACTGATTTGATCGGTGGAAGAAAGCGAATCATGGAGGCCGGCATGGTATTATTTTGCGCAAGGGATTTTTTGTATTGTTTTTTTCCAAATATATTTGTCATTGCCGCAACCAGTTGGATTAACGAGATCAAAACGGGCGGTTTGGCATTTGCCGTTCTCCAAGAGTTAATTAAAAAACAAGCGCATGAAAGCATGCAGGGATTCATCACGTCTGCCGTTCGCACTTCGATTTCCATAGGCTTTATTGTGGGCCCGTGGATCGGAGTAAATCTGGTGTCCTTTTTTTCGTATTCTGTCTTTTTTATAATTCATGGAATTGTTTACATATTTCTGTTGATTTTTACTCATTTGACGTTAACGGAAGATCCGACTCTCCCCCGGGAAACCGCGAAGGTCAGGTGGAAGCTGAAATCGGATGAACTTAGGCTATTGCTTTTGACAGTCATCATCATTGTCTTGTTGTCAACGGGCAGCCAGACAAGCGGCGCTTTATTGGTTCTTGTTTTGGATAAGCTGCTCGAACCGTGGGCAATTGCCGCGATTATCAGCGTCGGCCCGATTTTTGAAGTGTTGATCATTCCCTTGGTGGGTTTGTTGAATGACCGAATAGGAACGAGAAAAACGCTGCTATTGGGCGGTGTGGCGGGTACGGCCTATTTTCTTTTGCTTGCGATCAGCAAGACGTTTGTGTTGCTTTTACTGCTCCAAATTTTTGGTACTCTCTATACCGCTGTGTTGTTTACGAGTTTGATATTTTTTGTGCAAAACGCTTTCCGAGATCGTTTGGGTTTCTCGTCTTCGCTCTTTTTTAGCGGGAATTCTTTATCCTCCATCATTGGCAATGCGTTGTTAGGGAGCGTGCTTGTCAACTGGGGATATGATGTGGGATTTTTGTTTTTGGGGGGCATGACCCTAGCGGGCGTATTTCTCGTTGTTTCCACCCGAGGCAAAACGAGCTTGTCTTCGTCCGCGATTGATGGTTGAACATTCGGGCAATCGAGCAGTCGGAAACCGGAAAAACGTTCCGGCATGAAACGCTCCGCTTTCCATTAGCGAAAAGTGAAGACCGATACGGTGGATGCCTGGCATTTGGCGGAGATGTTTTACCGTGGGGATCTTCATCCGCATCGAACCTGGTCGGAAGCCTTCACGGAACTTAAGAATCTGACGCGACAACATGAGTTTATGACCTCACTGCTTGTTCAAGCCAAGCTGAATGCCAGATCCTTGTTGGACCAAGTCTGTCCTGCCTATGAAACGGTGTTTGACAACCTCTTACATCACGTTCATGCCATCCTTGTGAAAGGCGAGCCCTATAAAAATATATTTCCGCATTTACCATCCAAGTCTCCGCACCACCGGAGGCTTCTTTGGGTTTTGTTGTTGTGGTCCGGGGAGGGTCGCGGATGCCGCACCGCCGTCCGGCCGGCATTCGGGGTTCGCTCCGCGTGGGGGCGGATGGCGAATGGCGGCGTCTTGCGGACGAATCGCGAGCGATGTCGTTCTGTGCTAGAATAGGATCACGAGATTTCCCATGACGGATGGAGCTGGATGACAGCATGCGGATCGAACACGGGCATCAATTCACCGAGCATCATCGTTATATCGTCTATCGCGATTTCTCGATGAGCCCGCTGGACATGAAGACGCTCAGCCTGATCTATCAGCCGATGATCGGCGCGCCGGCCGTCTCGCTGTATCTCTTGCTCTATCACCAGATCGACGAGGCGCGGACCGGTTACTCGCGGCCCGATGTGCAGCGCAGGCTGCTGCTCGGCCTCGGCGTCGGCCTCGGCGAGACCGGCCGGCGTCATCTGATCGACCAGACCTCCCGTCTCGAAGCCGTCGGGCTGCTGCAGACGCACCGGATCGCGCTGCCGGGCGGGGACGACATCCTGTACGAATATACGCTGGTCAGGCCGCTCGAGCCGGCCGAATTTTTCACGAACCCGCATTTCACGTTGCTGCTGCGGGACAAGATCGGCAAATACGCCGTCATCGCGCTGCGCGAGCAGTTCGAGTCGCCGGCTCCGGAAGAGCTGGATCAAGCCGGGGCGGCGCGGGAAGATCTCTCGGTTCCGTTCTTCGAAATCTTCCGCGTGCAGCCGCACAGCGCGGACGCCGAGCTGGAGCAGGCGCTGGCGGAGATTGCGACCACCCGCGAACCGGCGCCGGTCCAGCCGCCCGAGCCGTCCGCGGGCATCGCTTACGGCGAGCTGATTTCCGGGTTCCCTCAAAGCTCCGCCAACCGGCCGTTCGTCGAACGGCTCCGGACGGACAAGAACGGCATGGCGATCGTGAACTACGTCGCTTACAAATATGACCTTGACGTCGTGGACATGCGGCGGCTGCTCGACGAGTCCGGCGTCTTCTCGCCGGACGGCGCGCTCCTGTTCGACGAGCTGCAGCAGCGGGCCAGCATGTTCTACCGGCAGAACCGCAAGCTGGAAGAGGAGCGGAACCGGATCGCGGGGCGGAGCGTATCCAGCGCCGGCGTTCCGGAAGACGCGGCCCCGGACGATCCGCCGGAAGAAGTGCCGGTGTCGGAAGACGATTATTTGCCGGTTCCCGAATCGATGGCGGGGCGGTGCGACATCGCGCAGTACAACTTCCTGATGCGGAACGAGCCGCACACCCGCTTCCTGAAGCGGTTCTTCCCGGGAGCCGTGCCCGCCTGGCTGGACCGGGCCTTCGAACGGATCGACCTTCATTACAAAATGCCGCGCGAAGTGATCAACGTGCTCATCCATTACATACTCGGCATGAGCGGAACGCAGCGGCTGTCGGGCGACTTCATCGACAAGGTGGCCTCGAACATGCTGGCCAGAGGGGTCGATACATACGAGAAGGCGATCCGGTACGTGCGCGAGCAGGAGAAGCTCGAGCAGCGGATGAAGGAAGCGGAGCGCCGGCCGCAAGGCGCGCAGGGAGCGTCATACACACAGGCGCAGGGCCGCGCCTGGCGCGGCAGCCGGAGCGGCGGAACGCGCAAGCCGGCGATTCCGATCGTCGAGCAGCGGACGGGCGGCCGGCAGCTGACGCCGGAGGAGCTGGCGGAGGCGCTCCGGCTGGCAAGCGAGCTGGAACGCGAGTCGTAACAAGGGAGGGGCAGACCGATGGAATCGCTGGGGGAACTCATCAAGCGGTGGCCGCTCGGCGCCGGGATGCAGGCCGAAGCGGAGCGGCATCTGGACGCGCTGCTGGAAGAACCGGCCGTCCGCGAGCTGCGGGCGCGCCATCCGGAACTGACGCGGCGCGACCTGCGCCTCAATCTGAACCGGATTTATCAATATGTGAAAGAACAGCGCAATTGCGCCGCGTGTCCCGGACTCGACCGGTGCCCGAACGACATCGAAGGGTACTACACGGTGCTGGAGTGCGAGGCGCAGAGCGACAAGGCGCAGCTGTACGACCGGAAAGCCCCCTGCAGCCTGCTCAAGGCGCGTCAGGCCGAACAGCAGCTGCGCAGCCGGGTGAGGAGCTTCTACATCGACGAATCGGCGCTCGGCGGTTCGTACTCGCCGACCGAGATGGTCACCCTCGAGCCCGAGCGTTCGGCTGCCGTCAACCATCTGTTCAAATACATCAAGACGACGCGGGAGAACGGCCTGCAGAAGCGCGGGCTGTATCTCGTCGGCCCGTTCGGCACGGGCAAGACGTATCTCATGTGCTACATGCTGCACGAGCTGGCGAAGAGCGGGCTGTCCGGCGTCATCGTCTACGTGCCGGAGTTCGTCGAGGACGTGAAATCGATGCTGGACGAACCGGCCCGGCTGCGCGAGACGATCGAACTGATGAAGCAGACCGACCTGCTCGTTTTTGACGACATCGGCGCCGAGAACCTCAGCCCCTGGGTGCGCGACCATGTGATGGGCACGATTCTGAATTACCGCATGAACCGGAAGCCGACGTTTTACACGTCCAATCATGACCTGGACGCGCTGGAGCGGCATTTCAGCTTCACGAACAAGGACGGCGAGGAAGCGCACAAGGGACAGCGGCTGATGGACCGGATCCGCCCGTTCGTCGACCGGCTCTGGATCGGCGGCGGGAACAAGCGCGGCCTCACGTGACCGCCATCTTAAGAATGTACGCTTGTTCCGGCTTCTCCGGAGATGGTAAGATGCGGGAAGATGACAAAAAAGGATGCGTGCGGATCCGCACCGTGTCCGGAGAGGAAGGAACTGGTTACCATGCGCAAACATCGTGTCGTTGCGGCCGGCTGCGGGGGCATGTCCCGGCTGTGGCTGGATTACGCGCAATCCCGTGAGAATGTCGAGATCGCCGCGCTCGTCGACCTGTACGAAGAGACGGCGCGCCGGAGGGCCGCCGAGCTCGGACTGGACGTCCCGATCTTCACCGATCTTGCGGAAGCGCTGTCGAAGGTGGAGGCGGACCTCGTGTTCGACGTGACGATACCGGCCAGCCACAAGACGATCGTGACGACGGCGCTCACCGCCGGCTGCCACGTGTTCGGCGAGAAGCCGATGGCCGAGTCGCTGGAGGATGCCAAGGAGATCGTGCGCGTCGCGGGACAGACGGGAAAGCGGTACGCGGTCATGCAGAACCGCCGGTACAACCGGCAGATCCGCGCGCTGCGGGATCTGATCGCTGGCGGGACGATCGGCAAGGTCGGATCGATTCACGCCGATTTCTTTCTCGGGCCGCATTTCGGCGGCTTCCGCGACGCGATGGAGAGCCCGCTCATCGTCGACATGGCGATCCACACGTTCGATCAGGCCCGCTTCATCAGCGGGGCGGATCCGGTCTCGGTGTATTGCCACGAGTACAATCCGCCGGGTTCGTGGTATCAGGGCAACGCTTCGGCGGTATGCATTTTCGAGATGAGCGACGGTTCGGTGTTCACGTACCGCGGGTCGTGGTGCGCGGAAGGGTTCCCGACGTCCTGGGAAGCGGACTGGCGCATCATCGGCAGCCGCGGCACGGCGCGCTGGGACGGCAGCTCGATGCCGGAGGCGGAGGTCGTGGACGAGTCGGCGGAACCCGGCTTCATCCGGACCGTCCGCCGGGTGGAAGCGAAGGCCGCCTGGAACGGGCGGGAAGGCCATGACGGCTGCCTCGACGAGATGTTCGCCGCGCTGGAGGAGGGGCGTCCGGCGGAGACGGACTGCACCGACAACATCAAAAGCATGGCCATGGTGTTCGGCGCGCTCGAGAGCGCGAAGACCGGCCGCAAGGTGATGCTCGACCATCTGTGATCCGACAGCCAGGGTCCGCCCGCAGGTTTCACCGCCTGCCGGGCGGGCCGTTTGTTTTATCAGCGCAGTTTATAAGATCAATAAAAACTAACAAAAAATAGGTTGACGCCCCGGCTGGCGACCTGATATGATGCTTCTATAACCCGACTAAACATGTAGGAATAATCATTTAGTGACCGGTCAACCGGAGCAAATGAAGCCTCGTCCTCATCGCGCTGCGCCATCAGTCGGTACAGATTGAGAAGGGACGGCCGCCGGGCCGCCCGATTTTGGGGGAGTGTCGAGAATGAAATCAAAGATTTATCGGACGCTGATTTTGATTGCCATCATTGCCCTGTTGACCGCCTGCGGATCGGGCGGCGGCAACGGCTCGGGCAACGGACCGTCGACCGGTTCCGGGGGAGCGTCTTCCGATGCGAAACAAGAATCGCTGCCGCCGGTGGAACTGCTGAACGTTTCCTACGACCCGACCCGCGAGCTTTACGAAGCGTACAACGAGCTGTTCGCCGAGTACTGGCTGAACGAGAAGGGCCAGAAAGTGACGATCAAGCAGTCGCACGGCGGTTCCGGCAAGCAGGCCCGCTCCGTCATCGACGGGCTGGAAGCGGACGTCGTGACGCTGGCGCTCGGCTACGACATCGACGCCATCGCCGATGCGGGGCTGATCTCGCCGGACTGGCAGTCGCAGTTTGACCTGAACAGCTCGCCTTATACGTCGACGATCGTTTTCCTCGTCCGGGAAGGCAATCCGAAGGGGATCAAGGACTGGGACGACCTGATCAAGGAGGGCGTCGAAGTCATTACGCCGAACCCGAAGACGTCCGGCGGCGCGCGCTGGAACTACCTCGCCGCATGGGGCTACGCGCTGAAGAAAAGCGGCGGCGACGAAGCGTATGCGCAGGAGTTCGTGAAGGAACTGTTCAAGCACGTGCCGGTTCTCGACTCGGGCGCGCGCGGAGCGACGACGACGTTCGTGGAACGGAAGATCGGCGACGTGCTGCTCGCATGGGAGAACGAGGCGTTCCTGTCGCTCAAGGAATTCGGCGAAGACCAGTTCGATATCGTCACGCCTTCGCTCAGCATTCTGGCCGAACCGCCGGTCGCCATCGTCGACAAGGTGGTCGACAAGCGGGGAACGCGGGAAGTCGCCGAAGCGTACCTGAACTATCTGTACACCGAGGAAGCGCAGAAAGTGATCGGCGAGAATTTCTACCGGCCGACGCTGCCATCCGTGGCCGAACAGTTCAAAGACGTGTTCGTCGACGTGGAGCTGCTGACGATCGACGACGATTTCGGCGGCTGGCGCGCGGCGCAGGAGAAGCATTTCGCCGACGGAGGCATTTTCGACCAAATCTATACGCCGGGTTCCTGATCACCGGATAAATTGAACAGCCGTGAATCGGACGGGAGCTGACTTCACATGAAAGGTTCCAGAAAGGCCAGCGTGCTGCCGGGATTCGGACTGTCGCTCGGATTTACCGTTCTGTATCTGAGTCTCATCGTAATCATTCCGCTGGCCAGCGTCCTGATCAAGACGGCCGGAATGAGCTTCTCGGAGTTCTGGGCGGCCGTGACGAACGCCCGCGTGCTCGCGGCGTACAAGTTGAGTTTTCTGACCGCGTTCTTCGCGGCCGCCGTCAATGCCGTGTTCGGCCTGCTCGTCGCCTGGGTGCTCGTGCGCTACCGGTTTCCGGGCAAGCGGCTCATCGACAGCATCGTCGACCTGCCGTTCGCCCTGCCGACCGCGGTTGCGGGCATCGCGTTGACGTCCATCTACGCGCCGACCGGTTGGGTCGGATCGCTGCTTGAACCGCTCGGACTGAAAATCGCTTATACCCCGATCGGCATCACGATCGCACTGGTGTTCATCGGCCTGCCGTTCGTCGTGCGGACGGTGCAGCCGGTTCTGCAAGATCTCGACAAAGACGTGGAAGAAGCGGCCGTCATGCTCGGCGCGTATCGCTGGCGGACGTTCCGCCGCGTCATTCTGCCGGAGCTGATCCCGCCGCTGCTTACCGGCTTCGCCCTGGCGTTCGCCCGGGGCATCGGCGAGTACGGTTCGGTCGTGTTCATCTCCGGCAACATGCCGATGCGGACGGAGATCGCGCCGCTGCTCATCATGACGAAGCTCGAGCAGTTCGACTACGCCGGCGCGACGGCCATCGCGCTCGTCATGCTGGTGATCTCGTTCTCCCTGCTGCTGCTCATCAACTACATGCAGTGGCGGTACAGCCGCCGCGTGCAGGCGGGATAAGGAGGGATCGCCATGGCTGGAGCCATTCACGCACATCTGTCAGACGCGGCGTCCGACCGGCCCGCCCACGCGACGGAATCGAGGGGCGTCCGGATCGCGCTGATTACGACCGCGCTGCTGTTCCTGGTGCTGATCATTCTGCTGCCGCTCATTTCCGTCATCGTCGAGGCGCTGTCGCAGGGCTGGCGCGTCTATGTCGAATCGATCACCGAGAAAGATGCGCTCTCGGCGCTGAGACTCACGCTGATCACCGCGGCCATCGCCGTCCCGCTGAACACGGTGTTCGGCATCGCGGCCGCCTGGGCGATCGCGAAGTTCAAGTTCCGGGGCAAGAACGTGCTCATCACGCTGATCGATCTTCCGTTCGCCGTCTCCCCGGTCATTTCGGGCCTGATCTTCGTCCTGCTGTTCGGCGCGCAGGGGCTGCTCGGTCCGTGGCTGGCGGCGCATGACATCAAGATCATCTTCGCGCTGCCCGGCATCGTGCTCGCCACCATATTCGTCACCTTCCCGTTCGTGGCGCGGGAACTGATTCCGCTCATGCAGACGCAGGGCGTGCAGGAGGAAGAGGCGGCGGCGACGCTGGGGGCGAAGGGCTGGCAGATTTTCAGGCGCGTGACGCTGCCGAACATCAAATGGGGGTTGCTCTACGGCATCATCCTGTGCAACGCGCGGGCGATGGGCGAATTCGGCGCCGTATCCGTCGTCTCGGGGCATATCCGCGGACAGACGAACACGCTGCCGCTGCACGTTGAGATCCTGTACAACGAGTACCAGTTCACCGCATCGTTCGCCGTCGCTTCGCTGCTGGTGCTGCTTGCGCTCGTGACGCTGGTCGTCAAGGCGATCGTCGAGTGGAAATCCGAACAGCGATCGGCCGGATCGGAAGGAGGAACCGGGTAACATGCGTATCGAAGTGCGGAATGTGACGAAGCGTTTCGGCAGCCTGAAGGCGGTCGACAATGTCAGCTTCACGATCGAAGAGGGCAAGCTGATCGGGCTGCTCGGCCCGAGCGGCGGCGGCAAGTCCACCCTGCTGCGGATGCTCGCGGGGCTGGAGACGCCGGACGAAGGCGATATCATCCTGGACGGCAAGCGCGTCAACGACGTGCCGCCGCAGAAGCGGGGCATCGGCTTCGTCTTCCAGAACTACGCGCTGTTCCGTCACATGACCGTGTTCGACAACATCGCGTTCGGACTGGAAGTGAAGAAGGCGAAGAAGAATGAAATCCGGGAGCGCGTGAACGAGCTGCTCAAGCTGGTGGGCCTTGAGGCGATCGGGAACCGTTATCCGCATCAGCTCTCGGGCGGCCAGCGGCAGCGCGTCGCGTTCGCCCGGGCGCTGGCGCCGCGGCCGAGCCTGCTCCTGCTCGACGAGCCGTTCGCCGCGATCGACGCGAAGGTGCGCAAGGAGCTCAGGACGTGGCTGAAAGAGATGATCGAGCAAATTGGCATCACATCGATCTTCGTGACGCACGACCAGGACGAGGCGGTCGAAGTGGCCGACGAGATGCTCATTTTCTCGAACGGCCGGCTGGAACAGCAGGGCTCGCCGCTTGAGATCTACCGCCATCCGCGGACGCCTTTCGTCGCATCGTTCATCGGCGAATCGCGGGTGCTCCAGCATCCCGAGCGGCTCATCGGATTCGAGGAAGCGGTCAGCCAGGGAGGCAAATCGGCCATCATCCGCCCGGAATTCGTGGAGGTCGGCTTGCAGCGGGAGCTTTCCTATCCGCTGTCCGCGCAGCGGGGGATCGTCCGGCAGTCGTTCTTCCGCGGCGCGCATCTGGAACTGGAAGTGGATGTCGAAGGCAATCGGCTGATCGCGTACCGGTCGCTTGACCGGGAACCGCTCGAGCCGGGTGCCGAAGTGCTTGTCTTTATTCATCGGTTGTACGTGCTTGACGGATCGTCTGCGGTATTGGTCGAAAATCCGCTCAAGACGGATCCGATGCCGGTCCATATTTAGTCCATACTGGAATGGATGGAGGGTTCACAATGGCGAAACCGGTAGAGGTGGATGCCGTATGGCTGGAACGGATTGCCGAAGTGGTGAACGGCCTGGAATACGGCTCGGTGGTCATTACGGTTCATGACGGCCGGATCGTGCAAATCGATCGCACGGAACGCAAGCGGTTCGACGCAGCGGCCGCGGCGCGTAGGGCTCAGCCTGTTGCCGGCAGGCCATTGCCGAAGACCGGCGAAGCGAAACATTGAAAACGAACAGCCCCGCCGCCGTCCGGAATGGACGGAAGCGGGGCTTCGGTTTACGGCAGGTCAAATGCGCATGAGGCGGCATTGCGCCGCCGGCCGGGTTACGAGATCAGAAACTTGATGATGACGGCTGCGGCGAAAACAACCACCATAAAGGCGAACATACCGGCGAAACCGACCGCCACATCGTTGAAATCGTTGCGCGGCTCTTCATTGATATGTTGACGCGGATCCTGCACGTTCTCCATCAGTCTGTCCTCCTGTCGGGCCGGCGGTAAACCGCAGCTTGTGCCCCGTAAGTCTTCCATCGCTCCCCCTAGTATACCCAACTTGCCGAATGCTTGTAAAGCGAACGAATGTGACAAAAATAAGGCGGCGTTTTGTCGGTACGGCATCGCTCCGCCGGGCGTTCCATGTGCTACAATACGTATAGCGACGAAGGGGGCGAAACCGCATGGCACAGAAGGAGTCGGCCGGCCGATCCGCGGCCGGGGAACTGAGGCGCGTTCCGGAGCCGATCCGCTCGAAGCTGGCGCTGCTTCCGGACAAGCCGGGCTGCTACCTGATGAAGAACGCCGACGGGCAGATCATCTACGTCGGCAAGGCGAAGGTGCTCAAGAACCGCGTCCGGTCCTATTTCACGGGCAGCCACAACATCAAGACGCAGCGGCTCGTGTCGGAGATTCGCGATTTTGAATACATCGTGACGTCCAACAACATGGAAGCGCTCATCCTCGAGTGCAACCTGATCAAACAGTATCATCCGCGCTACAACGTCTTGCTGAAGGACGACAAGACGTTTCCGTACATCAAGATTACGGGAGACGCGCATCCCCGCCTCGAGGTGACACGGCGCGTCGTCAAAGACGGCGGAAAATATTTCGGCCCGTATCCGAACGCCTATGACGCGCGGGAGACGAAGCGGCTGCTGGACCGGCTGTATCCGCTGCGCAAATGCGCGACGATTCCCGACAAGGTGTGCCTGTATTACCATATCGGGCAATGTCTCGCGCCGTGCGAATTCCCGGTCGACCGGAGCCGGTACGAGGAGATGGTGCAGCAGATCACGCGTTTCCTGAACGGCGGCTACCAGGAAGTGAAGGCGCAGCTCCAGGAGAAAATGATGGCCGCGGCCGAGGCGCTCGAGTTCGAACGGGCGAAGGAGTACCGCGACCAGATCCAGAGCATCGAGACGGTGATGGAACGGCAGAAGATTCAGGTTGCCGATGCGGTCGACCGCGACATTTTCGGTTTTGCTGTGGACAAAGGGTGGATGTGCGTGCAGATTTTGTACATGCGCCAGGGCAAAATGATCGAACGCCGCGCCACCACGTTTCCGTTCTACGGCGAGCCGTATGATGATTTCATGACGTTCGTGGCCCAGTATTACAGCGAGAACCCGGCGCTGCCGAAGGAGATTCTGCTGCCGATGGCCGAAGATGCCGGCAGGACGGCGGACGGCGGGCAGCAAGGACAACCGGCCGGCGGCGGGCAAGACGGGGCTTCATCTGCGGGCGGGCAGGATGGTGCGGCGGCTGCCGGGCAGGAGGGGGCTGCGGCTGACGGCGGCGCTTCCGGCGGCGAGCGGCCGGATGAAGGCGAGGCCCGCGCCGGCGCCTCCCAGGGCGAAGAGGATATGCGCGAATCGCTGCAGCGCTGGCTGAAGATCAAAGTGTTCGTCCCCCGCCGGGGCAAGAAAAGGGACATCGTGAAGATGGCGATGCAGAACGCCCGGGTGACGCTGGACGAGAAATTCCGGTTGATCGAGCGCGACGAAGCCCGCAGCGTGAAAGCGTGCGAAGGGCTGGCCCGCTGGCTCGGTCTGCCTCAGCTGCGCCGCATCGAGGCGTTCGACAACTCGAATATTCAGGGCACCGACGCCGTCTCGGCGATGGTCGTCTTCACGGACGGCAAGCCGGACAAGTCGGAATACCGGAAGTACAAGGTCAAGACGGTCGAAGGAGCCGACGACTACGCGACGATGCGCGAAGTGATCCGCCGGCGCTACGAACGGGTGCTGAAGGAGGGGCTTCCGCTGCCGGATCTGATCGTCGTCGACGGCGGGCGGGGGCAGATCAGCGCGGCGCTCGACGTGCTCGAGAACGAGCTGGGCCTGAACGTGCCGGTCTGCGGCCTCGTGAAGGATGCGAAGCACCGAACGGCGCAGCTGATGACCGGCGATCCGCCGGAGATCGTGCCGCTGCCGCGCGACAGCCAGGAGTTCTACCTGCTGCAGCGCATCCAGGACGAGGTGCACCGGTTCGCGATCTCGTTCCATCGCAACGTGCGCGCCAAATCGATGATCGCCTCGCAGCTCGACGCGATTCCCGGGATCGGCGAGAAGCGGCGCAAGGCGCTGCTCCGCCATTTCGGCTCGATCAAGAAGATCCGCGAAGCGTCGATCGAAGATTTCCGCCCGCTCGGCATTGGCGAGAAGCTCGCGGCGAAAATTTTGGAGGCGCTGCGGGAAAATGACGCGCGCCAGGCGGAGCCGGAGCCGGCGGAGTAGTGGAGCGGCCGGTGCTGCAGCGTGGATAGCACGCTACAGCGGGCTATGAGGCCAGGACGGATAGGCTGTAGCGTGGATAGCACGCTACAGCGGGCTATGAGGCCCGGCCGGATGGTCTGCAGCGTGGATAGCACGCTACAGCGGGCTGTGAGGCCCGGCCGGATGGTCTGTAGCGTGGATAGCACGCTACAGCGGGCTATGAGGCCAGGACGGATAGGCTGTAGCGTGGATAGCACGCTACAACAGGCTGCGGAGCCAGGCCGGATGGTCTGTAGCGTGGATAGCACGCTGCAGCAGGTGCGAGGCCCGGCCGGATGGTCTGCAGCGTGGATAGCACGCTACAGCAGGTGCGAGGCCCGGCCGGATAGAACGTTGAAAGCCGCGTGCGGCAACCGCACGCGGCTTTCGTGATGTACGCCCGGCATGGACGTCATCTCTACGGTGAAAGTCCGGAATGGGGGCTGGCGAGCGCCTACCATTAGCCGAGGGCAAGGGTGTCGGTCGCGAGGCCGAATCTGAAGGAAGCCTAAGGCAAACGCACGGGCCAAGGTACACGAACTGGATTCGAGGCAGGGTTAGTCGGATGAGTTGCCATCACACAACGAAATCCAAAGCCGCCAAGGACTAATCCTGTAAACTCCAGTGGTCGCGGGCGGAAAGATGACGCGCTTATCCGGGGAGGCCTGCGGAATACGCGAAGTGACTTCGTAACCGCAGCCGGGAGGCTGCGCTGAATCCGCAGGAGTCAGCAGAGGC
>Ga0310840_100643_pt1 | contig 22711 bp, 20 predicted proteins | sample SM_ome_8_FD_201304 | JGI IMG/M metagenome (GOLD analysis project Ga0310840, IMG submission 201304) | Sorghum-adapted microbial communities enriched on stacked mutant (SM) sorghum from Joint BioEnergy Institute, Emeryville, California... ...
GCCCGCCGACGTACGTCATGATCGCGGCCTCGGCGGCGACGTCGCCGCCGGCCCGGTACCGGCGCAGCACCCGCCCGTCGTCGAGGGCGAAGACGTCCGCCTCCCGGCCCGCGCCAAGCAGAACCTGATCCGTCACGGCGGCAACGGTAGCCGGCGACGGCGGCCGAAATCGCTGGTGCGCCGGGGCCGGTGCGGCGCATGCTGATCAGCATGAGCACGCGGCTCCGTGCGATCGCCCGGGACACCGTCGAGGCGCTCCGCCGGGGCAGCTACCGGACATCCCACGGCACCGAGGTGGCGATCGCCGAGCCGCTGGCCCGGGCCGTCGCCGGCACCCGGCTGTACCTTCCCGACGACGCTCTGCCGCCCGCGCCGACGGCCGTCGCCGACCCCACGGTCGAGGTGACCAACGAGTCCACCCTGGCCGCGACCCGCCGGCTCGGCGGCGATCTGGCGTGCCTGGTCTTCGCCTCGGCACGCAATCCCGGCGGCGGCTTCCGCAACGGGGCCCAGGCCCAGGAGGAGAGCATCGCCCGAAGCTCGGGCCTCTTCGCCTGTCTCGTGGCTGCCCGGGACTTCTACACCGCGCACCGTGCCGACCCCGACCTCGGCTACAGCGACCGGGTGATCTACTCGCCGCGGGTTCCGGTGTTCCGGGACGATCACGGTCGTCCGCTGCCCGCGCCGTACCCGGTCTCCTTCCTGACGGCCGCGGCGCCGAACCGCGCGGCGATGCTGCGCCACCAGCCCGACCGGCTCGCCGACGTTCCCGCCCTGCTGCGTCGTCGGGCCGCCCGGGTGCTCGCGGTGGCTGCCGCGCACGGACACCGCCGGCTGGTCCTCGGGGCCTGGGGCTGTGGGGTCTTCGGCAACGAGCCGACGGTGGTCGCGGAGGCCTTCGCCGCGGCGCTGCGGGCCGGCCCGTGGTTCGACCACGTCGTCTTCGCGGTACTCGACCGGCGGCGCGGCGCGCCCACCCACGCGGCGTTCCAGCGGGTCCTCGGGCACCGGGCGGAGGACGTCGGCCGTCCCCGGGATGCGCGGGTGCCGGAGGCCACCGAGGAGACGGCTCGGTGACCTGCTCCGGAGGCCCACCGCGACCGTGAGCGGCCGGCGGCGCTCATCCGCCGTGGTGACCCCGACCGGATCGACTGACCGGGGCCGGAGCCGGGGCCGCGGCACGGAGTCGAACGGGTCGCGGGCCGCCGGCCCGACCCGCCCGGCGCCCCGGGCGACGCCGGCGCAACGCCGTCCCCAGCATCAGCAGCAGGGAGACGACGAACATGGCGGTGCCGATGACGTTGACCTGGGGCGGGATCCCACGTTGGTTGGCGCCCCAGACGTACATCGGGAAGGTGACGGTGGTACCCGAGGTGAAGTTCGTGACGACGAAGTCGTCGAAGGAGAGCGAGAAGGCGAGCAGGGCGGCGGCGACGATCCCGGGCAGTGCCAGCGGCAGGGTCACCCGCAGGAACGCCTGCCACTCGCTGGCGTAGAGGTCGAGCGCGGCCTCCTCCAGCCGTGGGTCCATCCCGGACAGCCGGGCCCGGACCGTCATCACCACGAACGAGATGCAGAACATGACGTGTGCGATCACCACGGTCCAGAAGCCCAGCGGCACCCTGGCGGCGACCAGCAGGGCGAGCAGCGACGTGCCGAGTACCACCTCCGGGGTCGCCATCGGCGCCAGGACCAGCAGGTTCACCGCCGTCCGGCCCCGGAACCCGTGCCGGACGAGGGCGAAGGCGAGCAGCGTACCGAGCACGGTCGAGATCACCGTGGTGAGGAACCCGATCTGCACGCTGCGCCACACCGCCTCGCACATGCCCGGAGCGGCGCACGGGTTCCGCCAGTTGTCGAGGGTGAACTCGTGGAAGTCGTACGTCAGGCGGCTCGACGGGCGGTTGAACGAGAGCCCGGCGACCACGACCACCGGCAGCAGCAGGTAGCCGAGGACGAGCGCGGCGACGGCCAGCACCCAGTGGTCGGCGATCCAGCGCCGGATCCGGTACCCCATCAGCCCACCTCCTCGACGCCGACCCGGCGCAGATAGCCGATCGTGAGCGCCAGGATCACCAGCAGCAGGACCACGGAGAGCGCCGCCCCCTGCGGGTAGTCCAGCCGGACCAGGAACGCCGCGTCGATGACGTTACCGATCATGTACTCGCGCGGCGTGCCGAGCAGTTCGGCGCTGATGTAGTCCCCGGCCGCCGGGATGATGGTCAGCAGCGTGCCGGCGACCACCCCGGGCATGGACAGCGGGAACGTGACGGTACGGAACACCTGGACGGGCCGGGCGTTCAGGTCGCGGGCCGCCTCCAGCAGCCGCCGGTCCAGCCGCTGGAGGCTGGCGTAGATCGGCAGCACCATGAACGGCAGGTAGTTGTAGGTGATGCTGGTGACCACCGCGACCGGGGAGGCGAGCAGCCGGCCGTCCGGTGCGAGCAGGTGCACCTCGCGCAGCAGGCCGACCACCGGTCCGGTGTCGGCGAGGATGGCCTTCCAGGCCAGGGTCCGGACCAGGAAGCTGGTGAACATGGGCGCGACCACGCAGACCAGCAGCAGGTTCTGCCAGCGTCCGGCACGCAGCGCGATGACGTACGCCAGGGGGTAGCCGAGCACCAGCGCGAGCGCGGTGGCGAGCCCGGCGTACCAGAACGACCGCACGAAGTGGACCCAGTACGTCCGGACCGCGTCCGGGTAGTTCCCGAACGCCCAGGTCATCTCGTACCCGTCGGTCAGCGACCCGGCGGGGTCGTAGAGGCTGGTCGCGCCGAGCTGCACCGCCGGGAGCAGGAAGAAGACCACCAGCCACAGCCCGCCGGGCAGGACCAGCAGGTACGGCAGCAGGCGGCGCCGGGCGCCGGTCATCGCGGCCCGGCGCCGTTGGCCGGTACGGCGTCCGCCGCCTCGACCGGCGCGGCCGATCCGTCGCCGGACGTCCCGGCGGGGAGCAGAAACGCGTAGCGGGGATGCCAGTGCGCCACCACCGCCTGGCCGACCGGCACCGGTCGCGTCTCGCCGTCGGCGGCGGCGAAGACGCTCAGCTCGCCGCCCCAGCCGGTGCGCAGCAGGTACTGGGTGCTGGTCCCCAGATAGGCGGCGTCGGTGACGATCCCGGCCACCGCCTGGTGCCCGGCCGGCACCTCGTCGGCCGTCGCGACCAGCCGCAGCTTCTCCGGCCGCACGCCGAGCAGCACCGCGCCGGCGGTGCTGCGGGCCCGGACCACCGGCACCGAGAAACGCTCGCCGTACGCCTCGACCAGCACGTCCTCGCCGGCGCGGCCGACGACGGTGCCGGAGAGCAGGTTGGACCGGCCGAGGAAGGTGGCGACGAAGGCGGTCGCCGGGAACTCGTACAGCTCGGCCGGGGTGCCGAGTTGCTCGATCCGGCCGTTGTTCATCACCGCCACCGTGTCGGCCAGGGTCATCGCCTCCTCCTGGTCGTGTGTGACGTGCACGAAGGTGATCCCGACCTCGGTCTGGATCCGCTTCAGCTCGACCTGCATCCGCCGACGCAGGGTCAGGTCCAGCGCGCCGAGCGGCTCGTCGAGCAGCAGCACCCGGGGGCGGTTGACCAGGGCCCGGGCCAGCGCCACCCGCTGTTGCTGCCCGCCGGAGAGCTGGGCCGGCCGGCGCCGTTCGTACCCGTCGAGCTGCACCAGCGACAGCATCGCCCGGACCTGTCCGGTCACGTCCCGTACGCCGCGCCGACGCAGCCCGAACGCGACGTTCTCGAAGACGTCCAGGTGTGGGAAGAGCGCGTAACTCTGGAAGACCGTGTTCACCGGCCGGCGGTACGGCCGCAGCCGGGTGATCTCCTCCTCGTCCAGGAGGATCCGGCCGGCGGTCGGCTCCTCCAGCCCGGCCACCATCCGCAGCGTGGTGGTCTTGCCACAGCCAGACGGTCCGAGCAGGGCGAAGAACGTCCCCGCGGGCACGGTCAGGTCGAGGCGGTCCACGGCGGTGACCCCGCCGAACCGTTTGGTCAGCTCAACGAGGCGAAGCCGCGCCCCCGGCTGGGCACCCTCCACGCTAACCCCCCATGACCTGCTGGAACTTCGACTCGTACGCGCGCTCCTGCGCCTCGCTGAGCGTCATGAACGTCGTCCACCGGGCCTGCACCGCCTCGTCCGGGAAGATCAGGGGGTTCCTCGCCAGCTCCGGATCGATCTTCTCCATCTCGGCCTGGGCCCCCTGCACCGGACAGATGTAGTTGACGTACGCCGCCAGCTGGGCGGCGACCGCCGGCTCGTAGTAGTAGTCGATCAGCGCCTCGGCGTTCGCCCGGTGGCTCGCACGGATCGGCACCAGCATGTCGTCGGAGTAGAGCAGCGCCCCGGACTCCGGTGCCACGAACCTGATCCGCTCGTCCTTCGCGGTGAGCTGGATCACGTCGCCGGACCAGGCCATGCAGGCCGCGATGTCGCCCCGGGCCAGCTCGGGGGCGTAGTCGTTGCCGGTGAAGCGGCGGATCTGTCCGCTGTCGACGGCCCGTTTCAGCTTGGCCAGCGCCTCGTCGAACTGCGCGTCGGTGAAGTTCGCCGGGTCGTGCCCGTTCGCCGCCAGGATCAGCCCGATCGTGTCGCGCATCTCGCTGAGCACGGTCACCCGGCCCTTCAGGTCGGGACGGGTGAGCAGCTCGTCGACGGTGCGTACCTCCGTGGTCACCTTCCCGTTGTACGCCAGCCCGGCCAGGCCACACTGCCACGGAATGGCCAGGACGTTCTCCCGGTCGTACGCGCGGGTGCGCAGCGACGGCAGCAGGTTCCGCCCGACGTTCGGCATCCGGGCCGGGTCGAGGCGCTGCACCCAGCCCAGATTGATCATCCGGGCCGCCATCCAGTCGCTGAGCACGATGATGTCCCGGCCGATCGGCTCGCAGGCGGCGAGCTGGGGCTGGATCTTGCCGAAGAACTCGTTGTTGTCGTTGATGTCCTCGGTGTACGTCACCTGGATGCCGGTGCGGGCCTGGAACGCCTCCAGGGTCGGCCGCCTCGACTCGTTGTCCTCGGCCACGTCGAGGTACTGGGGCCAGTTGGAGAAGGCGAGGGTCTTCTCCGTGGCGGAGAGATCCTCGCTGACGCAGCTCGCCGCGGTCTGTCGGGCTCCCCTGGTGCCGCAGGCACCGAGCAGGGCGCCGGTGGCCAACAGTGCCGCCGAGCCGGTCAGGCCGCGCAGCAGGGTACGACGAGGAAGAGGCGTCAGGGGGCGGGGACGGGTGCGCATGAGGCGGCTCCTCGCAGGTCGCGCCGACGGGGTGGAAACGCGAGTCGGCCCGCTGGCCGGAGGCGTCGCGTCAGGTTCGGTCGAGTGCTGATCCTGGCATGCGCGCAGCGGAAACCACGAACGGGTATCGCCGTGACGGCGGCCACCGCGGCACCGGTTGTCCGGGCAGGGCTCCGGGCTGCCCCGCCCAACCTGCCGGTGACGCGGGCAGGAGGTGTCGCTTCGCCGGGCGGAGGCCGAACGGCGGGCACGGAGACGCGAGCGGCGGGCGGGCCCGAGCGGCAGGCACGTCGCCGCCGCGTGGCGTCAGTAGCTGGGGGGAATGACCCGCAGGTGGCCACGCCGACCGGTCTGTTGAGCGGTGTGCGGATCGGTCTGCGCCTCTTCGGGCGGACGGGGCGGCGCCGGGCGGGCCGCCTCGCGAACCGCCTCGGCGAGTGCCACGAGATCGTCGGTGGTCGGGGGCGGGGGCTCGAACTCGCCCTCGTGCCGGACCACCTCCCAGCCCCGCGGAGCTGTCAGATTCCGGGCATGCGGCTCGCAGAGATCGTACGTGTGCGGCTCAGCGAAGGCGGCGAGGGGGCCGACCACGGCCGTCGACTCGTTGTAGACATAGGTCAGCGTGGCGACGGCCGGTCGGGGGCAGCCGTTGCGGGAGCAACGCCGTGGTGACCTCACGGCGGCACGGTATCGCCATTACCGGCTTCATGGCCCCGCTTGGGCCTGCGACACGCCGATAAGTGTGATCACAGTTCGGAACCGCGACGCGACGGCGGCCGGCGGGCCGCGCGACACGTCGGCCGGTCGCGGCGGTCGGCGGGGCCCGGCCCGACCCCGGGCGACCCGCTCCGACACGGCCGAATCCACCGATCGACCCCGACCTGCCCGGGGCTACCCTGTCGTCGGGGCGGCACGCCCTCACCGAGTGAAGCGGGGGTGGAGATGACCAGTCCGGAGAACCGTCGCCCGGGCAACGGGCGTCGGACTCGCCGTGACCGGCACGGCCGGGGCCTACGCGGGCGCCTGGTCCCGGCCACCGTGCCGCTCGCGAGGACCAAGTCCGAGATATTCGACGATCTCGTGCTGGACACGGTGGAGACCCTCGAACGCCGGTTCGCCAAGGAGCTGGCCGGCGTCGAGTTCGCGGTCGAGGACGTCCCGCCGGAGCTGAACGTGTACGACTCCGACGTCCTCGAGGACGGGGAGGTCCCGCTGGCCCGACTCCTGCCCGGTCGCCCCGGCCGACACGAGGTGCCGCCGAGGATCGTGCTCTATCGCCGGCCGCTCGAGTTCCGGGCCATCGACCGCGATGATCTCGCCGACCTGGTGCACGACGTGATCATCGAGCAGGTGGCGAATCTCCTCGGCATCGATCCCGACGAACTGGCCTGACCCGGGCGGCCCCCACCACCCGGGTCGTCGCCAGCTCAGGCGACCCGACGCTTCAGCTTGCGTCGTTCGCGCTCGGACAACCCGCCCCAGATGCCGAACCGTTCGTCATGCCCGAGCGCGTACTCCAGGCACTCGGTCTTGACCTCACAGCGGGAGCAGATTCGCTTCGCCTCGCGGGTGGAACCCCCCTTCTCGGGAAAGAACGCCTCCGGGTCGGTCTGCGAGCACAACGCACGCTCCTGCCACTCCGGCGCGTCTCCGAGTAGGTCGGCCACCTCGAGTCGGCCGTCCATCCAGTTGCCTCCTTCTCGCGCACCGGCGTGTGGACGCCGGCGCAACCCCCCACGCGGAAGGCGTGTTTGTCCGCCCGGTAGCGATTTGATGCGCTCCGTACGAACAACCCCACTGAAATTACACGCGTGTCATACGTGCGTCGTCAAGCTGAACCTGCTATGTGAGGTCACCCCTACCGCGTGCCCGGACGAGTGTCGAGTCATCTCGGCCTCGCACCCGGGCCTATCGATTCAGACCCGGTACGGGTAACGCACGCCCGGCGAGTTGGTTCGGAAATCCGGCGTGGCGAGCCGTGACGCCCGGCCGAACCCGGGTGCCCCGGTCCGCGGGGTCCCCGACCTCGGGTCAGCCGACACGTCCGTACAGCGTGGTCCGGCGGCGGGCCGGCCTGCCGGCTGCCGCCGCGATCCGTTCGAGCTGCTCCACCGTCCGCGCCGAGCCGTGATCCGAACCCGCCATCCGGGAGATCGTCTCCTCCATGAGCGTCCCGCCCAGGTCGTTGCAGCCGCCGCGGAGCAGCTGCGCCGCGCCCTCGTCGCCGAGCTTGACCCAGGAGCACTGGATGTTGGCGATCCTGCCGTGCAGCAGCAACCGGGCCATCGCGTGCACGATCCGGTTCTCCCGCCAGGTGGGACCGGGTCGGGCGATACCGGCCAGGTAGATCGGCGCGTTCGTGTGCACGAACGGCAACGCCACGAACTCGGTGAAGCCGCCGGTCCGGTCCTGGATCCCGGCCAGGACCCGGAAATGCGCCAGCCACTGCCGCGGATGGTCGACGTGGCCGTACATCATCGTGGAGCTGGACCGGATCCCCAGCTCGTGGGCGGTGGTGATCACCTCGACCCAGGTGGCGGTGGGCAGTTTGCCCTTGGTCAGGACCCAGCGCACCTCGTCGTCGAGAATCTCGGCCGCCGTCCCGGGAATGGTGTCCAGGCCGGCGTCGCGCAGTTCGATCAGCCAGTCCCGGACCGACACGCCGGCCTTGGCCGCCCCGGTGACGATCTCCATCGGGGAGTACGCGTGCACGTGCATGCCCGGTACCCGGGCCTTCACCGCCCGCACCAGGTCGGCGTACGCGGTCACCGGCATCTTCGGGTCGATGCCGCCCTGCATACACACCTCGGTCGCGCCGACCGTCCACGCCTCCGCCGCCCGTTCGGCGACCTGCTCCACCGACAGCCGGTAGGCGTCGGCGTCCCGCTCCCGCTGGGCGAAGGCGCAGAACCGACATCCGACGTAGCAGACGTTGGAGAAGTTGATGTTGCGGTTGACGACGTACGTCACGTCGTCGCCGACGGCTGCCCGACGGACGTCGTCGGCGATCCGGCACACCTCGTCCAGGACCGCCCCGTCCGCCCCGAAGAGCGCCAGCGCGGCCGCCTCGTGCCGGGGTTCCAGCAGCGCCGCGGGGTTCTCGGACGCCAGCCGCAGCCCGGCGCGCAGGTCGCTGTCGAGCCGCTGGGGGGCCACCGCGGCGGCAGCCGCGGGCTGGGCCCCGCGCGCCGTCACCGGCACCCGCGCCGCCACCTCGGCCCAGTCGCCGTAGACGTGGTCGAAGTCACCGCGCCGGTCCCCGGTCCGCCCGGTGGTGTCGATGGTGGCGTGCAGGTCGGTCCGACCACCCGGCACGAAGGCGTCGTCCGGCTCCTGCCACGGCCGCCCCACCGGGCGGGCCTCGGCCCGGGCCAGCCCGGTCGCCGGGTCGGCCAGGGCGGCCACGTGTGCCGCCAACCGAGGGTCGAGCCAGGGCTCGCCCCGGCGCACGTACTCCGGATAGATGGTGAGACGTTCACTCAGCGTGAACCCGGCGGCGGCGGTCCGGGCCGCCAGTTCGTCCAGGTGCGGCCACGGGCGCTCCGGGTTGACGTGGTCCGGGGTCACCGGTGACACCCCGCCCCAGTCGTCGATCCCGGCCCGGAGCAGCAGGTCGTACTCGCCCTCGATCAGGTTCGGCGGCGCCTGGATCCGCGCCGCCGGCCCGAGCAGGATCCGGGCCACCGCCACGGTGGCGGCGAGGTCGTGCAGTTCGGCGTCGGGCATGCCGCGCATCGCGGTGTCCGGCTTGGCCCGGAAGTTCTGCACGATGACTTCCTGGATGTGGCCGTACTCCCGGGCGATGCGCCGGATCGCGAAGAGCGAGTCGACCCGCTCGGCGCGGGTCTCGCCGATCCCGATCAGGATGCCGGTGGTGAAGGGGATGCCGACCCGGCCGGCGTCGGTGAGGACCCGTAGCCGGACCGCCGGCTCCTTGTCCGGCGACCCGTAGTGCGGGCCGCCCGGCTCCGACCAGAGCCGGGTGGCGGTGGTCTCCAGCATCATCCCCATGCTCGGGGCGACCGGCTTGAGCCGCTGCAACTCCGCCCAGGAGAGCACCCCCGGGTTGAGGTGCGGCAGCAGACCGGTCTCCTCCAGGACGGCGATCGCGCAGGCCCGCAGGTAGTCGAGGGTGGAGTCGTAGCCCCGCTCGGTCAGCCACCGCCGCGCCTGGGGCCACCGCGCCTCGGGCCGGTCACCGAGCGTGAACAGCGCCTCCTTGCATCCCTGTGCCGCGCCGGCGACGGCGATCGCCAGCACCTCGTCCCGTTCCAGGAAGGCGGCGGGAAGCCGGTGCGGCACCGTGGCGAAGGTGCAGTAGTGACAGCGGTCCCGGCACAGCCGGGTGAGCGGAATGAAGACCTTCTTGGAGAAGGTGACGACCCCAGGTCTTCCGGCGTCGTGCAACCCGGCGTCCCGCAGCCGGCCGGCGATCGCCATCAGTTCGTCGAGGAACTCGCCGCGCGCGGCGAGCAGCGTGGTCGCCTCGTCCTGGTCGAGGGTACGTCCCTCCGCAGCCCGGCGCAGTGCCCGGCGCAGGCTGGCGGTGGTCGGCGCTACGTCACTCCCAACTGTCACTCGTGAAGCCTAGGCCGAACCGTCGGCGCTCCTCCCCCCGACGAACCGACGCCGCAGGTGGGAACGGCTGTGGCAACGGTCACAACCGGTGAGCCACGCCGGCGGCGCCCCCGCCCCGCCGGGGCCGCGGCTCACGCCCGGCCATCCTCCACACCGGACGGCGGTGGCGGCGATCCCGCCGACGGCTGCTGGCTCGCCGGGTCGATCCGCTGGGTCGGCTCGGCCGGGCCCGCCCCGCTGCCACGCTGTGGAATCACCCGGGTCTGCCCGGCTTCCTCGTCCGCCGCCTCCGGCACGACGGCACCGCCCGGTGCTCCCGGGGTCGGCGCCGGGCCCGGCGGGGTGAAGTGCGCGGCGGCGTAGCCGGGGCTGCCGTAACCGGTCGGTTGGCCGTAGCCGGCCGCCTCACCCGGGCCCTGCGGGTAGCCGGTGGGCGGGTGGCCGGGCTGTGGCTGACCGGGTACGTGCGGGTGGCCCGGGTACGGCCCACCGGGCGGGCCGTACGGCTGCGGGCCGTACGGCTGCGGGCCGTACGGCTGCGGGCCGTACGGCTGCGGCTGGCCGTAGACGCCTGGCTGCGGCCCGGGCTTCGGCGGGGCGAAGTGGACCCGCCACACCTGGTAGACCAGGAGCACGGCGACCCCCAGCACCGCCAGGCAGCCGGCCTGCTCCAGCACGGAGGTGAACGCCTCCCGGAACCGCGCCTCGGCCAGCCGACCGAAGAACGCGACGAGCAGCGTTGCCCCTCCGAAGAACACGGAGACCGCGTACTCACCGAGCGCGACCTGGGTGACCAGGAGCGCCCGAGGCGCCACCGGCGGCAGCAGTGTGACGAGCAGTACGGCCAGCAGCGGGTAGGCGGCCGGCTCCAGGCCGGCGAAGGCGTAGAAGACGCCCTGGGCCCGGTCGTCGAACTGTGAGCCCGGCCACCCGACGAAGAGATTGATGATCGCACTGAACAGGAAGAGGGCGTTCGCGCCGAGCAACACCAGCGCGATCAGTTCACGGATCCCCTTGATGATCAGACTGGCCTCTGGCGCCCCGGTCGGGGCGGGCCCGGGCTGGCTGGTCACAACCTCTCCCTCGAACGGTACGGACGGTGGCGACGCCTGAGCCTAGTCGGCCAACCCGCCCGCCGCCCGCGACGACCGGATAGGCGAGGATGTCTGCATGCGCATCGTGGTGTTGACCGGGGGGATCGGCGGTGCCCGCTTCCTCACCGGTGTCCGCGCGTACGCCCGCCGAACCGACGCCGAGGTGACGGCGGTGGTCAACGTCGGCGACGACGTGATCATGCACGGCCTGAGAATCTGCCCGGACCTGGACAGCGTCATGTACACGCTGGGTGGGGGTGCAGACCCGGAGCGTGGCTGGGGGCGGGCCAACGAGACCTGGACCGTCCGGGAGGAGCTCGCCGCGTACGGCGTGGAGCCGACCTGGTTCGGCCTCGGCGACCGCGACGTGGCGACCCACCTGGTCCGCACCACCATGCTCAACGCCGGTTACCCCCTCTCGGCGGTGACGGAGGCGCTCTGTGCCCGCTGGCGGCCGGGGGTCCGGCTCCTTCCCGCCACCGACGACCGCCTGGAGACCCACGTCGTGGTCAGTGACCCGGAGGCACCCGACGCGCCGCAGGGGGGCGCCCGCCGGGCGATCCACTTCCAGGAGTGGTGGGTACGCCACCGGGGCGAGCTGCCCACCCACCGGTTCGTCTTCGTCGGCGCCGAGACCGCCAAGCCGGCCCCCGGGGTGCTGGACGCGCTCGCCGCCGCGGACGTCGTCCTGCTCGCCCCGAGCAACCCGGTGGTGAGCATCGCGCCGATCCTCGCCGTGCCGGGGCTGCGGGAGGCGCTGGTCGGCAACCGGGCTCCGGTGGTCGGGGTGTCGCCGATCATCGGGGGTGCCCCGGTCCGCGGGATGGCGGACCGGTGCCTGGCCGTCCTCGGCGTGCCGTGCACCGCGGCCGGGGTCGGCGGGCTGTACGGTGCTCGTTCCGCGGACGGGCTGCTGGACGGTTGGCTGGTCGACACCACCGACGCCGGAACCGAGGTGCCCGGCCTGACCGTCCGCGCCGTCCCGCTGCGGATGACCGACGAGGCCACGACCGTGGCCATGGTCCACAGCGCGGTCACGCTGGCGCAGGAGAGCCGGGGAACCGGACAGAGTCGGGAGGGCTGACGGTGAAACTCGAGGTGCTGCCGGTCCTCGGCATCGGGGACGTCGCCGAGGGCGACGACCTCGCGGAGCTGATCGCCACCGCCGCACCGTGGCTGCGCGACGGCGACGTGCTGGTGGTGACCAGCAAGATCGTGTCGAAGGCGGAGGGTCGGCTGGTCGAGGTACCGGTCGACGGGCCGGAGCGGGAGGCGGCGCGGGCCGAGATCCTGGCCGCGGAGACGGCCCGCCCGGTGGCTCGACGTGGCGCGACCCGGATCGTCCAGACCCACCACGGCTTCGTGATGGCCTCGGCCGGGATCGACGCCTCCAACGTGGACCGGTCCCGGCTGGTGCTGCTGCCCAAGGACCCGGACGCCTCGGCTCGGGCGCTGCGGGCCGCGATACGGGAGCGGCACGGCGCCGACGTGGCGGTGATCATCTCGGACACCATGGGCCGGCCCTGGCGCAACGGCCTCACCGACGTGGCGCTCGGGGTCGCCGGCATGCCGGCGCTGCGGGACCACCGCGGCGAGGTCGACCCGTACGGCAACCGGCTGACCCTCACCCAGATGGCGGTGGTGGACGAGCTGGCCGGCGCCGCCGAACTGGTGAAGGGCAAGTGTGACCAGGTGCCGGTCGCGGTCATCCGGGGCTACCTCACCGCACCGGACCCCGCCGACGGCGACGGCGTGGTACCGGTCCTGGTCCGGGACGCCGCGCACGATCTCTTCTCGCTGGGTACCGCCGAGGCGCGGGCGGAGGGGCTGCGGGCCGCCGCCACGCTCGGCGAGTCCGCCCCGCCGGTCCCCCGGCCGGACCTGGTGCGGACCGCCACGGCGTCGCAGGCCCCGGCCGATGCCGCGCCCTCTCCGGCGGGGGTCGACCCCGCGGCGCTGGTCCGGGCGACCGAGACGGTGGCCGGGGTGGTCGCGCCCGGCACCCGTTTCACCCCGGTCACCGACGAACGGGTACGCGCCGGGCTCGGCGCCGACCTGCCCGCCGGGGCGGCCCTGCTCGACTGCCGGCCACCGGACGACGCCGGGCCGGCACCGGCGGCGCTGGTCAGGTTCGGCGCGGACCTGCACCGGCTGCGCGCCGCGCTCGCCGCCGAAGGGCTCGGGTCCACCGTCCTCGCGGCGCCGGACGGTGCCGCCGGGGCGGTCCTGTTGGTCGTCACCGCCGCCGAGCCGGCGGCCACGCCGGCCTGACCCCGCCCCGCGCGCCACGGCCGGCTCCGCGGCGCCGGCCGGTCAGGTCTCCAACATCGCCCGGCCGAGCGGGGTCAGGGTGTGCAGCACGGTGTTGCGGTCCCGACGGCTGACCACCAGCCCGGCGTTGCGCAGTACGGTGGTGTGCTGGCTGGCCGCCGCCGCGGAGATCCGCAGCCGCCGGGCCAGCTCGCCGGTGGAGCAGCCGTCGGCGACCGCCTCCAGCACGCCGGCCCTGGTCCGACCGAGCAGTGCGGCCAGCGCCGCCCGACCGCTCTCCCGGGTCGCCCGCCCGTTGACGGAACCACCGGGCTCCGGGGTGAGGCCGCCCAACCGGTCGACCGGGTAGACCAGCACCGGCGGCAGCTCGGGATCGACCAGGGTGACCGGTATCCGGGCGCAGAAGAACGACGGCACGAGCAGCAGCCCGCGCCCGCCCAGGTGGAACTCGCGCTCGACCGGGTAGTTCGGCACCTCCAGCACCCCGGAGTTCCACCGGGCCGCCGGCTGGAGGCTGGCCAGCAGCCCCTCCACACCGCCGTCGAGCACGGCCCGGGCACGCCGGTTCCGGTCCGCCTCCACCGCCGCCTGGATCCGCTCCCAGTACGGCGCGATCGCCGTCTCCTGGTACAGGCGCATCGAATCGGTGAGCTGGCGCAGCACCTCCACGTCGCCCCGGGCCAACGCGGCGGCGGAGTCGGGCAGCGGCAGCGGCTGCTCCGCCGCGAGGACGGCGAGGTCACGTCGCAACGACGTGATCGGGGTGGAGCGGACGGCGTCCAGCCCGGCGGCGAAGCCGTACTGGCTCTCGTACGGCGTGAGGAAGTCGGGAAAGTAGCCGCGGGGTGGGTTCAGCGCGAAGAGCAGCCGCAGCTCGTGTGGGCGGCTGTCGCGGCGCAGTCCGCCGGCCACGTCGCGTCGCCAGCCCGCCAGCACCGGATCCCGGCTTCTCCCCTGTAGCAGGTGCAGGCTCAGCACCAGCTCCCAGATCTGGTCGGCGGCGGGGGCCACCCGGGTCCGGGCGATGTCCTCGCTGGAGAAGACGATCCGCAGCATGGCAGCGCACTCCCGAGTCGCCGGGTCCGGTCCCCGGCGACCAGTCGACTCTACCCGGGCCCATCCACCACTGCCTTTCGACCAGAGCTGAAAAACCTCGACAGGCCGTGCGAGGACCCGGCATGCTCGGTGTGCCGATGGCGGATGGCCGGCCCCTGCGCGCCGGCTCTGACCCGGACGGCGCACCGGGGGGCAGGGGAGGACGGCGACAGCCCGGACGGCGAGCACGAGGGTTCGCGGCCATCGTCCGCGAAGATCGTCGTCCGGGCTGTCGTTCGCTCGGCTCACCGGGGTCGTCACGCCCCCCTGTCGGCACCGCCGGGCTCCGTGCCGGTCCACGGCGTGGTGCGGCTGCGGCGCGTCCGCGGTGTCGTACCAGAAACTCCCCCGTCCCTCCACAGCAGACGGTGGCACCCTCGTCGTTCCGACGCGCGCGGGCGCGGAGTGTGCCGATCGTGGTGCACGGCGCTCCCCTAGGCTGGTCGCCGTGCTCGACGCCCTCCACTCCGACACGGTGGCGGTGCTCACCGCCTGGCAACCCCCGACGCCCCGGGCGGCCGACGCGCGGGACCGGACGCTGCGACTGCTCGCCGACGGCCCGGTCGCGATGACCCGGGAGCACCGGCCCGGTCACGTCACCGCGAGCACGCTCGTGGTGGACGCGACCGGAAGCCGGGTGCTGCTCTGTCTGCACGGCAGGTACCGCCGCTGGGCGCAGCTCGGCGGGCACTGCGAGCCGGCGGACCGGACCCTGCTCGGGGCGGCGCGGCGCGAGGCGACCGAGGAGTCCGGGATCGACGGGTTGTGGTTCGACCCGGTCCCGATCGACCTGGACATCCACCCGGTCTCCTGTCACGGCGGATCGCTGCACCACGACGTGCGATTCGCCGCCGTCGCTCCGGCGGGGGCGGTCGAGCGGGTCAGCCCGGAGTCCCTGCGGCTCGGCTGGTTCCCGCCCGACGCCCTGCCCGGGGAGCTGCTCGACGCCACCGAGCAGTTGGTGGCGCCGGCGCTGGCCGTGTTCAGACGTAGCGCTCGTCGCCTCGCTCTTTGAGTTCGTCGACGAGCTTCTTGACGTCCTGCGCCCGGTCGCGGGAGCAGACCAGGAGCACGTCCGGGGTGTCCACGACGACCAGGTCCCGCACCCCGAGCGAGGCCACCAGCCGGCCGGAGTGGGGAACGACGACCAGCCCCGTGCTGTCCCGCAGCAGCACCCCGGGCTTCGCCTCCTCCGGACCGCCGTCGAGCACGACGTTGTCCGCTCCCCCGGCGGCGAGGACGTCACCGAGGGTGTCGAAGTCGCCGACGTCGTTCCAGCCGAAGTCGCCGGGTACGGTGGCGACCCGGCCGGCGGCGGCCGCCCCCTCCATCACCGCGTAGTCGACGGAGATCCTGGGCAGGGTCGGCCAGACCGTGCCGAGCACCTCCTCCCGTTGCGGGGTGTCCCAGGCGCGGGCGATCGCGGTCACCCCGGCGTGCAGGGCGGGTTGCTGCCGGGCCAGCTCCGCCAGAAAGACGTCGACCCGCCAGATGAACATGCTGGCGTTCCAGAGGTACCGGCCGGAGCGGAGGTACTCCCGCGCGACCTCGGCCGCCGGCTTCTCCGTGAACTCCTCGACCCGGCGCAGCGGACCCGGGCCGATCGGCTCGCCGCAACGCAGGTAGCCGTACCCGGTCTCGGGTCGGGTCGGGGTGATCCCCACCGTCATCAGCAGGCCCTGCTCGGCGCCGACGACCGCCTCCCGGACGGTCGCGGCCCAGGTCTGCGCGTCCCGGATCAGGTGGTCGGCGGCGAACGAGCCCATCACGGCCCGCGGTTCGCGGGTGGCGATCACGGCGGCGGCCAGCGCGATGGCCGCACAGGAGTCCCGGGGGGAGGGCTCGACGAGGATGTTCTCCTCGGGCAGGCCGGTCAACTGCCGGGCGACGGCGGCAGCGTGCGCGACGCCGGTCACCACCATGGTCCGATCCGGTGTGGTCAGCGGGGCGAGCCGCGCCACGGTGGCCTGGAGCAGCGAGGCCTCGGTGCCGGTGAGCGGGTGCAGGAACTTGGGATGACCGGCCCGGGACAGCGGCCACAGACGCGTGCCACTGCCGCCGGCCGGGATTACGGCGAAGAGCATCAGCACATCATGCCGGACGCGGGCGCCCGGACGCTTCCCATGTCGTCACTACTTGCTATAGATCGCCTACCAAGAGTAGGCAGTCGTGTCGGTCGCGGCAGTCGAACCGGCCACAACGACCCGTCAGGCTCGCGCCCGGCTCCAGGCCGCCAGGTGCACCTCGGCGCTGGACTCCCAGGTGAACTCCTTGGCCCGGTCGAAGCCCGCCTTCGCCAACGCGAGCCGGCGCGACTCGTCGTCCAGCAGGGCACCGAGGTCCGCCGCGATCTGCTCCGGGTCCTCGCTGGTGTACGCGACCGCGTCGCCGCCGACCTCGGGCAGCGACAGCCGGGGCGTGGTGAGGACCGGGGCGGCGCAGGCCATCGCCTCCAGGATCGGCAACCCGAAACCCTCGCCGTACGACGGGTAGGCGGCGACCAGCGCGCCGCCGAGGAAGCCGGGCAGGTCGGCGTAGCGTAGGTAGCCGGGCCGGAGCAGCCGCAGGTGTCCCGGGACCTCGGCGACCGCGCGGTCGATCTCGTCGTCGTGCCCCTGGCCACCGGCGATCACCAGGGCTGGCGGGTCGGTGCGGTCCTTCACCGCGAGCACCCAGCCCCGGATCAGGTTCGGCACGTTCTTGCGCGGCTCCTTGGCGCCGAGAAACGCCACGTAGCTGTGCCCGCCCAGGCCGAGCCGGGCCCGGACCCGGGCCTTCTCCTCGTCGCTGGGGGCGTAGAACGCCGCCGGGTCGACCCCGTGGTATGCCACGTCGATGCGGGTCGGGTCGGCGTCGAGCAGCCGGATCAGCTCGTCCCGGGTCGCCTTGCTCGGCACGATCACCCGGTCGGCGCGACGGAGCGAGGTCTTGATCGCGCTGCGGAAGAACGTCCGGCGGGACTTGTCGTAGTGCTCGGGCTCGGTGAAGAACGTCGCGTCGTGCACCGTCACCGTCACCGGGCACCCCGCCCGCAGTGGGCAGGTGTAGAACGGCGAGTGGAGCACGTCCGCGCCGACCTGCTGAGCGAGCAGCGGCAACCCGGTCTGCTCCCAGGCGAGCCGGGCCGGCCGGTGCGCCACGGCCACCGGCGCCGCGATCACCTCGGCCCCCGGCAGCATTCGGGAGTAGCGCTCCACGTCCGTGCGCAGCGCGACCACGACCAACTCCAGACTTGACCCGATCGCCTTTCCCAGGGCGCCGAGCAGGCCGTCAACGTATCTACCAACGCCACCCCGGTCGGCGGGGACGCTGGTGGCGTCAATGAGCACGCGGGGCGGACGACCGGCGGTCACTGGGCGACTCCTCGGCTGAACGGTTGTGGGGAAGAACACTTGCCTCCAGCCTACGCCGCGCCAAGCGCGGCGCGACGACGGCGACCCGTCCGGGAAAACGTCTTTCCGGCGACCGTGATCATCGATGACCGAGCGTCGATCCGAGGTGACCGAAGGTCGGCCCGGCCGGTATCGTCGCGGGCCATGGCCGAGACCCTCGCCCAGCTCTTCGCCGCCGCGGTCGGCGTCGACCCGGCCCGGCCGCTGCTGACCTTCTACGACGACGCGACCGGCGACCGTGCCGAACTCTCCGGGGCGACCCTGGCCAACTGGGTCGCCAAGACCGCGAACCTGCTGGTCGACACGGCGGGTCTGGCGCCGGGCGACCCGGTCGGTGTCCTGCTCCCGCCGCACTGGCAGACCGCCGCCGTGCTGCTCGGCTGCTGGTCGGCCGGGGCCGAGGTGCGCACCGCGACGGCCGAGCCGGTCGACGTGCTCTTCGCCTCCGCCGACCGGCTCGACGAGGCCGCGGCCTGGCCGGCCGGTGAGCGGTACGCCCTCGCACTCGCCCCGCTCGCCGCGCCGCTGCGTGACCTCCCGGCCGGGTACGCCGACTACGTGGTCGAGGTCCGCGGACACGGCGACCACTTCACGCCGCACCCGGCGGGCGGGCCGCAGGACGCGGAGCTGGTCGGCCGGGCGGCCCGGCGCGCGACGCAGCTCGGGATCGGCGCGGGCGACCGGGTGCTCGTCGACGCGGCCCGGCACCCCGACCCGGTCGACTGGCTGCTCGCCCCGCTGGCCGCCCGGGCCAGCGTGGTGCTCTGCGGCCACCTCGACCCGGCGCGCCGCCCGGACCGGGTGGCGGCCGAGAAGGTGACCGTCGAGCTCGCCTGACCGGGCGGCGGACGGGTGGTCAGACGGCCGACCGGGGCGGCCCGGTCACGCCACCGGCTCGGACCGGCCGGACGGGGAGGCCGGTTCGGGCCGGCGCCGCTCGCCGGCGAGGCGTACGAACGCGGCCAGCGACTCAGGGTTCGCCAGTGCCCCGGCCGCGGCGGCCGACTCCACCGGCGCCCCGGTGAGGATCCGCTTCACCGGCACCTCCAGCTTCTTCCCGGACAGGGTCCGGGGTACCGCGCCGACCTGGTGGATCTCGTCCGGCACGTGCCGGGGCGACAGCGCGGTCCGCAGCGCGCGGACGATCGTCGACCGCAGCGCCTCGTCCAGCTCCAGCCCGTCGGCGAGGACGACGAAGAGCAGCAGTTCGCCGGGGCCGCCCTCGGCGTCCTCCAGGTGGACGACGAGCGAGTCGAGCACCTCCGGCAGACCCTCCACCACCGAGTAGAACTCGGCCGTGCCGAGCCGTACCCCACCCCGGTTCAGGGTGGCGTCCGACCGGCCGGTGATCACGCAGGTCCCCCGCCCGGAGATCGTGATCCAGTCGCCGTGCCGCCACACCCCGGGGTACACGTCGAAGTACGCCTTCTGGTAGCGGCGCCCGTCCGGGTCGTTCCAGAACCCGACCGGCATGCTCGGCATCGGCGCGGTGATCACCAGCTCGCCGAGCTGGTCGATGACCGGGGTACCGTCCGCTGACCAGGCCTCCACCCGGGCGCCGAGGCAGCGGCAGGCGATCTCCCCGGCCACCACCGGCAGCAGCGGCACCCCGCCGACGAAACCGGTGCAGACGTCGGTGCCGCCGGAGAGCGAGTGGAGTTGCAGATCCCGCCCGACCGCGTCGTACACCCAGCGGAAGCCCTCGGCGGGCAGCGGCGCACCGGTGGAGCCGACCCCGCGCACCGCGCGCAGGTCGGCCAGCTCCGCCGGACGCAACCCGGCCTTGCGGCAGGCCAGCAGGAACGGCGCCGAGGTGCCGAAGTAGGTGACGCCGGTCTCGGCCGCCAGCCGCCACAGGGTGCCGAGGTCGGGCTCGGCCGGCTGGCCGGGCTCGGCCCGGACCGCCGGGTTACCGTCGAAGAGCACGATCGCCGCACCGACGGCCGGGCCGGACACCAGGTAGTTCCACATCATCCAGCCGGTGGTGGTGAACCAGAAGAACCGGTCACCGGGGCCGAGGTCGTGGTGCAGGGCGAGCATCTTGAGGTGTTCGAGCAGGATCCCACCGTGCCCGTGCACGATCGGCTTCGGCAGGCCCGTCGTGCCGGAGGAGTACAGCACGTAGAGCGGATGGTCGAAGGGCACCGGCGTGAAGGCCAACGGCTCGGTGGTCTCGGCCGCCAGCTCCGCCCACCCCAGCGCCCCGGCCGGCAGCCCGGCGTCCGGATCCAGGTAGGGCAGCACCACGGTGTGCCTGACCGACGGCAGCGACGCCCGCAGCTCGGCCACCTCGGCCCGGCGGTCGATCGCCCGGTCCCCGTACCGGTAGCCGTCGACGGCGACCAGCACCGACGGTTCGATCTGCCGCCAACGGTCGAGGACGCTGCGGGTGCCGAACTCGGGCGCGCAGGAGGAGAAGACGGCGCCGAGGCTCGCGGCGGCGAGCATCAGCACGAGGGTCTCCGGGATGTTCGGCGCGTACGCCGCGACCCGGTCCCCGGTGCGGACGCCGAGCCGGGCCAGACCGGCGCGGACCCGACGGACCTGCTCCCGCAGCTCGGCCGCGGTCAGGGTGACCGGCGCGCGGGTCTGGCTGTGCGCGATCACCACCGGCTCGTCGTCCCCGACCCCGGGCATCCGCAGCACGTGCTCGGCGTAGTTCAGGGTCGCCCCGGGAAACCAGCGGGCGCGCGGCATGCGGGCGTCGGCCAGCACGGCGGTCGGTTCGGAGTACGCCCGGACCTCGAAGAAGTCCCAGATCGACCGCCAGAAGGCGTCGAGGTCGGTCACCGACCACCGCCACAGCGCGTCGTAGTCGGCGACGTCGAGCCCGCGGTGGTCCCGCAGCCACCGCAGGTAGGCACCGATCCGGGACCGGTCGCGCACGTCGGCCGGCGGCGACCAGAGCACCTCACCAACCATGCCGCACTCCTCCCCTCGGCCAGCACGCCGCTGTGCTGGGTACCGCCATCCTGCCCTACCCGCCCTCGGCGTGCCCGCCCCGGTCAGCCGGAGCCGGGGCCCGCCCGACACCACGGTGGGCCTGGATCGCCCTGCGCCGGGCCAACCGGTGCCTCCGGCGGATCTCCGCCTCCCGGAACCGCCGCTCGTCCTCCGCCGTCTCGGGCAGCACCGGCCGGACCGGGCGCGGCCTGCCGGTCGCGTCCACCCCGACGAAGACCAGGTACGCGGTGACCACCTCGATCGGGGTTTCGTCGGCGCGGTCCCAACGCTCGGCGACCACCCGGACCCCGACCTCCATCGAGGTGTGGCCGGCCCAGTTCACCTGGGCGTGCGCGTGCACCAGGTCGCCCACCCGCACCGGCTCGACGAAGACGATCTCGTCGATCGCGGCCGTCACCGCCGTGCCGCCGCAGTGCCGGGCCGCCGCCGCGGCGGCCACGTCGTCGACGAGCTTCATCAGGACGCCGCCGTGCACGGTGCCGTACAGGTTGACATCGGCCGCCGTCATGATCCGGCTCAACGTCACCCGTGAGTACGAGGTCGGCCTGCCGACCGGCGTCGGGTCGGGGGATGTGGTCATGGCGGCAACGGTACGGCCCGACCCGCCGGCGCCGCCTCGCCGCGTGACGTCGGTTACCGCACCGCACCCGTCCCCGCCCGGGCGGCCGGGAGCCGACGCGTCCCCGCCTCGATCACCGAGCGATCCATGTCGGTAACCGCCGGCGAGATCCGTGGCGGAGCCGTACTCCGCGGGCTGACCCGCGCCGGGCGAGGCGGTACCGTGCGCGGATGCGACATCTCTGGAGCTTCCTCGCCGGGCTGGTGGCGGCACCGCTGACCTGTGTCCTGGTCGCCCTGGGTCAGGACGGGTCGGCCCGCACCGTCGCCCGCTGGGTGGATCTCGGCACCTACCACACGGCCAACCTGATCCAGGCCGCCGTCTACCTGGGGGTGGCGGGCATCGTGCTCGGTCTGCTGGGGACGCTGCGGGTCTCCCCGCTCGGTCCGTTCGTCGCCGGGCTGCTGCTCGTCGCCCCGTACGTCGGGCTCTTCGTCGACCCGTTCGCCGTGCGGAACGCGGTGCCGACGGACTGGAAGGTGTTCGGTGACCCGCTGCGGTTGGTGCCGATCCTGGACAACGGCACGACGTTCCTGATCGGTGCCCTGCTGCTGATGGCGGTCTTCAGCGGGAAGCGGTGGCGCCGCTGGCCGCGGCCGGCGGGTGGCGCGCCGGCCCCGGCGGCGTCCGGTGCCGGCGAGCCGGCCCCGACCGACTGGTCGGCGTTGGCCAGCCCGATCGACCCCGACACCAAACCGATGACGCTGGGCTATCCCGAGCCGGACACGGAACCGCTGCCGCCGCTACCGCGCCGCGAGGTCGGGAGGACGGGTTCGCCCTGGTCCGGGCCGCCCCGCGGCAGGCGGGACGACGCGGCGGGCGGGGACGCCGCGGACTGAGGAGCCCGGGCGGGTCGCCGGAGGCCCGCCCCGCACCTGCGGCGACGCCAGGGTTTGCCGGCCTCGGCTAGGGTGCGTGGAGACAACCGTGAGGAGGCGTGGAGTGCGACACCTCGGCTCGCTGCTCCTGGGGCTGATCAGCGCGCCACTACTGTGGATCCTCACCGGGGTGGGGGTGGTGCGGTTCAACAGGGGGATCCACGAGGAGGATTTCGGCCAGGTCGCCCTCGGTGCCGTCCTGCTCACCGTGGCGGGCCTGCTGGTCGCCGTACTCCTGGTCTCCCGGATCTCCCCGATCGGCCCGGCGGTCGTCGGGCTGTTCCATCTGGCGATGACGGCCTGGGCGGTGCTGGACTTCTCGTCGCAGCTCGACCTGCTGCCGCTTTTCTTCCTCGGCACCGAGTTCGCGCTCACCGCGCCGACCGGGGGGATGTCCGCGGTGCTGGCGGTCGCGATGCTGGCCACCCTGGTCGTCCCCCACCGCTGGGCGAGCCCACGGTCGGCCACGCCGAACCGGCCCGGTTTCCCGCCGTTCCCGACCCCCGGCCCCGGGGGCGGAGTGGGTGGCTCGTACCTCCCGCCCGGTGGCCCGTCGGCCTCACCCGGCGGGCCGTACGGGCCCGCCGGGCC
>Ga0310840_100649_pt1 | contig 22431 bp, 20 predicted proteins | sample SM_ome_8_FD_201304 | JGI IMG/M metagenome (GOLD analysis project Ga0310840, IMG submission 201304) | Sorghum-adapted microbial communities enriched on stacked mutant (SM) sorghum from Joint BioEnergy Institute, Emeryville, California... ...
GGAGACAGTCAGCACATGGAGAAGGCGACGCCTCGTCGAGCGGACGGCCGCACATCTCGCAAAGACGGCCGTCAATGAGCGCAAACGAACCGCGGCAACGCGGGCAAAGGACATCAACGTCTTCGAGAAAAAGAAGTTGGCGCCAGCTGGCGATCGGGTTGTACGAGGAATGACAAAGAAGACAATTCATCGATGCAACAGCCCCCTTTTCTGCGCTGTCTCGTTCATGCGGACAATATGGCGGTGCGCCCGTACCATCTCGGTTGTTTTCCCATGGTGGAAAAAGCGGACGTCCCCATCGGGAAATGCGGCGCTTCTCCCGACGCGGCCCGCGATTTGGACGAGGGCACTTTCCGTAAAAATTCGGTCTTCCGCACCAAGGACGGCGACATCGATGTTAGGCACGGTCACACCTCGTTCAAGGATCGTCGTTGTGACCAACAGCGGTACGCTCCCATCGCGAAACGCCTGCACATATTCAGCGCGGGCGGGGGCTTCAGCGTGAACACCGACGATGCGAGCGTCCACCCGCTGCAACAGGCGAGTGACCGCTTCCAATTCATCGATGTGTGGGACGAACAAAAACGCTTGCTTTCTTTGTTCCAAACGACGAAGAACCCAAGCGAGGACGTTTTCGGGCAAACGGCCGCGCTCGAGCCGTTTGCGCCAGTTTCCGCACCATTCGAACGATGGGACAGGAAGTGGATGGCCGTGGTAGCGGGCGGGGATGACGGCGGCTTGCCGCTTGCCACGCTGAACGTCAAGTTGCCAAGCTCGGGATGGGGTGGCGGTTAAATAAATGAGGCTCGATTGTTCTTTCCGTGTCTGACTGACAGCATATTCCAGCATCGGTTCAACCGAATACGGAAATGCATCGACTTCATCGATGATCATGACATCAAACACACGATACGCACGCAACAGTTGGTGGGTAGTGGAAAGAACGAGCGGGGCGATCTGCCCGCGCTCCTCGCTTCCTCCGTACCAAACGGCGAGCGGAACGCGAGGAAACGCTTGGCGAAAGCGGGGAGCGAGCTCGCGGACGACATCAATTCTTGGCGTGGCGAGGCAGACACGCCAACCTTCCTTCAATGCGGCGGCGATGGCGGGAAACAAAATCTCCGTTTTTCCCGCCCCGCATACAGCCCAAACAAGCAGCTCCCTCCTGTTGAGAACTGCCTGTTTGACCTCCATAGCCGCCTCCTCCTGAGCGGCGGATAGCGTTCCGTTCCAAGCGAGCGGCGCTGCATATCGTTCTGACGGAAGCGACATCGTCACATGTACCAAGCGGGTGCAAGAACTGATGCGACCCATCATCAAACATTTGCGACAATAACAACAATTCGTCCCACAGCGAGCGCACGGAAATGAAGCGAACCATGACCGTTCATCATTTCCACAGCGCACACAGCGCCAACCACGGGGTGTTTTGATCAAACCTGACTGTTCATGAAGCGAACCAACACGCAAGGCGGTCTCAATATCGGCATGGGAAAATGGGAGTTGTTCTCGCGGAATCCGCTGACCGTATAGCGATGCTATAAGCGGTGAAGAAACAGACAATCATGATCCCCCCTTTTTCATTCGACATATGGGTAGTATTCTTGCAGCAATTAGCTTTTTTCGACAAAATTCCCGGGGAAATATTGACAATGTTTTTAAGGAATGAAAACGGCTCGACAAATTGTGTCATCCAAAGTGAAGAAACATGCGGATCACGATGGAGAGCTTGCTACACACTCCTAGAAAGTCAGTGGCTTCATAAGTCACGGTGTTTGTATAGGAGATGTTTGAAATGAAAAAAACATAACACACGGCTTTCTTCGAGTTTGCGTTCTTGAAACAAACAGGCGGTTTTCGTCAGTATTCTAGAGGAACAGTGATTGATTAGAATCAAGAAATTTCTTGAATGGAAAACGGCCACAAACTTTAACCTTTGCTTCCGTCCAAACCGCTGCTCGATGGGAACATGAAGGTTTTTCACTAGCCCTCGAAAGAGGATTTCATCCAATATGCAGCACAAAAAACATTTTCCAATAAGAACATCTTGATCGCTGGAACGTTCAGCCATCGTCGATGATAGACAGAGCGATTTTCGTCGCTCTTCTAAATGGGGAAACTTCGATCATTAGAAGAAAAGAGAAGCTGGGGTGGTGGGTTTTCAATTTGAGAAGCACTGCTATAACCATTCATCCCTCTCTAAAGTCCGTAAAAACAGCAATGCTTCACTAAAGCACAAGGCGGTGCGAGGTGGAACCATCACTGAACAGCACCGCCTTGCCTTTGACATTGACTAACAAATGCTTGCAGCCGAATTCCGCTAGCCTGTGACCTTTACGGTTGGTACCACGTCAGCCCGAGTGCCCCTTCGCCAACATGGGTGGCGATGACGGGGCCGAAATAGCTGATGAAAAACTCGACGTGCGGATAACGAGCGGACAGTTCATCGCGCCAGCGACCCGCTTCATCCAGCTGATTGGCGTGGATGACGGCGGCTTTCAGCGGTACGCCTTTTTCCGCGTCTTCGGCGAACAGTTCTTCGATGCGTTTCACCGCTTTTTTGCGTGTGCGGATTTTTTCAAACGGCACGATCACTTTGTTTTCAAAGCGAAGGAGTGGCTTGATTTGCAACAGGCCGCCGATGAATGCCTGCGCTCCAGTCAGCCGCCCACCCCGCTGTAAGTGAGCTAAGTCATCGACCATAAAATAGGCGCGCAACGTTTGCTTGATTTCGTCTAAGCGGGCGATGATCTCCTCTGGGGTGCGACCTGCTTGCGCCATTTCCGCTGCTTCCATGGCATAAAACCCTTGCGCCATGCAGCTGATTTCCGAATCGTACGCCAAAACGCGCAAGCCGTCGACCATCGTCCCCGCCGTAACCGCCCCTTGATACGTGCCGCTAATGCCGCTTGATAAGTGAATGCTGATGACAGCATCATATCCTTCCTCGCGAAGGGCAGTGAACAAGTCGACAAACTCGCCGACTGCTGGTTGGGACGTCGTCGGCAAGGTCGGGTGTTGCTTCACTTTCGCGAAAAATTCATCTGTAGTCATGTCAATTTCTTCGCGATACGTTTCCTCCCCAAAGATGACGCTGAGCGGAATTAAGCGAATGCCGAGCCTCTCGCGCACCTCTTTTGGGAGATAAGCCGTACTATCCGTGACAATTGCCGTTTTCACTGACGCCATCCTTCCTGATTCAATGTTTGCCTCCATTATACCAAAAACGGTGGGCCGCCCACCACTAACAAGCGAAATGTATAACATCACGACAGAATGGGCATCATAAGGCTGACGTCCGCGAATCACTCAAAGTGTGGTGATTGAAGCAAACACAAAGCGCCAAAAGGCGCTTCTCTAATAGATAAACGTTTCAGCTCTCCAAAACCATTAGAAGAAACCACAATTTTCACGGCGTTCTAGAAGGTTAGCGACAAACAGCGATGTTTTCCGAATTAGGCGCTCTCGTGCAAAGAGAAACTTATAAAATTTCTCCAATGGAGAATTCTCATGATGAATCAGCATTGTCCGCTACATCGTCACCCTTCTAGATGCTTGTCGAGCCCGTGAGCGGATGAAAGATGAACCATCGCCGCAGCGGATGCTAGCCACTATTGACGTCAAAGCAGTTTCGCCTGTCATCCAGTAAGGGGGAAGACCTACGATCAGCGCACTTCGACCCAACCGTTTTTGATCGCCACGACGACCGCTTGTGTTCGGTCATTGACGTTCAATTTTTGTAAGATGCTGCTGACATGGTTTTTCACCGTTTTCTCGCTAATGTAGAGCGTTTCACCAATCGCGCGGTTGCTTTTACCGTCCGCCAACAGCTGAAGTACTTCACATTCACGCCGTGTCAATAAATGAAGCGGACGGCGCACTTCTTGTTGGACCATTACATTGCTATTTGTTTCCGTTGTCAGACGGCGGTATTCACGGATCAAATTGTGCGTCACTTTCGGATGCAAGTATGAGCCGCCTTCAGCGACAATTCTCACTGCTTCAATGAGCGTGTCGGCATCCATTTCTTTAAGCAAATACCCGGTTGCCCCCGTTTGCAAGGCGCGCATGACATAGTTTTCATCATCATGGATCGATAAGACGACAACTTTCGTATCAGGATACGTCTCAATCAGCTGTTTTGTCGCCTCGACCCCGTTCGTGTCTGGCATGTTAATATCCATCAACACCAAATCTGGGCGATGCTCTTCAACGATCGAAAGAGCTTCGCGTCCATCGCTTCCTTCGGCCACGACTTCAAAATCACCATCAAACTCTAAAATACGTTTGATACCTTCACGGAACAGTTGGTGGTCATCAATAATGGCAATGCGTGTTGTCATGATTTCCTCTCCTCCTTGTTTGCTGTTTCTAGGACTGAACGGTCAATCGGGACACGGATGAACACAATGGTACCGCCGCCGATTGTTGAGCGGATCGTCAACGTGCCACCAAGCAGCTCGACCCGCTCCCGCATCCCGATCAAACCGAATGCATTTTCTTTTTTGACAGATGGGTCGAACCCTTTGCCATTGTCTTTCACACTGACAAGCAACTCACGGCATGTCACTTCCATTTTGACATCAATTTGACTCGCTTCAGCGTGTTTTAGGGCGTTTTGCACTGACTCTTGGACAAGCCGAAATACCGCCACCTCCATCCGAGACGGCAATCGAGTCTCCTCACCCATATGTACAAAGGAAATATGGACTCCCTTATTATATTCTTCGGTCGTTTGTAGGTATTTTTTAAGTGTTGGAACTAATCCTAAATCATCAAGCGCCATCGGCCGTAAGTCATAAATAATGCGTCGCACCTCGGATAAGGCGGAGCGTACCATTTTGCGAAAATCGCGAATTTCGGCAATCGCTGCTTCAGTCCCTCGGTCTTTCATCACTTTTTCAACGAGATCCGACCGAAGGAGCACATGGGCAAGGAGCTGCGCTGGACCGTCATGGATTTCCCGCGACAACCGACGCCGTTCTTCTTCTTGTGCTTCAATGATTTTGAGACCGAATTCTTGTTTTTGTTTCGCCCCTTCAATGATCTCGCTTACTTGGCGGAAATCGCTGTTTAAATAGTTGAGCACAACCGTAATTTGACCGACCAAATGATCGGAGCGCTCGATGATTTGTATCAGGCTGGCCAGCCGCCGCTCAAGCTCATCGCGGCGCAGGCGCAGCTGCTTCTCCTGCTCGCGCACCATCGCCAGCTTCATGTGCAGCTCATGTGCAACTTCATACGCCTCGCGAATATCTTGTTCCGAGTGGGACGAAAAGTGTTGGCTCACTTCCGACAAGCGGCGGCGCGCCTGACGCGCTTTGACTTCAAGCTGATCGACCTCTTCGATCACCCTTACAGTCAACCACTTCACTTCCTCCAACTCGCGCAACAAACAGTCTTGCTCTTGGCGTGACTGCTCGCCGATACGGAAAATTTCGTCTTTGCTATGTTGAACAGTGTCGATCATTTTTTCGACAATTTTATCTAAATACTTCTCATCCCAACGTTTTTCCCCTGCCATCTGCCAACCTCCAGCAGCGCTGCCAAGCAGTATGCATGGGCGCCAACAAAATTTATTTGAAGGAAAAAAGTTGTCGATTTATAATAGTAAAAGCATGTCCTATCCATCATTTTTTATTTTTAGTTTATCATAGTTAGGGCAAAGTGTTAGCTATTTATGCAAAAAAAATTAAACAAAAGTAAACGATTTCCATGTTTTTTATAATCGAGGTGTGTTGTTTTGTTACAAAAATATTACACCGTCAAAGGATATGGTGAGCAGGAAATTGTGATCGAAAAATCACGGTTTATTTGCTACATCAACCGCGCTGAGACGGAAGAGGAAGCTGTCGCTTTCATTCAACAAATCAAAAAGAAACATTGGGATGCGACGCACAACTGCTCAGCCTATTTGATCGGCGAGCATGATCAAATCCAAAAGGCAAACGATGACGGCGAACCGAGCGGCACCGCGGGCGTGCCGATGCTTGAAGTGCTGAAAAAAAAGGGGTTGAAAGACACCGTTGCGGTCGTCACCCGCTACTTCGGCGGCATTAAACTCGGTGCGGGCGGATTGGTGCGCGCTTATGGACGTGCTGTCACCGAAGGGCTGAATGCTGCAGGCATCGTCGAGCGCCGTCTCATGCGCATCATGCACGTGACAATTGACTACACATGGATTGGAAAAGTCGAAAATGAATTACGCTCTTCCGTATATACTATAAAAGACATCCATTATGCCGACCGGGTCACATTTGACGTTCTCGTCCCTGAGGACGGTCAGCTTCCATTCGCTGAATGGATGACCGAATTGACAAACGGAAGAGCAGAGATTCGAGTTGGGGAAATGGAGTACGTTGAAATGGATCTTCCTTCTGACAAGTAAGAACGAAAACGAGTGAAAAGGAGCTTTTCCATGATGACCGACAAACGAAAACTTCATCGAAAGAAAATGAAGAGAAAAAAGCGGAGACGGCGCCTCATGTTCGGGTGTTTATTGCTGTTTCTAGTATTGGCCGCCAGCGGCCTCGGCTATGCTTCCTTTTTAATGCATAAAATGAAAACAGCCATGAATGAAGCATACGAGGAGATTGGCGCAAAGAAAAATACAGGCGACCATCTTGACCCGAAAAAGGATAGCTTCACCGTTTTGTTTATTGGCATTGATGATAGCAAAACGCGCAACTTCAAGAGCGATACGCGTTCTGACGCTTTAATTTTAGCCGCTTTTAATGCTGACACGCAATTAGTGAAAATGGTGAGCATTCCGCGCGATTCGTACGTATATATTCCTTGTGAAGATAAGTACGATAAAATTACTCACGCTCATGCTTACGGAGGGACAAAATGCACAATTGAATCCATCGAGCGTTTATTTGACATCCCGATTGATTATTACGTCAAGATGAACTTTTACGCCTTTATCGATGTTGTCGATGCGCTAGGCGGCATTGAAGTGGAAGTACCATATAACATTCGGGAAAAAGATGCCGAAGACAATCGGAACGCCATTGTCCTCAAAAAAGGATACCAACATTTAAACGGCGAGGAAGCGTTAGCATTGGCGAGAACCCGCAAAAAAGATAACGATATTGAACGAGGCAAGCGGCAGCAGCAAATTTTGCAGGCCATCTTGAAAAAAGCGAGCCATGCCGGTTCCATTTCGAAATATGATGATGTTATTGAAGCGATCGGAAGCAATATGAAAACAAACTTTACCTTCGATGACATCAAAGCATTAATTTACTATGTATCAACCGGCAACCCACTCCAAACCGAATCACTTGTCTTACAGGGAACCGATGACAATGAAGGGGTTTACTACTATCGACTGGACGAGGAATCAGTACAACAAATATCCGATGCCCTTCGCTCCCAGTTGCATGCATCAGCCGGAACACAACTAGAGAAAGAGAGGAATTAAAAAACACAGAAGGTGTCCCGAAAGTAGCGGGACACCTATTCCATTACCGTCCACCCTTTAGAGGGAACCATCGAACAACATCAGCTTCTCCCCACTTAACGGCTCTCGAATGCGACGAAGGGTAAGATTCATCCCCCTTCAATTTAGCAAATATACCCATATAGTTGGATTTACCATTAAATCACCATTTTTTTGAGAAGCGGTGAAAACACCGAAGACCTTCTCCATCCATCATGGTTAAGTTGAATGCCCCCTCATCTGCACTCACGCCGAGAAATGGGGGATCTTCTCGGTTCAAGATAATAAACAAAGCAGCGGCATTCATTAAGATTCTCTATGTTAGGAAAGGACTATAGCTAAGTCGATTTTCGGCTTCCCCGTGTGCATAAAAATAGCTGTCCCGCCTCTCGGGACAGCTTGTTTATTTCATCTTTCCGTTCACATAACGAATACCTTGGACAATTCGTAAAATCGGTCGATAATTATGACCAACTAAGCCAATTTTTTCTGCCATTACCTCCAGCGCCAGCACCACGACTGTCAAAATAATGAGTGATACCCAAGCGGCAGCTTTGGATAAAATGACAGCGATCAACCCAAATAAGGCACTCACGCCGTAGATAATGAGCACGGTTTGGCGGTGACTGTATCCGAGTCGAAGCAGGCAATGGTGCAAATGCGATTTGTCCGGCGCGGATAGCGGCTGCCGCTTTACCAAGCGACGAATGATCGCGAAAAACGTGTCAGAAATCGGCACTCCTAAAATGATTACCGGGATAATGAAGGAAATGGCCGTTACGTTTTTAAACCCTAACAACGACAGCACGGAGATCATATACCCTAAGAAGAGTGCCCCCGTATCACCCATAAAAATTTTGGCTGGGTGGAAATTATAAACTAAAAACCCTAAGATGCTGCCAATTAGAATGATGCTCATACCAGCGACAAACAAATCACCTTTTAAAAATGCCATCCAAGAAATTGTAATCAATGCGATGGCAGAGACACCAGCTGCTAAGCCATCCAAGCCGTCGATTAAGTTGATGGCGTTCGTAATGCCGACGATCCAAAGGATCGTGAGCGGAATGCTGAACACACCAAAATGCAACTGCGAACCAAACGGCAAGTTAATGTACTCGACTTGAATTCCACCAAACACGACCACGACAAACGCGGCTAACAGCTGGCCGGCCAGCTTGACTTTCGGGGAGAGTTCGATTAAATCGTCAAGCATACCGGTAATAATAATGATAGCACTCCCTAACAAAATGTGCATTTCCACAGCGTTGTCTGGATCCAAAACCAGCACACCGACCATAAAGGCAATATATATGGCTAATCCGCCCAAACGCGGCATAATTTTTTGATGCACTTTCCGTTGATTTGGCCGATCAGTGGCGCCGACAATAAACGCCAATTTTTTGACCAGCGGTGTAATGGTCACGGAGGCTAAGAAGCAAAGCAATAAGGTCAAAAAGTAACCCATAAAAAATCCTCCTTAATCTTTATCATAACCATTCATTTCATTTTCTTGTCCATCGATTTTTTCATTGTTTGCCAATATGTTGGGCTACCGACAACAAATCATTTGCATAAAAACGGCGAACAAAGAAAATACTATAAAAAATAGAGTCGTACCATTGAGGATTATATCATAGACAACAAAACTATTAAATATTTAATTTTCAATAGTTGAACGACTTTGCCTTTATAATCATTCGCAAAAACGTATGAAAAGCGGGGCGTTAATTTACATTTTTTAGTATGAAATGAATGGATATAGAGGATAATTCATGCATTTTGTATAATATTTTTACATTTTAGCTTGTCTGCTACGCCGGTTATGGTACAATAAATAATGAGGACCGTCCTCCGTTTTGCATGAGTATAACCGAAGGAGCGATGGGCGGGTTGAGGCCGGGGAAGGTATCTGCTTGCTGATGCGGGTATCTTCCTTTTTCCAATAAAAAGAACGTTCTGTTGCCTGACAGAACGTTCTTTTTGTTACATCTATATAGCTGATGAGTGGCAAATCACGATTGGATGACGCTGAGTTTCCAACGGCTGAAATCCGGCTCTGCTTTTTGAACAAGCGATGGAGGAAAAATGAATGTCCACGGTTTGCTCGTGTTTGCTTTGATCTCTAGGCGATCCAATTTAAAGCCTCCCCGAGCAACGATGTCTCCTGTTGCATCTTCCACTTGAAGCGGCAGCTGCTCAAGATAAATCGTTTTGTCACTGCCGTTACGAATCAGTACGGTCACACGCAACTCCCCATCGTTCATCGCAGCTTGGAGGCCAAAAACGTTCACTTCGCCACTTTTGGGCGCTCCTAACTCTTCGACAATGCGCCGCAGCTTCTCCTTTTCTTCTTCTGGCAGCGTTTCTTCCCAACTCTTCTCCAACTCAAGCCGATGTTTCGGCTTCAGTTCAAACGCTAACTTCCAACCTTCACTCGGGATCTCATCCGTCCGCAACGTCTCATAGCCGAATATAAAGCGCCACGGACGGCTCGTTTTGGGTGGAAGGTTCCCGAGTTCCTCCAAATCAAACTCTTTTCGAGCCAAAATGCCCCCGTCTTCCCGAAGCAATAATAAAGGAACACGGCCGATTTGAATCGATTTCGGCAAGCTATGGCGCACAAACGCCGATACGACTACTCCATCCACGTCTTTTGACAAACTGATGCCCGACAACGAAATTTGATTGGGCTTTAATGGTGGCAGTTCATTGTTTAAAAAACGAAGCACGTATTGCTCTTCGAGCGGCACGTTCCAAGATGGATGAAGTGACAACTCAGGGTGTACGTCTTCCGTGTTCGTTACTTCCCCTGCTTCTCCCATGATTTCCTGAGCCGCTACGGCTGTATCGCCGCCGCTTTTTTTCTTTTTCTTAAAAAATGGAAACAAAAAACATTCCCCCTTATGATTGGCCTTCTTCCTGTTCTAACGATTGAAGCAATCGCGCCGTATGAACACTGATCTCTTTTTCGATCACTTCATACATTGCTTTAAACATCTCAAATCCTTCTTTTTGATATAAACGAATAGGGTCTTCTTGTTGATAATGGCGCAACCCAATTCCCTCTTTTAACAGTGCCATCTGATCTAAATGGCGCATCCAATAATCATCAATGACGGTCAACATGACACTTTTCAATAACGTTTGCAGCTGGGTGTGTGCTTTTTTCTTCTCGAGCAGCGCTACGTATGACTCGACCGCTTCTGCCACTTTTCGTTTTACATCCTCCAAATCGGCCGGTGGTTGATCAAATGTGATCGGCGTTCGGTATACGATCCGGTTCAACTCTTCCGTCATACGTCTGACATCCCATTCCTCAGGGATTTGTTCCGACAATGCGTATGCATCCACAATACGGTCACAGGCCGAGCGGATCATTGGAACGACAAGCGCCACGCGATCATTTTCCTCAAGCACCCGATCACGGATTTGATAAATGACGTTGCGCTGTTCGTTCATGACATCATCGAGCTTTAAGTTATACTCTCTAACGGAAAAGTTCATCCCTTCCACGATTCGCTGCACTTTATCGACGAACTCATGGATGTCATTGTTTAAAATGCATCCTGTTTCATCGGTTTTCAGCTTCGCCTTTAACTTTTCCGTTTCCTCTGCCGCAAAGCGCCGGAACATGTCATCCTCAAGAGAAATGAAAAACTGGCTTGACCCAGGGTCCCCTTGGCGACCGGCCCGCCCTTTCAACTGATTGTCAATCCGTCGGCTTTCATGGCGCTCCGTGCCAAGGACATGGAGCCCGCCAAGCTCATTGACTCCTTCACCAAGCAAAATATCGGTCCCGCGGCCAGCAATGTTCGTCGCAATCGTCACCCTCCCCCGTTGCCCGGCTCTGGCGATCACTTCCGCTTCTTGTTCGACTGTTTTGGCATTGAGCAGTTCGTATGGCACATGTTCCCGATCCAAATACTTGGCGACTTCCTCCGACTGCAAAATCGACGTCGTTCCAATTAACACCGGCTGCCCGTTCTCATGGCGGCGCTTCACTTCTTTAGCGACGGCGACATATTTATCATGGCGGGTCATGTATACTTGGTCAGGCATATCCACACGAATTTTTGGCTTGTTCGTCGGAATCGGAATAACATCCATGCCATAAATGCGCTGAAATTCCTTTTCTTCCGTTTTTGCTGTTCCCGTCATCCCGGATAAAATCGGGTACATACGGAAATAATTTTGAATCGTAATCGAGGCGTATGTCTTGTTCTCTTCCGTAATTTCGAGCCCTTCTTTCGCCTCAATCGCCTGGTGGAGGCCATCGCTTAACGAACGGCCTTCCATGATGCGCCCGGTAAACGCGTCAACAAGCAGCACTTTTCCGTCACGCACAATGTAATCGACATCCCGTTGAAAAAGGACATGCGCCCGCAGCGCCTGAATGACGTAATGATATAAAATTTGATGTTGCAAATCGTACAAATTATCGATGCCAAACGCCTTTTCCACTTTTTCAATGCCTTGGTCCGTTAAGTTGACCGTTTTCGTCTCCCGGTCGTATATGTAATCGATCTCGTGCTCAAACCGTTTCACCAGCCTCGCCGCAATATGATGGAGCTCGGCGCTTGAACGCGTTTTTCCCGCGATAATCAGCGGCGTCTTTGCTTCATCGATTAAGACGCTGTCAATTTCATCGATAATCGCATAATGGTACGGGCGCTGCACTTTGTCCGCCGCGTCGTGCACCATATGATCACGCAAATAATCGAAGCCAAATTCTGTGCCAATCCCGTACGTAATATCGGCTTCATAGGCCCGTTTCTTCTCTTGCGGCGACATGAGCGGCAAGTTCAATCCGACCGTCAAGCCGAGAAATTCATGAATTTGGCCAATCAAATTTCGGTCGCGTTTCGCCAAATAGTCGTTCACCGTAATGACATGCACGCCTTTTCCTTCAAGAGCACGCAAATAGCTTGGAAGTGAAGCGACAAGCGTCTTCCCTTCCCCGGTGGCCATTTCTGCGATGTTTCCTTCTGCCAAAACGAGGCCACCGATCAGCTGAACGTCAAAAGGGCGCATGCCAAGCACCCGCTTCGCCGCTTCCCTGACAACCGCGAACGCTTCCACTTTAATGTCATCCACCGACTTGCCGAAAGCGAGCTGCTCTTTCAACTCGTCCGTCTTGGCGCGCAGTTCGGCATCGGTAAGCTTTTCCATCTGTGGTTCTAAACGGTTGATTTGTTCCACGACTTGCATATATTTTTTTAACTGCCGTTCATTTGTATACCCGATCGCTCTTTTTAAGAGTGAAAGCATCCGTATTTCGCTCCTCCATGACGAATTCCCATCTATTATATCAAATTCGTTATCTATGCGAAATGAGCAGCGAATATGTTATTTTTTGGATTCCGATCCAATCTCATGAACATCTTACAATGGCATGAATGAAACTGGCGTCAGTCCTCCCCTTTAACCCATTGTTATCCTGTACATGAATAAATTACTTGTCGACATTTTTTGTCGAAAATTGTAGAATGATGTCGATAGGGTTTAGATTGATAAGCCAGTTCCTTCGAAAAGAAGGCTGGCGCTTTTTTTATCGCTAAAAAACCGGGCGTATGGGCCCGGTTTTTTTGATTATACAGGATCAAATAGTTGGATCGACGGCACTTTCATTCCGCTCTCATCGAGCGGTTCCTTCGTTAATAATACGATTTTTCCATCGTGCACCGTTATATAATCGATCTCCCCGTTGACCGCCCAGCGCTTGACCGCCTGCAGCGATGTGCTGTTGTACGCCGTAACCTTATTGTCTCTCGCTGTATAAACGTTTCCTTGCGCCAAATCAAAAGCGACGGAGGAAAACGGCTCGACCGTTGCGGCATACGTCATGTTCGCGCTTTTTTGCGCCGCGGCGTAAAAGACGAAACCGGCATCGTTAAAAATGTACTTTCCGTCCGGCGAAATCGTGATATCCGGTTTCAAGTCGTAATCGGAATGATACGGAGACGTATATGTTTCGACAAACTGCCCATCGGCAATCCGGTATACCGACATACGAATCGGAATCGTGTTTGTCGTAATGGCATAAATCATTGATTTTCCCGGATGCATTTCAATCCGGCTTGCTTCATCAATGCGCTCCGATCCAACTTCTTGCTTGGTGAAACGGTCATAGCTTTTGATATACGTATGCTGCCCAGATCCTGATGATACATAAATATATCGGTCATCGGCGACAATATCAAACGGATCCAAGGCAATATCAAACGTTTCTTTCAGCCGAAACTCCTTGGCATCCACAATGGCGATGGCCCCTTGCTGGTCTTCGCTCCACCAGTAATGGCTATGTTCCCCTTTTAATAACGTAATATACAGTTCATCATTCGCAAAATATAGTCTTTCAGCCGGAAGCGGCAAGGCGATTTTTCTTACATTTCGAGTTTCATAGTTAATTTCGACGACATGGTTCGAATAGTCAATGCCGTACAAAATCGGCAGCACCGGATGAGAGACGACATCAACGAGCGGCTCTTCCAAATGAAATTTCTCGGTCGCAACCGGCTCGCCTTCACTTCCATCCTCATACACCGGCAGTTCATCGGCCGGTATGACCGGCAATTGATAAAACGGCACGCGCGCATAGGCATATACGACTTCTTTAAAATGGTCAGCTGCCAACGCAAAGTTGAGCTCCCCTTGGTCAAACCCAAAAGAAACGAGGCCGATGACATAACCATACATATTGAACAGCGGACCGCCTGAACTGCCGTTTGTCACCGGAGCAGTAAATTGGATAAAATCGGCGAACCCTTCCTCGAGTTCAAACGTGCGAATGGCGCTCACCACTCCGGTTGAGACGGAATCAGAAAACCCGAGCGGGCTCCCGATCGCCACCACATCGTCCCCCGCCTCCACCATTTCGACCGAACCAAGCCGCAACGGTTTTAATGGCAGCAAATCGACCGGCTTTAATAACGCTACATCCAAGTCGAGGTCATAATCGACAATCCCTTCGATTTCGTACTCTTCCCCGTCGCTTGTCAAAACGGTAAAGGCAGACCCGCCGCTCACGACATGAAAGTTCGTTAAAATGAGTCCGTTGGCAACCGCAAAGCCGCTTCCTTGGGACAGCTCTTCCCCGTTTTCATCGTAAACATAGACGGTCACGACGCTTTCCTTTTTCGCGATGACTTCTTTCCGGGAGAGCAGTTTCGTCAAAGGCGGTTTAAACTCATCGTTCATATACCGTGCCATAAATAAGGCAAATTGCAAACGGGTAAGAGGCGCGTTCGGCCGGAAACTGCCATCCGGATAACCGAGCGTCACTTCATTCGCCGCCAGTGCATGCACATACGGATACGCCCAATGGTCCGGCTTGACATCCGTAAAATCTTTTTCCATCCTCCCGCTTAAATGATACGCGTTGGCAAAAATTTTCGCCATCTGCGCCCGGGTCAATTTGCCATACGGGTCAAACGACTGCTCTGTTTTTCCATGAATGATGCCGAACTTCACCGCCAGCGCGATCTCCTGATACCCGGTACTCCCCGGTTTGACATCGGTAAACGGCATTGGCAGTTCCTCGCCAGTTTCAAGGCCAAGCTGGCGGACGATCATCAACACCGCCTGCACGCGGGTCACGGCCGCTTCCGGATGAAACTTTTCGTCTTTGTAGCCTTGAATGACGCCGAGCTCTGCTAAATACTCCACTTCCGCGCGGCCCGCTGATACATCGGGAAACAGGCCGCGGTTTTCCGCCGCCCGAACCGGCCCGGCATATGGCGCCCACATCCATACAACAACGAGAAGCGCCGACAGCAAAACAGCCCCAGTTTTCCTCCGTCTTTTCTTCCTTTCCAAGCAAAAATCCCCCTCTCGTTGCGATCAAACATTGGCTATAGCCGTTATCATTTTACATCGAAGGGGCAGAAAATCTCTAGATGTTTTCGGTACAAATAACTGTTGATTTCACGCCCCGCTTTTTACAATTCACCCTCGGGCGAGGCATAAACAGCATCTCTTTAGGCCATACTAAACTATCGTCATATCACCGGGCCCGGTACATGGCATGACATAACATCGTGAACATGTTATACTAATCGTTTGAACAGGCACCTCTGATGTAAGCAAGGGGGGAGAACGGTGAAAGTGTTAGTGATTATCCCTGCGTATAACGAAGAGGCGACCATTCGGAATACCGTGCTGAACTTGCAGCGCACATGCCCGTACGACTATATCGTCGTCAACGACGGCTCGGCCGACCGGACGGGCGACATTCTGGACGAGCACGGATTTCATCACCTTGATTTGCCCGTCAATTTAGGAATTGGCGGAGCGATGCAAACCGGATACCGCTATGCGCTCGAGCACGGTTATGACTACGCCATTCAGCTTGACGCCGACGGCCAGCACGACCCAAACGATTTGGAAACGCTTGTTACGGAAATCATGCAGTCCGGCTACGACATGGTCATCGGTTCGCGCTTTGTGGAAAAGACGAATTATGAAGGAAGCCTATTTCGCCGGCTCGGCATCCTTTACTTTTGTTACTTGCTTTACCTCGCGTGCGGCGTCAAAATCACCGACCCGACATCCGGCTACCGCATTGTCAACCGCCGCGTTATACGCGAGTTTGCCCGCGATTACCCAATTGACTATCCCGAAGTCGAAGTCATCGCCCGTCTCGCCAAAAAAGGGTATAAAATAAAGGAAGTGAAAGTCGAAATGAACGCGCGCCAAGGGGGGCGGTCGTCCATTACGCCGTTGAAGTCGTTATACTATATGACAAAAGTGACCTTCACCTCGCTGATTCGGGCCATGTTTTAACGAAAGGGGAAGGGGCGATGGGCAGCGTCCAATGGATTACGATTTTATTGGCTTCCCTGTTCTTCATTCAAGTCATTTATTATTCGACCCGCAATCAACTGCGGGACAAGCAGGCGTTTCTTTGGTTTTCCTTATCCATCATCGGGCTGTTGATCGCTTTTGGACTTAAGCCGCTCAACCGTTTCGCCGCTATGCTCGGCATTGCCTATATGCCGACCCTTATTTTTGCCATCGCCTTTTTAGTCATCTTGAACGTATTGATGTACCAGTCGATCATCCTTTCCCATCATGAGGAAAAAATTAAAACGCTTATTCAACAAATGGCGTTGATGAAACATGAATGGCAACACAACGAACGCAAGGGAGAGAAGCATGAACGCAAGTAACTGGCTATTCATCGGATTGAATACCCTTCTTCTCGTCGCCGGCCAGTTTTTATGGAAATACGGCATGACGAAAATGGAATTCGAGCTAGACGCTCTATCCATCGTTAAGCTATTGTTCTCGCCATGGATTTTGCTTGGTTTGATCATGTACGGGGCCGCGACGGTCGTCTGGCTGTTCATTTTGTCGCGCGTGCCGCTCAGCGTCGCCTATCCGCTGCAAAGCATCGCCTATGTGCTCGCCGTTTTCGGCGCTTATGCGCTATTTAACGAGCCGCTTTCACTGGCGAAAATCGCCGGTGTCATGCTTATTATTCTCGGGGTTTCGTTAATCGGATTTTCCGCAAGTGGACCGTAACGATCAAGTAAGGAGTGGCAACAATGTCGTTTCTCTTTCGCCCAAAAACGGCGGTCGGGTTAGTGCTGCTGCTCGCTTTCGCTTTGCGTCTTTTAGCATTATGGAAGTACGGCTTGAATCTGACACTCAACAGCGATGATATGGGATATGTCCGAAGCGCTCAACGGCTGCTGGAAAGCGGCATGCTCACCTACCATCGGGCCGATGAACCGACCGTCCACATTATGCCTGGCATGCCGCTGTTGCTCGCCGCTGTGTTTTCCGTTTTCGGTTCAGGCGCGATCGGCCTGTATGCCGCCAAACTCGTAATGATCGCCTTTGGCGTCGGAAATGTTTATTTGATCTATTTGCTTGGCAACGATCTCGGCCGCCCTTGGGCGGGTGTCATTGCCGCCTTAGGCACCGCATTATTCATTCCGTTGATTGAAACGGATAATTTAACATTGACCGAAGCGCCGTTTTTGTTCGGTTTCCTCCTGTTCATCCGTTTCGCCATCCGCCTTGGCCGCCATCGGCAAATGGCCGATTTTTATAAGCTGATGGCTGCCTATTTGTTTTGCCTGTTGTTCCGGCCGACGATTGCCCTCGTTCCGTTCGCTTTGCTCGGCTATTTTTTGCTGATCCGTTACCCATGGCGGCTCGCATGGAAACAAGTATGGATCGCCGCTATCCTTATCGTTCTCGTCCTTGGCCCATGGTGGGTGCGAAACTATATCCATTACGGCGAGTTCATTCCGCTAACCGGCAGTTCCGGCGATCCATTGCTACTAGGCACTTATCAAGGATACGGATACCGGTACGGCCCACCGTACAAAGAAGTGGTTGGCTCAATTGAGAAGCAGCACCCTCAGATGAGCCATTATGAAAAGGAAAAATTAAAAAAAGAAATCGCCATCCAACGGATGAAAACGTGGTACCGCGCCAACCCAGGGCAATGGCTTGAAAGCTATACGATCAAAAAAACAAAAGCACAATGGGAGCAGCCGTTTTACTGGATCGAGATTTTTGGCGTTTCCAAAAACGAAATGGCCGTCTGGCATCAGCGCATCGTCATATTCGCATTCATCTCGATCGCGCTCACCATCCTCTTTGGCAAACCACATCAGCGCGAACTGTTGTTTTTCGTCTTCTTGATCGCTTACTTCACGGCGTTAAACAACGTCTTTTTCGCTTACCCGCGATACAACCTTCCGTTGATGCCGATGTTGTTTTTGTTTATCGGGGTGTTTCTTTCCTCCGTTGCTTCACTTTGGGCCCGTAAAACCGCCGCCTCCCCTTAAAGACTGGGGAGGCGGCTTTCTGTTCATCCCTCATCGCCTATGGCCGCAACAGCTGTTCAAACTGCTCGATCGAAATGTGCGGGTACACCCATTGCCGCTTGAGTTTAAACACCGGATCGCCGGGATATATCGTCCCTTTCTTCGTCGTAAACGCCATCGTAAACCCCGCTTCTTGAACCATTTCGATCACCTGCTCATTATAGGCGCCGAACGGATACGCGATGGCCGTTGCCCCCACTTTTTCTTTGCTTGCCCACAAATCGGCCATCGTCTCCTCGTATGGCTTAAACAACAAATACGGGCCGTATTGCTTGTCCGACAAATGAAAATGGTTCGTATGGCTTTCAAATGCAATGATATCACGCATTTCCTCGATTTCCTGCTTGCTTAAAAATTGGAGTCCTTTTGGGTCAAACGGCTGCGGAGCAGGGCGCATCCGCCCGGTAATCATAAACACCGTCGCCTGAAAACCGTATTGCTTCAGCAACGGGTAAGCGTATATGTACGTTGATTTCAATCCGTCGTCAAATGTAATGAGCACCGATTTCGGCGGCAACAACTGCTCCTTTTGGACGTAAGCAAGCAGCTGGTTCGGCGTGATCGTCGCATACCCGTTTTCCTTTAAGTAATCCATTTCTTGCATAAACTGGCTAAGCGGAACCGTCGTCGTCGAACGAAACAGCGGCTCATCTTGATCCTCTAATATGTGATGGTATAACAGCACAGGCACCCCGTAATCGTTCTCGGTCACATGCTTATAAATATATCCGTCCCGGCCGCCGAACTCAATCAAATAAAACAGGGCGGTCTCGGCCTTGACCGGATAACGGACTCCAGACTGAATGGAACCGATCGCCTGCTTATTTCCTTTTTGAAAAATATACACTTGTACCTCTTTCTTCGTAATCACACTTTTGGGCAGCCGATCCGGTTCGCGGGTGAAAGCATACGGGCGCCCAAGCTTCGCTTCGTCCTTTTTGACCATCCCTTTGACAAACCCGTATCGGATGAAAAAATAATGTTTATTTTCATCAACGACTTCAAATACCCTGCCGCTATAAATCGTTCCGACTTTTTGCATATCATTCGCCACATAGGCGTATACTGGCGCCGATGCTCCTTTTGATTGAATAAATAACGGGACCTTAGTCTCTGCTTGCCCACTTTTTTCCCATCCAAAAAACAGAAGAAGGAAAAAAGCGAGCCAAAAGATCCGATACTTCAATGATACACCCCTCCATTTCATTGTTATTTCTACCCAGATATGACTATGACCCTATTATTTTACTACTAAACTTTTCTCTAAAAAACCAATCTATCAAAAAATGTCCAATCGTGACATATGGACTCCTTTTATACTAAAATATGATTATGCCTACACCGATTGATGGAGGAATGAACGAATGATTTACCGAAGCCATCCGTGGAAGGAATTGCTTCACCCAAACACTACTTTTGGGCAGCTAAAAGAAGCGGAACGAGTGAAACGCGTCATCCCGATCCTTTTGCTTTTTCTGTTCTTCTCTGCTGTTCTTTCGTTTGTCCGTGCTTATATCGGCGTCGGAACGGAAGAGTTGGCCAAGTATCTCCCCCGCTACACCGATGAACAACGAACGCTGTTGCACTTGCTGTTTGCCGGGGGGCACATCGTAGGCGGAATGGTCGCTCCGTTGCTCTTTTTTTTCATCAGCTCGTTCGCATTTTATGCCTTGTTTGAGGAAACCAATTTGGCGAAACTGATCGCCGTCCAGCTCTCCGTCTGGTTCATTTTTCTCATAGGAGAGGCTGTATCACTTCTATTGGAATGGGCTTTTGGTCTCGATACACTGGTTTCACCGTTTTCGCTCGGCGTCTGGGGACCTTATCTAACGGACGACCGATTCGTATGGGCGCTGTTGCGCTCTGTTTCGCTCTTTTCCGTTTGGGCCGTATATATACAAGTCGTTGCCTTGCGCACCTTCACAAATCAATCGATCGGCCGCATCGTTGCGACGGTCATCGCCGTTGATCTCGTATTCGCCTTTTTCGCGGCCGTATGTACGGAATTCCCATTTGAATGGTTCCAATCATGAAAGGAGAGGTCACCATGAAACGAGCGTTAACCGCCATCTTGGCTATAGGCCTCATCGGCACCCAATTTTACGCAGCATTCGCTGATGACAGCCGTGTGCCCAAATCGGCTTACGCGAAAGAATGGACGAAACCAAAACAACAAAACGTGAAAGAAACAATCAAAACAACAGGTTTTACCGCCCCGGCAGAGCGGACATTCATCTATTACGACCCGCAGCGCGGCGCCATCGATGAAATTCTCGTGAAAAAAGGGCAACCCGTCCAGCCCGGCACCCCGCTGTTGCGCTATCGCACAGACGCCATCGATCGTGAGCTTGCTCAGCTCACGTCGAAGCAACAACAACTAAGCATGCGGCTTAGCCAACTGTCTGAAGAAATCCAAGGCTACCAGTCCAGAGTCGCTGCCGCGCCAGAAAACAACTTCGAAAAACAGCAATGGGAAGAAAAAGCAAAAGAAGTGGAGCGTGAAAAAACAGAATTAGAGTGGCAGCAACAACAATATGAACAAGAACGGATGGAACTGCTCAAACAAAAAGAGGAACAAACAGTCGAAAGCACAGTGGACGGCATCGTCGAATCCATCGCTCCCAATCCATCAACCTCCCGTCCGCTGATCACAATCGCGTCTCATACGATCGTCATTCAAGGGAAAATCACCGAGTCGCTCGTTGGGAAGCTCGCCATCGACCAAGCCGTCACGATCCACCTCCCGAACGAATCGAAAGGACTAGGCGGCATCGTGAGCGACATCGGCTCATTTCCAATCAACGAGCCAAGCTTCCGACAACGAAGCGAATATCCGTTCACCGTACATCTGGTCGAACAAGCCCAACATGCCAACAAGCCGCAACCAACGATTCCATTCGGCTACCACGTCGACATCACGATCGTGACAAAAGAAAAAAATGGGGCGATCACCGTTCCTGCTAAAGCCGTATGGCACGAAAACAATCGGGCGTATATCTACGTCATCCGCAACGGCCAGCTCGAAAAACGGCGCGTCACCTTAGGAATGAAACAAGGCAACCGCCAAGAGATCGAACAAGGCTTGACAGAAGAAGAATACATCATGGTCCACCCGAGCCGCGACCTAAAACAAGGAATGAACGTATGGATACCTCTCGAAATCAACAAGCCATCAAAAGAAACGATCCAACAAGTACGGAAACGAGACATGGCGAAATATTTCTTAGAAGGGTTTTTCGGGGCGTTTTAAGTGTACAAGGGCAAACCAAACCCGCGAGCGAAGTGGAGCGCTCTCGGGTTTTTTATGTACTTTCAAAAACAATTACTCGGAAAGACATTATATGTCAGAAATCAAAAAGTGGTTTCTCGAATCAAATTCTTTATCAAAACCTCGTTTTTCTCTTCGAAATGACTTCTCAAAAGCATTAGGATTTTTTATTACTTTATCAAATATAAACAGGAAAAGATGATCAGCTTCATAATGAAATGGATCTGAGCCTAACTCTTCCCTTAATGTACGCTCAGTCATGTTTTCCCTTGTACATTTCACCTCTATTACAATCCATATTCATCGAGTACAATATCATATCTGACGGAACGTAACCAGCATCATTCACAACCTCTAATCTAGCATTTGGAAATATTGGTCTGATTAGCGAATATAGTAGCCACTAAATATTGTCGAATCATCGACATATAAATCCCTCCTTCATGTTCAATAAGTGCTCCATCTTAAAAAGAATAGAAACTGGGGATCGAGAATGAATATTTGATTATCTTTCCACTAAAAGGCTTGATAAATAGGCTCACTAGAAAACATGTTATCATGCAATTGTTGAAAAGAATGTATAATCTTATTCTTCCCAATTTTTTCTTTGAATTAATTACTAGCAGCTGATCGATGCTCTCTTTCATTTCATCCACCGACAAGCTAACAACAGGTGGATTTTGAGCAATTGCTTTTAATAAGAAATGATCAACATCCGCTTTTTCTCCATTTTTTAATTGATATTTTTTCACGAGTGTTGATTATCCAAAATTAGACATACGCCTTCCATAAATTTGGGCATACTCAAACAAAGCAGCGGCCATCCCGGATTTCCAATCGAGAGGAAGCTGCCCAGAGAAAAAACGGCGAACGAA
>Ga0310840_100668_pt1 | contig 21780 bp, 16 predicted proteins | sample SM_ome_8_FD_201304 | JGI IMG/M metagenome (GOLD analysis project Ga0310840, IMG submission 201304) | Sorghum-adapted microbial communities enriched on stacked mutant (SM) sorghum from Joint BioEnergy Institute, Emeryville, California... ...
TCAACCGATACAAATCCGGAAACGAGTAGTAGTACAACCACCCCGACAACCCCACCACCGAACCACCCGACGGCGTCGGCACCACCGACGGCGACACCGACACCGACCCAGACGGAGACGGCGACGCGGGCGATCCCTGGCCGGCGCACGCGGTGGTCATCAGGGTCCCGAGGATGGCGATGGTCGTGGTGACGGCGAAGCATCTCCGCCCGGCGACGCGCCCAGACATGAATGTCTTCATGACGATTCCTTTTCTGACGAAGTGCCATATGTCGCCGGCCGGCGTTGCATCCTGTGCGCACTCCAAGACGCGGATTCGCCCGCCGCCGACGACGGCACTTTCGGTCAGTCCTGGTTCCACCGAACGGATGATGCGGCGGTTCCGGGAGAGTCCACAATGGACAGCGATCCTGGAGGCCGCAGTCGGAGTCGAACCGACCAACATCAGTTTTGCAGACTGAGCCCTTGACCCCTCGGGCATGCGGCCGTTGTCTCGCGCCGGGCGGCGCGAGCGGTACCCCCGGGCGGGTTCGAACCGCCGGCCTCGACGCTCGGAACGTCGCGCTCTTCCGCTGAGCTACGAGGGTCTGTGGACGGGGCTCGGGGCCGCCACGGATGAGATCTTGGAAGTGTCGAGCCGTAGCGGCGGCCCAGCATCCAAGATCTGGGCAGCGCGGAGGGTGAAGGAGTCGAACCCTCAGGAGTGACCCTGGCCCAGTTTTCGAGACTGGTTGCCCGCCACCGGGCGCCACCCTCCTGGTGGATATCTCGGTACTTCTGCTTTGGATACCCCCGTACCCCTGGCAGGACTCGAACCTGCATGAGACGGCTTCGTAGACCGCTGCTCTTCCGTTGAGCCACAGGGGTGTGCGCGGAAGGAGTGGGATTCGAACCCACGCCGGCGCTGTGACCGGTCCGCCTTAGCAAGGCGGCGCCTTGGGCCGCTCGGCCATCCTTCCTCGCGTACCCGGAGAGGGATTCGAACCCCCAACCTCCGCGTTCTGAGCGCGGCGCCTCTGCCAGTTGGGCCACCCGGGCATCGTCCAGCGTGGACAGTCAGGGAGTCGAACCCTGGACGCGAGGTTTGCAAGACCTCGCTGTGCACCGGCACCCCGCCCTTTGGGGCCGACCCGACCCACCCCCGGCAAGGTCGGGCCGGCCCCGGTCGAGTGACTGCTGGGAGTCGAACCCAGATCTTCGCCATGGCACGGCGACGCACTGGCCGTTGTGCTACAGCCACATAGCTTGCGGAAGCCACATAGCTTGCGGAAGCCACATAGCTCGTGGAAGCCACATAGCTCGTGGACCGTACGGGACTCGAACCCGTGATCTCCAGGGTGAGAGCCTGGTGAGCTCGCCGCTGCTCCAACGGTCCGCAAGCGCTCGTCCCCGGCCCACATTCCGCGCAGCTTGCGGAGCGGAATCTGCGAGTAATTCCGGGCTCGTGGCGAGCGTCCGTCCGGGGCCCGCGAGTCGAACGCGGTGTCTCCTGCTCCCGAAGCAGGCGGGTTACCGTCTCCCTCGCCCCAGCCGTGTCCCGCGTCGCCCAGGCACGCGGGACGGATCACGCTGTCCACTGTGGAGTTGTCAACGTACGGGCCCGACGCACGGGTCGGGACGAGCAGGGGTGGTAGGACTCGAACCCACTTCCTCCGGTTTTGGAGACCGGCGTGCAGCCTGGTGCACCTCACCCCTCTGGACGAATCTCCATTCCGTTGAAGAATTGCCATCTTTGGATGGCTAGTGACCCAGCGGCCGCCCCCTCGGACGCCCGCGGTACCGGACGCTCGCGTGCCTGGTCAGGCCGCCCGCGAAGCGGCCGCGTCGTCGGTCAGAGGCGTTGCTGGGTAAAGAGAAGCCGCCCGGTCCGAGGTCTCGGCGGGCGGCGACGCGGATCGTTGCCTACGAAAGCTAGAAGCGCCACCGGCTCGGACACGAGCGACCGAGACCAACCGATCGGCCCAGGCTGGCGAGCACGCGCGGGGCCGCCTCGCCGCGCCGACCGCGCGCACACATTGAAGGCGACCACATCATCGAACTCCGCTCCTTCGCCAACCGTTGCCGGACTTGACTGCGTTCGAGGGTACCCACGCTCCGTCGCGGTCGCAACGGATTACGGCCCGACGGTGGGCCGGCGACGACGCCGACCTCCGGTGGCAACGCCGGTGTCGGCGCTCGTGTTCCCGCCGTCGTCGCCGACCCGCGCCGGCCTCACTGGGCCCGCAGTTCCGGGGCCACGGTGCAGAGGATCTGCTGGGTCAGCGCGGTCGCGTCGGCCTCCCACTTGGCGTACGCGTTGGGGAAGGCCGAGCGCTGCACGCTCTGCGCGGCGACCGTGAGCTCCAGCGACTCCCAGTTGGGTACGCGCTGCAGGGCCAGGTAGAAGGCCGTGGCGGAGTAGACGGGGTCGGTCACCTGTTCCGGCGTTCCCCAGCCCATCGAGGGCCGCTGCTGGAACAGGCCGAGGGAGTCGTGGTCGTTGCGCTCGCCCAGGTGACCGAGGTTGTACAGCGAGCTCTCCTGCATGGCGGTCGCCACGGCGATGATCAGGCCTCGCTCGGGCATGCCCAGCGCCAGACCGACCTCCACGATCGTCTTGGCGTTGGCCCGTTGCGTCTCGTTCCACGCGGTGGGGGTGTCCGGCGCGGTGCAGACGACGGGCTCCGGCGGCGGAGTCGCACTGGCCGCGAGGTTGGCGAGCCGGCTGCGGACGATCGCCGCGAGGGCCTCGGACTCGGCCGCGTCGGGCACCATCATGGCGAGCTGGTCGAGGGTGAGGCGCTCGGGCAGCGGCTCGCGCGGCCTGGTCTTCCAGACGACCACCACGCCCCCCACCACGAGCAGGAGGAGCACGACCAGCATGCACCCGACGCGGCGGCGGGTCAGCGGCCTCGGGATCGAGACCGGTTCATACATGCCCGACGCTCCGTCGCTGCCCGGCGATGGGGCGCCGCGCCGGCCCGGGGGTGGCTCCGTCGGTCATGCGACCACGATAACGAGCATCCCTGTGCATGGCTCACGACCACACCTCGCCGTCCGCGACATCACTGAGTGAAGCCGCATTATCGACGCGGCGTAGTAATGCAATCACCTGTTGTGAACCTGCACCCGTCGGGCCCACCAGGCGCCGGCGTTCGGTTGATCGCTTGGCCCACCGATCCGCCGCACCCTCCACCGCCACTCCGGGCCGCTGAGCCCGTCAGTCCACTGTGGAGCAGGCCGGGTGGTGGCGGGCCCGCCGGTCACCCACCCGCGTCCCCCGTCCCCGCGGTGAGAGCCACCAGGCCCGCTACCGCGGCGACGCGGGTGGGTGGGGCGCCGAGGTCGGGCGGCCGGCGGGCCCCGACCGCCCGCCGTGCTACCGGGAGCGCCGAACCGCCCCCGGTAGCGGTGCGTCCACGCGTGTCGACATTCGCGTTGGTCAGCCGGCCCCGGTTCCGTGGATCGCGCGTGCGTAGGCCTCGCTTCGGTAGGCCACGGTTCAGTCGGTCACGGCCGAGTGAGTCACGGCTCAGTAGGTCCCCGCGCCGTCGACGACGAGGTCGTGACCGACGGTGAAGCCGGACTCCGGCGAGGCGAGCCACACGATCGCGGCGGCGATCTCGCTGACGCGGGCCACGCGACCGATGGGCAGCACGGCGGCGACCCGGGCGTCGCGGTCGGCGTCGCTCTCCCCCGGCCGCCGGGACATCGGCGTGTCGACCGGGCCCGGGCTGACCGCGTTGATCCGGATGCCGTGCCGAATGTTCTCCTTCGCGGCGGCACGGGTCAGCGCGCTCACCCCGGCCTTCGTGGCCGCGTACGCGCCCATCCCGGGCAGCGTGAGATGGGGGCCGATCGTGGAAGCGACGTTGACGATGGTCCCGCCGCCGTGCCGGCGCATGTGGGCGACCTCGTACTTCAGCGACAGCCACACCCCGGTGAGGTTGGTCGCGAGCACCTCGTGCCAGGCCGCCTCGTCGACCTCGTCGAGCGGACCGTGGGGGCCGATGACCCCGGCGTTGTTGACGGCGACGTGCAGGCCGCCGTGGCGTCGTACCGTTTCGGCGACCAGCCGCGCCACCTGCGCGGCGTCGGTGACGTCGGTGGGGATGGCCTCGGCGGTGCCACCCTTGCCGGCGATGATGTCGACCGTCTCGGCCAGCGGCTCGGCTCGGCGGCCGGCGACGACGACGGTGGCGCCCTCCTCGGCGAGGGCGACGGCGGTGGCCCGGCCGATGCCGGCTCCCGCCCCGGTCACGATGGCAACTTTGCCGATGAATCGTTGCGTCACGGCGTCCGTTCCTTTCCTGGTCGGTGCGTCCGGCTCCTCACCTGGTCGGTGGGGGCCGGTCCTCAGCTGGTCGATGGGTCCGGTTCTGGGCGGGAAGGCGAGTTGGGTTCTGGGCCGGTCGGCGAATCAGGCCGGGCGCCGGCGGATTCGGGCGGACGGCCCCGGCGAAGCGCCAGGGCGACGCCGACCGCGGCCGCGGCCAGGGCCAGCGCGGCGACGGTGAAGGCGAGCGCGTACCCACCCGCCTGGGCCACGAGGGGCGGCTGGCCGCGCTCGGCGAGCTGGGTGGTGCGGGTGCCGGCGACCGCGACGAGGCCGGCCAGGCCGACGGCGGGTCCGAGCTCGACGGCGGTGTTGAGCAACGCGCCGGCCAGCCCGGCCTGCGCCCGGTCGGCGCCGTGCACCGCGACCACGGTGGCGGCGGTGAAGGTCAGCGCGATGCCGACCGGCAGGACCAGCAGGCCGAGCAGGAGCGGCCCCACGTACGGGGTGTCGGGCCCGAGCCGGCCGATCGCGCCCAGGCCGGCGGCGCTGACCGCCAACCCGGCCGCGACGAGCGGCAGCGGTCGGACCACCCGCAGCAGCCGCGTGGCCACGGCGCCGGCCAGCGGCAGGGCCAGCAGCAGCGGCAGGAACGCCGCGGTGGTGGCCAGGGCCGACCGGCCGCGGACCTGCTGGAAGTAGAGCGCGAGGAAGAAACCCGTGCTGGCGTGGGCCGCCGCCGCGAGCAGCACCGCGCCCAGGGCGAGGCCCCGGCCGGGCGAGCGCAGAAACGACGGCGGGACCAGGGGTGCCCGGGTCGTGGCCTCGACGGTCACGAAGCCGGCCAGGGCGGCCACGGCGACGACCAGCGCCACCAGCGCGGGCGGGGCGGACCAACCGTGGTCGCCCGCCGCGGTCAGGCCGTACGACAGGGTGGTGGCGCCGACGGCCGCCAAGAGGGCGCCGGGCACGTCGATGGTCGTCGACGGGGTCGGCGGTGGGGCCGGCAGCAGACGCGCGCCGGCCAGCAGGGCGACCAGCGCCACCGCGGCCGGAATGAGCGGGCCGACGCGCCAGACGTCTGCGGCGGCCGCCAGGCCCGAGACCACGATGCCGGCGGTGGCGCCGATCGGCGCCAGGGTGCCCCACCGTGCGCTGGCCCGACCGTACGCGTCGGGGTCGGGGTAGAGCCCCCGCAACAGGGCCACGGCGGCCGGCGCGGCCAGGGCGGCCCCCACCCCCTGACCCAGCCGAGCGGCCAGCGCCGCGGCGAAACCGGGGGCGGCGGCCACGCCGACCGAGGCGAGGCCGAGGACCGCCACGCCGACGAGGAAGGCCCGCCGGGGACCGAGCCGGTCGGCCAGCCGCCCGCCGGGCAGCAGCAGCGCGGAGAAGGCCAGGCCGTAGCCGGCGCTGACAAGGGCGAGCTGCCCGGGCCGCAGGCCGAGGTCCCGGGCGATGGCCGGCAGCCCGATGGCCAGCACCGTGATGGCCAGGATCAGGGTGGTCTGCACGGCGGCCAGCAGGCCGAAGGCCAGGGCGCGATTCTGGACCGATCGTTCTTGAATGTGGGCGCGAACGGGGATGGGATGCATCGCCATATCGGGTTCTCCGGATGCGAGGCCGCGGGCTTATGGCTGCAGGACGGACAGGGCGGTGCGGGCTGCGTCGCGCAGCCGGTCGGGGTCCGGCGCCTTGGCGAGCACGCGGACGCCCTGCAGGAAGACCAGCAGGAACCGGGCCAGCGCCCGGGGGTCGCGGTCGGTGGCGAGCTCACCCTGGGCGCGGGCGCGCAGCAGGGCCGAGGTCAACGCCACCTCGAGCGCGTCCCAGCTCGACTCGACGACCCGGGCCAGGTCCCGGTCCCGGGGCAGCAGCTCAGTGGCGGTGTTGACGACCAAGCAGCCCTTGCGGTCCGGGTCACACAGCGACTCGTCGACGTACTGGTCGACGAGGGCCTGGATGGCCGGCAGCACCGGCCCCGGCCGCGAGAGCAGCTCGATCGGGTTGGGGTCGCGGGTCGCCAGGTACCGCTGCAGGGCCAACCGGTACAGGTTCCGCTTGTCGCCGAAGGTCGCGTACAGGCTGGCCCGACCCAGCCCGAGGCGCTCGGTGAGCATGGCCAGCGAGGTCGCCTCGTAGCCGTGCTCCCAGAACAGCTCCATGGCCGCCTGCAGCGCGGCGTCCGGGTCGAACTCCTTCGGCCTGGGCACGGGCGCCAGGCTAGTCATTCCGGACCGTACGGTCAAGAACTGGTGGTTGGCGATCGCCTGACGAGGCTGACGAGCCGCTGGAAGAACCGTCGAGCGCGGCCGTCCGACACCCGAGATACCGCCGCCAGTCGCTGGCGGAAGTGCGCGACGTCGGCGGCGAACATGGCGTTGGTCGGGTCGATGGCGTGCACGCGTTCGGCGATCTCGAGGGCCGCGGTGAAGTGTCGACGGGCAGCGTCGACGTCGCCCGTCTCCTGGGCGATGACGCCGAGCCGTTCGTGAGGGATGCACGGGCCCCGCTGGTTCAACAGATCAGTGGGGTTCATGGCGATGACCCGCGCCCAGGTCTCCAGGGAGCGCGTGTAGTAGTCGATCGCCGTGGGCAGATCGCCGTCCAGCCTGGACACGTCACCGAGCCGCTCGTAGGAGATCGCCAGGTCACGCTGGAACTCCACGTTGCCCGGGTCGGCCTGAACCAATTGAACCAACCGCTGCGCGATCTCCAGCGCCTGGGTGTACCAGTCTCGGGCCGCCGCCGCGTCCCCCGCCGCCTCCGCGAGATCCCCCAGCTTGTTGTAGGAGATCGCCAGGTCACGCTGGAACTCCACGTTGCCCGGGTCGGCCTGAACCAATTGAACCAACCGCTGCGCGATCTCCAGCGCCTGGGTGTACCAGTCCCGGGCCGCCGCCGCGTCCCCCGCCGCCTCCGCGAGATCCCCCAGCTTGTTGTACGAGACCGCCAGGTCGCGCTGGAACTGCACGTTGCCTGGATCGACCTGAACCAACCGGCGCGCAACCTCCAGAAGCTGGGTGTACCAGTCCCGGGCCGCCGCCACATCCCCCGCCGAGCGCGCCAAATCCCCCAACCGCTCGTACGAGGCCGCCAGGTCGCGCTGGAACTGCACGTTGCCTGGATCGACCTGAACCAACCGGCGAGCGATCTCCAGGCTCTGGGTATACCAGTCCCGGGCCGCCGCCACATCCCCCGCCGAGCGCGCCAAATCCCCCAACCGCTCGTACGAGGCCGCCAGGTCGCGCTGGAACTGCACGTTGCCCGGATCGGCCTGAACCAACCGGCGCGCAACCTCCAGAAGCTGGGTGTACCAGTCCCGGGCCGCCGCCGCGTCCCCCGCCGCCTCCGCGAGATCCCCCAGCTTGTTGTACGAGACCGCCAGGTCGCGCTGGAACTGCACGTTGCCCGGATCGGCCTGAACCAACCGGCGCGCAACCTCCAGAAGCTGGGTGTACCAGTCCCGGGCCGCCGCCACATCCCCCGCCGCGACCGCCAAATCCCCCAACCGCTCGTAGGAGACCGACAGGCCACGCTGGAACTGCACGTTGCCCGGATCGGCCTGAACCAACCGGCGCCGAATCTCCAGGCTCTGGGTATACCAGTCCCGGGCCGCCGCCGCGTCCCCCGCCGCGACCGCCAAATCCCCCAACCGCTCGTAGGAGACCGACAGGTCGCGCTGGAACTCCACGTTGCCCGGATCGGCGTCAGCGCGGGCTCGCGCGACCGTCACCTGTTCCTGGGCCCGGACCAGGGCGGCCGCCCCGTTGCCGGTGGCGATGAGAGCCCGCTGCTCCCGGTCCATCAACGGGAGGAAGTTTGGATGGTCTCGGGGCACCGAAGGGAGCACCTCGCCGAGGAAGGCGGCCACGGCGAGCTCGCCCGGGAGCTGATCGCTGACCGCGAAGGCGAACCGGACGAGGGTGTCGGTGTGGCCAGCGGCCGCAAGGTGGCGGGCCATCTCAACCAGGTCGTCGAAACCGCCCCGCCCGGTCGTGACCCGGTGCCAGCGCATGTCGTAGGCGCGGAGATGGCGATCGGCCAGCCCATCGCCCTGGTGGTCGGCCAGCGCCTCGGCCACCCACCGATGCAGGACCACTTGCCCGTCGACGGGAGTCAGCAGTGTGATGGCGATCAACTGGTCGGCGTCGGCCTCGACCGCCCGGACAACGTCGGACGAGGGCGGACCGTTGACCACCTTGAATGCACTCGGCGGCGCCGAGGGATCGACGGGTGTGCCGGCCACGGCGAGGGCCAGGTCGGCCACGGAGAACGGAATCCGCGAGACCGCGGCCTGCAGCAGCGCCGCCCGCTGCGACTCGGTGAGCAGACCCAGCAGCTCATCGAGCAGGATGTCGCGGCTGCCCAGGATGACCGCCTGCCGGGCCGCCTCCGCCGCCCCGGGTGCCTGGTCGGGGCGGCGGGCGATAGGGATGTCCGAGCCGGCCAGTTCCCGCAGCCGCTTGGCCACCGACGCCAGCCGACCCCGACCGCCGTGGCCGCGCATCAGCGCGTCGGCGAACTCGATGAGGCGCGGGTGCCCGCCGATGGTGTCCACAATGGTGCGTCGGTCCTCCCCGGTCAGGCCGGCCAGGGCGGGCAGCCGCAGCAGCAGGCGCCCCAGCTCGGCCCGGCTCAACGGCGGCACCGGCACCTCGACCAGATCGAGCTCCGCCGGCAGCGGATAGCGACAGGTCACCAGCAGCCGCCCGGTCGTCGCCGCGGCGCAGAGATTGGCGAAGATCTCGGCGAACCCGGGATCGAGGAACTCCCCTCCGCCGACGGCCAAGTTCTGCTCGAAGTCGTCGAAGACCAGCAGCAGCCGCTGGGTCCGCAGCACCTGGTAGACGAGCGCCAACTGCTGCTCGCCCGGCGCGGCCAGCAGCGCCTCCCGCTGCTCGGCCGGCAGAAGCGCGGCGACCTCGGAGAGCAACGACGCCGGGCTCCACCGGCCGACGTGCACGACGATCGCCCACGGCGGCGTGTCAGCCCGCAGGCGAGCGATGACCCGGCCGGCGAGCGCGGTCTTGCCGATCCCACCGATGCCGGTCAGCACCACGCCGCTGTTGGCCCCGAGATGCGCGACCGACGGATCGCCCCGCAGGATCCGCAGCGTCCGGCGCAACTGGTCCCGGCGCCCGATCAGCTCCCCGAGCGCGAGCTCCCGCACCTCCTTGCCCGACGGCGCCACATCCGGGCTCGACAGATCCCGGCGCACGCTGAGATCCACCAAAGGCGGGTCGTCCCCAGCGGCCAGCAGCGTGGCCACGCCCCACTCGGGCGGCGCGTCGCGGCGGCCCGACCCGACCAACTCCTCGTGTAGCTCGGACCGGGCGATGGCCAGGGCGACCCCGACCGGCAGATTCCGCTCGGCGAGCAGGGTGTAGACGCGGGTCAGGAGCGCGGTGGCGTACCGGTGAGAGACCTCCGCCTGCATGGCGATGACCCGGTCGGCCCCGTGCCGCAGCAGCTCGATCGCCAGCCCGGTGTCGCCGCCGGCCGCGCCCGAGCAGCTCGCCAGCACGATGAGCGGCAGCCGGCGTCCCGGCCGCTTGAGGGCCCCCACCAGCTGGGCAGCGGTGACGACCTCGGCGTTGCCGTCCTCGTCCTCGAGCTCCACTGTGGACGGCGATCCGTGGGCCAGCAGGTGCAGCACGTGGTACTCGTCGCGGTGCAGGGCCTGCTCGATCTGGCCGAGGCTCGCCACCTCGAGGATGCGCACCTGGGCCCGGGCCTGGTCGAGCGGCCCGATGACGTCGATGATCGCCTGCATCTCGCGCTCCACGTCCAGCGGCGCGTTCTTCGTGTTCGTGGGCGCGGCCACGGCGGCGAGGATCTTCAGCGGGCCGGGGGTGGGGCGGGCCGGCTCCTCGGCCAGCCCACGGACGCGGCGCCGGAACGACACCCCAGGTACGGTGGCCAGGGGCCGGCCGTCGGGCAGACAGACGAGCTCGTACGGCACGGCCAGCCCGGCGTCGTCGGTGCTCACGACGATCGGGAAGTGGGCGTCGAAGGACAGCTCCTGCACCACCGTGGGCAGAGTCGCCTGCAAATCGGGCGGCAGCAGCGCCGCGAAGAGCCGGGTGCCGAGGCTCACCAGCTCGGCGTTCGCCTCCAGCGGAGTGTGGTCCAGGGCCCGCCAGGCCTCGAACAGCCCTAACGGCACCGGGGCCTCGTGGGCGACCGGCTCGCCACCCCCGAGCGCGGCGATCGTGCGGATGCGCCCGTCCTCGACGCGGACGTCCAGGGTCAGGCCGGTGACCACCCGCGGCCGGCGCGGCGACCCCAGCGCGGGCACCTGCGGCGCCGACGTCCCGAAGATCGCGCCGAGCAGCTCGGCGATGCCGGCCTCGGTCAGCTCGGTCACCCGGAAGTAATGGGTCGAGGCGGGGGCGAGGAAGTCCGGCAGGTCGGCGGGCGAGCCGCCCGGCAGCACCACGGGCAGGATCTTCCGCATCGACCCGCTGGCCCGGTCGTCGAAGATCATGGAACGCAGGAGGCGGGCCTCCCAGAAGACTCCCCGACCCGTGCCGGGCTCCGTCTCCCCGGCGGCGCGTAGCCGGTACTCCGGGGAGGCGATGACCAGGACGAAGTCGGCATTCCGGATCTCGTTCTCCGACCACAACGCCCAGTCCATGCCCACCCGGTCCTGGCCGGCGTCGAGCTGGGCGTCGACGCCCTGCTCCCGCAGCAGAGTCCAGAAGGCGCGGACCCGCTTGCGGTGCTCGGGCGAGTCGTGCGCGTACGAGATGAACACCCGGGGCGGAGCGTCCCGCGCCTCATCGACCACGGGCATCATCGTCGCAGCCGGCGACAAGCCCGCGCGCCCACCGAACGGCTCGCGCTTGGCGTCCGCGCCGCTGGTCCGCCGGCCTCACCGCAAGGTCGACGCCTCCCCGGGCGGGCACCCTCACCCGACGGCCGCCCGCCTTATTGATCAGCGGGCCCGGTGGCCGGACTGCGGCGGAATGTCGGAACCATGGGGAAAGTAAGCGACACCGCAACGACGGATAGTCGACCTCGGCCCAGGCATCCCGTAGGGTCCACTGGTCGTCCCCGGGCGGAGGTGATGCAGACGATGGCCGGACGTGACAACTTGATCCGACTCGTCGAGTCCAAGGCGTTCCAGAACACGATCATCGGTCTGATCGTGTTCAACGCGATCACGCTCGGCCTGGAGACCTCGGACGCGATCGTCGCCGAGATCGGCGATCTGCTGCACCTGCTCGACCGCGTCGTGGTGGGCATCTTCGTGGTGGAGCTGCTGCTGCGCCTGGTCGCCCAGCCGGTGAAGTTCCTCAAGGACCCGTGGAGCTGGTTCGACGTGCTCGTCGTCGGCATCTCGCTGGTGCCGGCCGCGGGCGGCTTCTCCGTGGTGCGGGCCCTGCGCATCCTGCGGGCGTTGCGGCTCGTCTCGTCCGTCCCGGGTATGCGCGTGGTCGTCAGCGGGTTGCTCCGGGCGATCCCGGCGATGACATCGATCATCGCGTTGCTCGGGCTGGTGCTCTACGTCGGCGCCGTGCTGGCCAACCAGCTCTACGGCGAGACGGCACCCGACCGCTTCGGCCACCTCGGCGACTCGCTGTTCACCCTGTTCCAGGTGATGACCGGGGAGGCGTGGCCGGACATCGCGGCCGAGGTCATGGCGGCACACCCGTCGGCCTGGATCTTCTTCGTGCTGTTCATCCTGGCGTCGACGTTCGTGGTGCTGAACCTCTTCACCGCGGTGATCGTCAGCTTCATCGAGCCGCAGCCGGAGCAACCGTCGCCGCCGGACCCGACCCTGCTCGCCGAGATCCGCGCGCTGCGGGAGGAGGTCGCGCAGTTGCGGGCGGACCGGGGTGGCGGCCCCGCACCGGCGCCGCGACCGTCCTCTGTGGAGAGTTAGACGATCTTCGGTGGGCGGTGCTCGAACGGAGTGGAGAGCACGATCGTGGTCCGGGTCGTGACGTTGGCCGCGGCCCGGATCTCCTGGAGCAGGCGCTCCAGGTCGCCCGGGCTCTTGACCCGGACCAGCAGCAGGTAGTGGTCCTCCCCCGCGACCGAGTAGCACCCCTCGATCTCGGCCAGGCCGGCCAGCCGCTCGGGCGCGTCGTCCGGTTGACTCGGGTCGATGGGGCGGATCGCCACGAAGGCCGTCAGCGGCAGGTCGAGCGCGGTGTAGTCGACCCGGGCGGTGTAGCCGCGCAGCACGCCGCGCTGCTCGAGCCGGCGCACGCGCTGGTGCACCGCCGACACCGACAGGCCGACCTTCTCGGCCAGGTCCGTGTAGGACAGCCGGCCGTCGACCGTCAGGGCCGCCACGATGGCCCGGTCGATCTCCTCCACGCGACAGACGGTACCGGGCCCGTCACCGACCCCGACGGCGGGCGGTCGGCTCCGGGGGATGGCCGGCGCGGTGTCGTAGGCTGCCCGGGTGGCGAACCCACCCCTTTTGCTCGTCGACTCGGCGAGCCTCTACTTCCGGGCGTACTTCGGCATCCCGGAGTCGGCCGCCCTGGCCCCCGACGGCACCCCGGTCAACGCCGTCCGGGGCTTCCTGGACATGCTCGCGACCCTCGTGCGCACCCGTCGGCCGGACCGCGTCGTGTGCGCCCTCGACGAGGACTGGCGCCCCGCCTGGCGGGTGGCGCTGATCGACAGCTACAAGACGCACCGGCTGGCCAGCGAGGAGGACGGGCTGGAGGTCGTGCCCGATGCGCTGGCCCGGCAGGTCCCGATCCTGCTCGAGGTGCTGGCGGCGTTCGGGATCACCACGGCGGGCGCGCCCGAGTACGAGGCCGACGACGTCATCGGCACCCTGGCCGCCCGCGAACCCGGCCCCATCGAGGTGGCCACCGGTGACCGGGACCTGTTCCAGGTCATCGACGACGCCCGCGGGGTGACCGTCCTCTACTGCGGGCGCGGGGTCAGCAAGCTCGAGGTGGTCGACGACACGGGGCTGCGGGCCCGGTACGGCATCCCGGCCGCCGCCTACGCCGACTTCGCCGCCCTGCGGGGCGATCCCAGCGACGGCCTGCCCGGCGTGCCCGGCATCGGGGAGAAGACCGCGGCCCGCCTGGTGGCGCGCTACGGCAGCCTGGACGCCATCCTGGCCGCCCTCGACGACCCGGCCGCCGGCTTCGCCCCGGGCCTGCGAACCAAGCTCGTCGCCGCCGCGGGTTACCTGGCGGTGGCGCCGAAGGTGGTGCAGGTGGCCCGGGACGTGCCGCTGCCGCCCCTGGACGCCGCGCTGCCGGCCGCGCCGCGCCACCCCGACCAGCTCGCCGACCTGGCCACCCGCTGGAACCTCGGCGGCGCCGTCGGCCGGCTCACCGAGGCCGTCGCCGCGGCGTCGGAACGGACGCCCGCCTGACGCCGGGTGGCCCACCGGCCGGGACGCCCGCGGGCCGCCCACGTGTCAGGCAGGCGTCCCTCCGGACGCTGCGCGCAGAAGAACGCTTCCGGACGCGTGTTGCGGCTGGACGACCGATGCGGTGAGGACCGTACGGTCAGCGGCTGGGGCGCACGCCGAACGCGCCGGCGATCCGGGTGCCCGGGCGGCCCGGACCGCCCGCCCCCGTGGCCGCCGGGGCGGGCCGCTGCGCGGCCTCCGCGAGCAGGCGGCGGGTGAGCACGTCCGTCCCGGAGTCCGAACCGGACCCGGTGTCGTCCATGCCGCCGCGGCTGATGAGCGCGGTCAGCAGCACGATGACCACGAGGATCACGAACAGCGCGATGGGCGCGACGAAGTAGATCGGCATGATGCCGGTGACCGGCCCCGGCTGCGGGTCGGGCTCGACGCTCATGGCGAACATGCCGGTGAAGTGCATGCCGTTGACCGCCACACCCATCACCAGGGCGGAGACGAGGATCATCACACCCCGTCGCACCGTGACCGTGAACCACAGGGCGACCGTGGCGGCCACCACCGCGATGGCGATCGATGCGGCCACCAGCGTCTGGTCATAGTGGACGATGGCCGGCATCCGCATCGCGGCCATGCCGGTGTAGTGCATCGCGGCGACGCCGAGGCCCGTCACGACGCCACCCATAATGATCTTGAGTGGATTGGGCTGGCCGAAGCCGACGATGAACAGCCCGATACCGACCACGACGACGGCGGTGATCCAGCTCGCCACCGTGGTGGCGAGGTCGTAGCGGATGGGGATGCCGGCCACGCTGAAGCCGAGCATCGCCATGAAGTGCATGACCCAGATGCCGGTCCCGCCGATCGACCACGCTGCCAGCAGCAGCCACCGGGCGCGGCGCTTCGTGTCCTCCATCGCCCGGGCGCGGGCCGTGCAGACCAGGCCCAGCAGCGAACCCAGCACCGACAGCGTGTAGGAAAGCGTCGGCGTAACCGCGCCGTATGAGAAGTGATCGATGGGCATGAGGGGCCTCCGCCACGCCTCCATGGGCGCATGTATCGCCGATGATCAAACCCGCTGGCCGCGCCGCGCGGCGCGCCCGCCAGCATCCCCGTTCTCGCGGCATCCTGCCGAACGTCGGGCGGGTTGGCAAGCAACGCGCCGGGCAGGCCCGCGGCGTCAGCGGTAAGGACCACCGCGGCGCGCCGAGCGGCAGCTCAGCGTCGGTGAGCGGCAGTTCGGTGTCGGTGAGCGGCGCCCGGCCCCGGCGCCCGGCGCCGCACCCAGGCACCCTCGCCGATGCGCGGCGCCTACCCGCTGGTGACGCGAGGCGCGCTCACACGCTGGTGGCGTAGGCCAGCACGCCGCGCTGCAGGGTGTCGATGGCCGCGGTGGCCCGCTCCCGCATCGCCGGGTCGCTGGTGGCCTGGGCGATCTGGCCGAGCAGGTCCACCACCTGCCGCGCCCACCGGACGAAGTCGCCGGCCGGCATCTCCGCCTCCACCCCGCTGGCCAGCACCTTGGCCAGGCTCTCCCCCCGGGCCCAGCGGTAGATCGGCCAGACGAACCCCAGGTCCGGCTCACGGGTCAGCGACAGGCCGTGCTCGGCCTCGGCCGCGGCCAGCTCCTGCCAGACCTCCAGGGTGGCGGCGACCGCCTCCCCCACCGGACCGCGGGGCACGCTGGCCGTCTCGTCGGTCTCGCGCCGCGCCTCGTAGACGACGACCGACACGACGGCCGCCAGCTCGGCCGGCTGCAGGTCGTCCCACACGCCGCGGCGGAGGCACTCGGCGACGAGCAGGTCGGCCTCGCTCCAGATCCGGGACAGCAGGCGGCCGGCCTCGGTCACGGTCGTCGGGGCGGGCGCTGCCCGCCGCTGGCCACCCCGGCCGCCCTTCCCGCCCGGCCGGCGCAGCGTGGCCTCGACCTCGTCCTCGCTCGGCGGGGCCTCGGCGCTCTCGGCCGCCAGGTAGCCCCGCTCGGTCAGCAGCAGGCACACCTGGTCGAAGGTCCGGGCGAGCGAGCCCGTCCGGCTCTCCACCTTCGCCCGCAGGCCGCTCGTCTCCCGCTCGAGCCGGGCGCGCCGCTCGGCCCAGCGGGCGTGCTCCTCCCGGTCCGGGCAGGCGTGGCACGGGTGGCGGCGCAGCTCATGGCGCAGCGCGAGCAGCTCCTCGTCCTCCCCGGTGCCACGGGTGGCCCGGGTCGCGCGGCGGGGGATCTCCCCCGAGGTCACCAGCGACCGTACGGCGGCCGCGAGGTCGCGCCGCTCGCGCGGCGAGCGGTGGTTGAAGTGCTTGGGTACGCGGACGCGGGCCAGCGCCTCGACCGGGGCCGCGAACTCCGCCGCGGCCAGCCGACCGGCCCACCGATCCTCGGTGAGCACCAGCGGTCGCGGCTCCCCGAGCCGACCACCGTCGCCGGGGTCGAGCACCACGGCGAGCCCGGCGCGCCGGCCGGAGGGCACCCGGATCACGTCGCCGACCCGGAGCTTGAGCAGCGAGTCCACCGCCGCCGCCCGCCGGGCCGCGGCCGTGCTGCGCTGCAGCTCCTTCTCCCGCTCGGCGATGCGCTGCCGGATGGCGAAGTACTCGCCGAAGTCACCGCGGTCGCAGGCCATCTCCACGGTGAGGGCGGCGATCGCCTCCTCGTTGCGCTTGACCTGACGGGCGAGGCCGACGACCGACCGGTCGGCCTGGAACTGGGCGAACGACGACTCGAGCAGCTCGCGCGCCGCCTGTCCGCCCACCGACCCGACCAGGTTGACCGCCATGTTGTAGGACGGCCGGAAGCTGGAGCGCAGCGGGTAGGTCCGGGTCGAGGCGAGGCCGGCCACGTACCGGGGGTCCACGTCGGGGGTCCACACCACGACCGCGTGCCCCTCGACGTCGATGCCGCGCCGGCCGGCCCGCCCGGTGAGCTGGGTGTACTCGCCCGGGGTGAGGTCGACGTGGGCCTCGCCGTTGAACTTCACCAGGCGCTCGAGCACCACGCACCGCGCCGGCATGTTGATCCCCAGCGCCAGGGTCTCGGTGGCGAAGACCGCCTTGACCAGGCCGCGGACGAACAGCTCCTCCACGACCTCCTTGAAGGTGGGCAGCAGCCCGGCGTGGTGCGCGGCCAGCCCGCGCTCCAGGCCCTCCAGCCACTCCCAGTAGCCCAGCACCGTCAGGTCCTCGGACGGGATGGCGGCGGTGCGGCTCTCCACGATGCGCCGGATCTCGGCCCGCTCGGACGGGTCGGTCAGCCGCAGCCCCGCGTGCAGGCACTGCTGGACCGCCGCGTCGCAACCGGCCCGGCTGAAGATGAACATGATCGCCGGCAGCAGGCCTTCGCGGTCGAGCCGCTCCACGATCTCCGGGCGGCTGGGCCCCTGGTAGCGGCGCCCCCGACCCCGCCAGCGCTGCTCGTCGATCCGGCGGCTCAGCTCCCGGGTGTAGCGCAGCAGCTCGGGGTGCACCTCGTGCGCCTTCGCCGCCTCCTGGTCGTGGAAGAGGTCGAACATACGCCGGCCGACCAGCATGTGCTGCCACAGCGGTACGGGCCGGTGCTCGGTGACCACCACCCGCGTCTGCCCCCGCACGGTGACCAGCCACTCGGCGAACTCCTCCGCGTTGGAGACCGTCGCCGACAGGGAGACCAGCGTGACGCTGGCCGGCAGGTGGATGATCACCTCCTCCCACACGGCGCCGCGGAACCGGTCCGCCAGGTAGTGAACCTCGTCCATCACCACGTACGCGAGGTCGCGCAGGGCGGGCGAACCGACGTAGAGCATGTTGCGCAGCACCTCGGTGGTCATCACCACCACCGGGGCGTCGCCATTGATCGCGTTGTCGCCGGTGAGCAGGCCGACCTTCTCCGCCCCGTGCACGCGCACGAGGTCGTTGTACTTCTGGTTCGACAGGGCCTTGATCGGCGTGGTGTAGAAGCACTTGCGGCCCTGGCGCAGCGCCAGGAACACCGCGAACTCCCCCACGACCGTCTTGCCCGCCCCGGTGGGCGCGCAGACGAGCACGCCGCTGCCCTCCTCGAGCGCCTCGCACGCCTCCCGCTGGAACGGGTCGAGCTCGAACTCCAGCTCGTCGGCGAACGCCGTGAGGGCCGGGAATCGGGCGGCCAGGTCGGCCCGCCGGCGAGCCGCCGCGTACCGCTCGGCGGGGCTGGTCATACCTGGAAGGCTATCCGGTGACCGCGCGGCAATAACGCCGAGCGCCGCCAGGCCCGCCCCAGGCCGGACCGGGCCCAGGGGGCGGCCGGGCGCGTCGTCGGGCTCACCCGAGCACATTGCCGGCGTCCGGCGAGCTCACCACCCGCCTCGCCCGGCACGTCGGCCGAGGTCAGGCCAGCACCTGCAGGGCCCCGGGCACGGCGGTGACGGTGAGCGGCAGCGGGTGGATCCGCTCGCCGTCGGCGTACCCCACGATCACGTCGGCGCCGGGCCGCCGCCGGGCCGTGGCCGGACGCGGCAGGGTCTCGAGGGTGACGGTGCGGGTGCGGAAGCTGTGCACCGCCGGATGGCGTACGTGGGCACCCCGGAACACGCTCGGGTAGAGCCGGATCAGGGTCAGGCGGCTGACCGGGTCGGCCACGATCACGTCCAGCAGGCCGTCGGTCGGCTGGGCGTCGGGGCACATGCGCAGACCGCCGCCGTAGGACGGCGTGTTGCCGACCGCGACCAGGCAGGCCGGCTGTTCCAGCACCCTGTCGTCGAGCGTGACCCGGTAGTGGCGCGGGTCCATGCTGATCAGCTCGGCCAGGACGGCCAGGTCGTAGCGACGCCGGCCCTTGGGCCAGCGCATCGCGTTGGCCCGCTCGTTGACCAGCGCGTCGAAGCCGGCGGCGAGCACCGCGCCGAACCACCAGGTCCCACCCGGGGCCCCCGCCCGCTCCGGCTCCGGGCCGGCGGTGATCCGGGCCAGGTCGACGGTGGTCCGCCGGTCCTCGTCCAGCGCCCGGGCGATCGCCCGGCCGGCGGCGGCGAGCTCGAGCGGGAGGCCGAGCGAGCGGGCGAAGTCGTTGCCGGTGCCGGTGGGCACGACGCCGAGCCCCACGCCGGTGCCGGCGACCGCCTGCAGTCCTAAGTGGACGGTACCGTCGCCGCCCACGACGACCAGGGCGTCGACGCCGTCGGCGACCGCCTGCCGGCACGCGGCGGCCGCCTCGTCCCGGGTCGTGGCGTCGAGGGTCTTCACGACGTGCCCGGCCTCGGCCAGCGCACGCAGCGCCGCGGTGACACCGTCCTTCTGCCGGCCGCGCCCCGCCGTCGGGTTACGCAGCACGGCCACCGTGCTCATCCGACCCGCTCCGGCGTCGGTCGCGCGGCCTCACCGGCCGGGCTCACGGCCGGACCCTGCGCGCGCTGACGTACCCCCCGCTCCGACTCGCTCCCGGTGCTCACGCTTTACGCTCGCTGTCGGGGTCGCCGTGCACTCCCCACAGTGGAGCGTCCACAGGGGACACCGGCTCGATGGGCTCCACCGGCTCGATGGGGGACGCCTCGTCGTCGCCGACCCCCTCCCGCGCGGCCCGCCGCGCGCGCCGGGCGTCGTTGAGGAAGGCCACGCCCACCGCGGCGAAGTAGAGCGCCGCGATCGCCAGCGCCAGGATGGTCATGCCGAACGGGTCGGGCGTCGGGGTGACCAGCGCGGCGAAGATGAACATCACCAGCACGGCGGGACGCCACCAGCTGAGCATCCGCCGGGCGCTGAGCACCCCGGCGAAGTTGAGCATCAGCACCAGCAGCGGCAGCTGCAGCCCGAGGCCGAAGACGACCATCACCAACGTGACGAAGTCGAAGTAGCCGGTGATGTCGAGGGTGAGCTGCAGGTCGGGGGTCAGGCTGAGGAAGATCGGGATGCTGCGGCTGACCAGCTCGAAGCCCAGCCACATGCCGGCCGCGAACAGCGGGGTCGCCACCGCCGCGAAGGCGTACGTGTAGCGGCGCTCGTGGCGGTGCAGTCCAGGCGCCACGAACGCCCAGAGCTGGTAGAGCCAGACCGGGGCCGATATGGCGAGGCCGAGGTACAGGGCGATCTTGAGCTGGAGCATGAACGCGTCGAGCACGCCGACGACGTTCATCCGGCAGGCTTCGGTGACCGAGTGGGCCTGGGCGAAGTCGCAGTACGGCTGGACGACGAACGCCTGCACCCGCTCGGCGAAGAAGTAGGCGACCGCCGTACCGATGACGATCGCGAGGCAGGCCTTGGCCAGGCGGCTACGCAGCTCGTAGATGTGCTCGATGAGGGTCATCGAGCCGTCGGCCGCGCGCTGGAAGTTCGACGGCCGGCGCCGCTTGAGCGGGCTCACGGACGGTGCCCCCGGGGCTCGCGGGAGGTGACCGCGACCTACTTGTCGCGGGTGGAGGTCGGCGAGTCGGTCAGCGGCGACGCCTCGTCGTCGCTGACCGTCAACGGCGCCCGCGTGGTCCGCGGCTCCGCCTTGGTGGCGAGGTCGTCATCGATCAGGCTCCGGGTCTCGGCCTTGATGATGCGCAGCGAGCGACCCACCGACCGGGCGAGGTCAGGCAGACGCTTGGCGCCGAAGAGCAGCAGGACCACCAGCAGCACGACGACGATGTGCCACCCTCGAAGACCAGGCATCGGTCCACCTCACAGGTCGTGGGTCTGAGGGCGCCGCCCCCAGAGCACTACGCAGGATGTGACCCATCGTACGCGCGGTAGCGCCGAGGGGAACCCGGCCGGATGACGATCGACGCGCGAACGTTCGAATCGACGAACGTCGGCGTCACGGAGCGTCACCGTGGCCGGCCGCGCCCCGGCGGGCGGCCAGCGCCTCCGCCTGCTGGTGCATCTGCTCCTGCAGGGCCACCAGATGGTCCCGCAGCCCCTCGGCCCGGGCGGCCAGCCGCTCCAGGTCCTCGCGGCGCCAGGACAGGCGGCGCAGCGTCCGCCGCACGACCCGCGCCCGCCGCGTCAGCGGCACGACGGCGGCCACCACCAGGACGATCCCGGCCACCACCAGCCCGACACACACCCAGACCACGGTCGCGGTCGTCACGACTCACCCCCGCCCTCGTACGCCCGCCCGTCCTCATACGCCCGCAACGCCTCGGTCGCCTCCCGCCGGACCGCCTCGACCAGCTCGGGCGGGTCGAGCACGGTGACGTCGGTGCCCAGCCCGAGCACCAGCCGGCGAGCCCAGGCGAGGTCCGAGGCCCGCAGCGAGACCAGCCACCGATCGGGCGACTCCTCGACGACCTGCTCGCACGGGTAGTACTCCGTGATCCACCGCGCCCACCGGCCGACGCGCAGGGTGACCAGCGGCAGGTCGGGGCTCGGGGTGAAGACGCTGTTGTCGCGCACCTCGGCCGGCCGGGCATCCGGCGGCGGGTTCGCCGGCTCGTCCAGCTCGGTGCACTCGTCGATGCGGTCGGCCCGGAACATCCGGACCGCCTCGGCCCGCCGACACCACGCCTCCAGGTAGGCGTGCCCGCCGACCAGCAGGACCCGCATCGGGTCGACCACGCGCTCGGTGAGCTCGTCCCGGGTGGCGGTGTAGTACGTCAACCGCAGCGCCCGGCGCCGCTGCACCGCCTGCTGCAGCTGGGCGATCCGTTCCGCCCCGTCCGAGCCGGGCAGGCGCACCGCCACCGGCAGCCCGGCCGCCGCGTCCCCGGCGGCCGACTCGATCTTCGCGAGGGCCCGCTCCACCGCGTCCCGGCTGTTGCCCGTGCCGCCGGGCAGGTCCACGCCGCCGGGCAGCTGGGCGAGCATCCGCAGCGCCACGATCAGCGCCAGCGCCTCGTCATGGGTCAGGCGCAGCGGCCGGTCGATGCCGGCGTCGAAGGTGACGGTCACCCGGTCGCCGTCGAAGGCCAGGTCGATCAGGTCGCCGGGTCCGTAGCCGGGCAGCCCGCACACCCACAGCAGCTCGAGGTCCTCGCGGAGCTGCTTCTCGGAGACCCCCAGGTCGGCCGCGGCCTGGGCGATCGGAATGCCGGGCCGGGCCAGCAGGTAGGGCACGAGGTTGAGCAGCCGCGCGAGCCGCTCGCCGGCCGACGTCACGGTCACGCTGTAACCTCCATGGACGGCGCCTCGGCCTGCGGCCTCGGCCCAGCGACCTCCATGGACGGCGCCTCGGCCTGCGGCCTCGGCCCAGCGACCTCCATAGACGGCGCCTCGGCCTGCGGCCTCGGCCCAGCGACCTCCATAGACG
>Ga0310840_100686_pt1 | contig 21063 bp, 19 predicted proteins | sample SM_ome_8_FD_201304 | JGI IMG/M metagenome (GOLD analysis project Ga0310840, IMG submission 201304) | Sorghum-adapted microbial communities enriched on stacked mutant (SM) sorghum from Joint BioEnergy Institute, Emeryville, California... ...
GTTCAAGCTCGCGCTGGCCGCCGAAGCCGGATACCGGGTGACGGGGGAACGGGAGTACCGGGAGACCGCGCTCGCATGCCGGGCGTGGTTCCACGGCCGGAACGACTGCGGCGCGGCGATCGCCGACCCCGCGGACGGCTCTTGCTGCGACGGGCTCACGCCCGACGGGCCGAACGCGAACCGCGGCGCCGAATCCACCATCGCGTATCTGCTCACGGAAGCGGTCGTCCGGCGGTTGGGCGGCGCGGAGAACGGGCAATGCGGCAGCGCGGTTCAGTCGCGAAGCATCAGATAGATGGCGAGCGGCAGGAAGCAGCCGGACAGCAGCGCGATGCCGAGTCCGGCTGCCGCATTGCCGCCGCGCCAGCTCCGCCAGGCCTGCGCGAGCGAATAGCCGGTCAGGCCGAGCGCGATGAGGAACATCAAGCCCCCCATGTTCAGTCACCCCCTTTGACCGTTTCACTGTACGGCGTCCGCTGTTTGCCGAAGTTTTCGATCCGCAGATCAACCTTGACCTCCACATTCGCCTTCCTGTAATGTTTGGCCCAACCGTAGGCCTGATAGGCCGGCATGGTCATGAATTGCTTTCGCGCGATCAATTCCCACTCGAACAGATCCCCCTGGAATTTGCGCTGGGACAGCCGGATGACGTCAAGCACCTCTTGCTCGATCTCTTCCTTCAAATGCCGTTCAAGCAGTATCTGCTTCTCCGTATCCGTCGCGTACGGCTGCAGACTGGTGAACGAGAGAATCTGGGCGCGCAGCGGAATCGTCACGTGGATGTCCGGTCTTTCTTTGGCGAGATTCAGCCGGACCTTCGTCCCGCCGTTCTTGAACAGCCGCACGGTGACCATCGCCTGTTCATCCAGCGGATCGGTGAACGACGCGATGAACGCGTCGATGCTCGTCTTGTGGCGCAGCATCTGTGCCCAGCGCATCTGCTGCCCGTTCAGTGTGCCGATCATGCGGCCGTTCCGAAAGACGGCCGCCCCCATCATCTGGACCGGATCGCCCGAATGTTTCGGCACCTCGCCGGCCAGATAGTCGTCTTTGCGCGAGACGCGGTAATTTTTCGAATCGGCCGTCGCATAGATGGCGAGAAACATCGAGTCGACGACCTGCTGCTGCAAATATTGGTTGAATGTCGAGAACGGCACAAACCCCGTTTCTTTCCAACGCTGCTGCATCAGTTCGAAATATTTGTGCGGCCGCGTCTCGAGGCGCGGGCGGTTCTTCTGGATGAAGTCGTACGCCTTCTCCCGGCTCACGATCAGCGCCACTTCACGCCGCAGCTCCGGATCGCGGATCGCGGCACCCGCAATGTGGGGGAACGCCTCGTCTCGCGCAAGCGCCTCGTGAACGATCATCGTCTTCAGATGCGCGAAGTTGATCGTCCGGGTGACGACGGTATTGGCCAAATCCTTCGCGGACAGGACATCCGGCGACGTGAAGCGGACCGTGTCGCTGGGCGGCTCGCTTTCCGCCGTGCCGATATCGCTGGAGCCTTTCTGCGGGTTCGCGATCTGGAACGTCACCTCGACCGTGTTTTTCGGCCCTTTGTCAAGCCCGACGACGACGACGAACGCCTGTTCTTCGAGTTCAAGATGATCCCAGCATCCGGCGGTGAAAAGCAGCGGCAGGATCAACGCAAGCTTAAGTTTTCGCATGACGTCTCCTCCAGTTCCAATCCAGCAGCCAGATGACGAACGGCAGCGCGCCGTACAGAACCGTGCTGTAACTGATGAGCAGTTCCCAGTAGCTCCGGACTTGCTCGGTATTGCCGGGAATCAGCCCGATGAAGACGACAAGCCCGGCCATCGGCAGAAGCAGCTTCTGGTACCGGTCCGTGCGCAGCGCATGACCGAACAGATAGGCGAGCAGGTAGATATAGAACGCGAAATAGATCACGGAGATGATGAGCCAGAAGCCGATAAAGAAGGATTCCGCGTGCGTGAACACCCTGCCGAACGACGTGTTCTTCGTGAGCTGCTGGAATGGATAGGCGATATGGATGATCTCCGGATAATCGAACACGGAGAGGTAGACGGCCATCAGGAATGAGATTTTCAAGCTGGAGACGATGAACCCGACGACCGATCCGATTCGGAACGCCTTGAACGTCGTGACCTGCGGCACAAGCGCGGTGGCCAGAATGATCTCGCCGAACATCGCGCTGTGCATGAATCCGGTTCGCACGATTTCCAACACGCCCGGTCCCGCCCACGGATAAAGTCGCATCCAGTCGATGTCCTCCCACATGATGGAGACAAGCAGGACGATCGCCCCTTCGATCAGGAAAATCAGCATCCATGAGACTCTCGCGATCGCCGCGAACCCGCGGGATGCAACGTAGAATGCCGCCGCCATCAGCATGAGGTACAGCGCGTAGAGCGGTGACTGTTGGTGGACCATGACATTGATGATGTCAACATATCCCCGGCTAGTCACCGCCGTCATGAGCAGGGCGGCGGCGAACAGCAGGAGACAGATCAGCCCCCCGCCGAACTTGCCGCCGACGGTGAACACGATCTCCGGCAGGCCTTGTCCTGCCCGGCGTTTCAGCACGGACATGAGCACGACGTATGCGACCAGCATGAAAGCAAGGGAGAGCAGCGGAATCATCCATCCGGCCGTCTGTCCCGATTCGAACAGAATCGTCGTCGTGATGTCCGACAGCTTCATGCCGACCACGATCAGGAAGATGGACGTAAATTCGCGGCCGCCGACTTTCTCTTGCATGGATGTGTTCATCGTTTCTTGATCCTCTCCGGTCTCCGCACGACATCCTGCGGATTGAGGTTTTGCGGACGCATGCGCTCCTTGTGCACCGGCATCCGCAGAATCATGTCGGCCGATGAACGGTAATGGGGCGTCAGCGGCGACAGGAACGGCACGCCGTAGCTGGAGTACGTGGTCAGATAGGCCAGCAAACAGGCGACGACGAGCGCAATGCCGAAAAAGCCCATGAATGCGCCCATAATCAGCAGAATGAAGCGCGTAATCCGGACGGAGAAGTTGAGGCTGGGCTCCGGTATGGTGAACGAAGAAATGCCGGTCATCGCCACGATGACGACGAGAATCGGGCTGATGATGTTCGCCTCGACGGCGGCCTGACCGAGAATGAGCGCGCCGACGATGCCGATTGTCGGACCGATGACGGTCGGCACGCGAATCGCCGCTTCCCGCACCAGTTCGAACGCGAACTCCATCAGCAGCACTTCGAGCAGGGCGGGGAACGGGACCTTTTCCCGTGTCGCCGCGATGGCGAGGAGCAGGTCGGTCGGAATCATTTCTTCATGGAACGTCGCGACCGCAATATACACGGACGGCGTCATGACGGCGACGAACAGGGCCAAAAGCCGGATGATGCGCATGAAGTTGCTGTACGCCCAGCGCATGTAATGGTCTTCCGCCGAGTGCAGCAAGGACCAGATCGTGATCGGCAAGACCAGGGCGGCCGGCGAGTTCTCCATGAGCAGAATGACATGGCCTTCAAGCAGGAAAGCGGACGCCCGGTCCGGACGCTCCGTGTTGAGCGAACTCGGCACGAGCGAATACGGATGATCGTCGAGATATTGCTCAAGGACCGGCAGGGTAAGGACCGCATCCGTCCGGACCGCCCGGATCCGCTGCTTGATGGAATCCACGATGTTCGGGTCCGCCAGATCCTTCACATACATGATCGTCACTTCGCTCACCGAACGGTCGCCGACGTTGAGCGTCTCCGCAACCAGATGGCGGTCCCGCAAATATTTGCGGACGAGCGAACGGTTGATGGCCGCCGATTCGGTGAACGCTTCTTTCGGCCCGCGGATGACGTGTTCGACGATCGGCTCCGACACCTGGCGCGTTTCGAAACCGCGCGTTTCGAACTTCAGGGCCTGGTTTACGCCTTCGATCAGGACGATCGTCCATCCGTTCAGCAATCCTTCGTTGATCGCATCGAAGGTGCTTGCCGTCTTGCCGGTGCGGTGCGTGACGATCTCCAGCCGCACGGCGTCGAGCGGATTGCCGTTCTTGAAGGAGGTGTTCGTCCGTTCGATGAGCGGCTCGATGATCCGTTTTTCGATCTCGTTGACATCCGCCGTGCCTTCCAGATACAGCACGGCGGCATCGCATTTCAACGACGCGACAACCAGATTGCGGATGATGAGCGCCTCGTTGGACGGGTAGGCGAAGTCCCGCTTGATCCGGTCCAGATTGGCCGAAAGCCGGGTCGAGAGTTCCGTCTTCCCATCCGTCTGCGTCGTCATGCCATTCCCTCCAGTTCCCGCGATGCCTGTCACTTTAGTGTTGGCCTTTCGATGGAGCAAATATGTAATTGCTGTGTGATCTTGCTTTTTTCTGTTACAATGGTTTCTGCTACAATGACGGCAGACGCGCCCGGACCCAAGGAGGCGGCATGGCATTGGCGGATTTGAAAACGCTTTACCGCAACCTGCGCATCAAATACAAGCTGCTTGTGCTCATCTCCGCGGTCATCGCGACGTTCGGCATTCTGATCGTCGTCGTCCAGCAGTACGCGTTCGAGGTTTACGACCGCGAGATCTACGAGCAGTCCTCCGCCGCATTGAACCAGACGGCGGCGGCGATCGAGAACGAGCTGCGCAAGGTGCAGCAGCAGTCGTACCGGATGGCGATCGACGAAGTCATCCAGGAACAGCTCAGGAAGATCAAGGATGCCGGCAGCGATTACGACCGCTACCTGGCGTCGTACCAGATCCGGGAGCGGATCGTCCTGCTGGGCGGGCTGGACAACCACGTCCGCTCGGTGCAGCTGATCGACGCGCACGGCGGGGAATATTCGGTGGGCAAGGCGCCCGTATCCTATACGGCCGGCCGGATCCGGCTGCTGGAGAGGGAGACCTCGCTCACACAGGGCGGCAACACGTGGATTGAACCGGATGAGGAAGACGGCGCGCTGGCCGCCGCCCGGCTCATCCGCTCGTACGAGCAGCTCAGCCTGGAAAGTCTCGGCGTTCTGGCGATCCGGATCGACATGCACCGGCTGACCGCCGATGTGGCGGGCGCCTCGCTGCCGGCCAAGGCGGCGCTCCTCATCTACGGCAAGGAGCGGATGATCTTCGGACCGGCGGGTTTTGAAGGCGAAGAGCGGCTGCTGCGCGCATACGCCGCCGCGGCGTCGAACGGCTATGACATTATCGAGCTCGGCGGCCGCCGCTATTTTCTGACCCAGCTGCCTTCCGCCTACACCGAATGGACATACGTGACGCTGATTCCGTACGACGACATTTTCCATCGGCTGGCCGACGTGAAGAACTGGACGCTGCTGGCCTACTTGCTGCTGTTCCTGCTCACCGTCTTCTTCGCCTTCCGGTTCGCCCGCGGCATCACCGGTCCGATCGAGAAGCTGAGCGCGAAGATGAAGCGGGTGCAGATGGGCAATTTCGCCTACGAAGACGACGAGGACCAGCGGGACATGCCGATGGACGAGACCGGGCAGCTCCACCGCAACTTCCGCATCATGCTGCAGCGGATCGACGAGCTTGTCCGCGAAGGCTACGCGAGGCAGCTTGCCGTGAAGGAATCCGAATTCAAGGCGCTGCAGGCGCAGATCAATCCGCACTTCCTCTACAACACGCTGGAGACGATCAACTGGTCGGCGAAAATGGCCCGCCAGCCGCATATCTCCAGCATGGTGGAGTCGCTCGGCTTCCTGCTGCGCAGCTCGATCAGCCTGAAGGAGCCGCTCATTCCGCTGTCGCAGGAGCTGGGGATCGTGCTGCACTACATCAACATCCAGCGCATCCGATTCGAGGAGCGGCTGGATTTCCGGCTGGATGTGCCGGATGTGCTCATGCCGGTGCTCATCCCGAAGCTGTCGCTGCAGCCGCTCGTCGAAAACGCCGTCAATTACGCGCTCGAGAAAATGACGGACACCTGCGTCATCGCGATTACGGCGGAAGAGAAGGACGGCCTGATCGAGCTGACGGTGAGCGACAACGGGCCGGGCATGGACGAGTCGATTCTGATGCGCCTCAAGTCGGGCGAGGTCAAGCCGAAGGGTTCGGGCGTCGGGCTGCGCAACATCGACGAACGGATCCGGCTCCTGTTCGGCGAGGGGTACGGCCTCGACATCGCGAGCCGGCGCGGGGAAGGGACGCGGGTCAGACTGCGTCTGCCGATAAGGGAAGGAGGCGGAAACCAACATGTACCGCGTGCTGCTGGTCGATGACGAACGCATTATTCTCGAAGGGATCTCCGCCATCATGGACTGGGAAGCCTGCGGCGCGAGGCTGATCGGAACGGCCCGCAACGGGCTGGACGCGAAGGCGCTGGCGGAGCGGGAGAAGCCGGACATCATCATCACCGACATCCGGATGCCCGGCATGGACGGGCTGCAGCTGGTCGAGGCGGTGAAGGAGACGCAGCCGGACATCGAGTTCATCATGCTGTCCGGCTTCGGCGACTTCGAATACGCGCGCACGGCGATGCGTTACGGCGTGAAGCACTATCTGACGAAGCCGTGCAACGAGCGGGCGATCGAAGAGGCGCTGAAGTCGACCGTGGCCGAGCTTGACAGACGGCTCAGCCGGGAGGCGTTCATCCGCCAGACCGAGGAGCGGCTCGCGCAGGTGCTGCCGCACGCGCGCGAGCGGATGCTGCAGGAGCTGGTCACGAACAAAACGTACGGCCGATCCGACTGGGAGCGCATCGTGCGGCTGGCCGGGCTGCCGGAAGGCGGCGGCCGGGTGCGGCTGCTCGTCTTCGAGCCGGAAGGCGGGCCCGAATTCGAGCTGCTGTTCGCGCTGAAGAACATGGCGGAAGAGCTGCTGGGCAGTCTCGTGCTGCTCGGCACGGCGGACGGCCGGCAGGTGATCCTGCTCGTCAGCGGCGAGGCGGAGCCGGACCTTCTGGCCGCCGGCGTCGACACCGTGCTCAAGACCTTCGCGCGTTTCTACCGGCGGGAAGCGACGGCCGCGCTCAGCGAGCCCGGCGAAGCGGCCGAGGCGCGCCGCCTGTATCGCGAGGCGCAGGAGTGTCTCGCGTACCGGTTCTATCTGGGCGAAGGCGGCCTCATCACGAAGCAAGAGCTGGCGGCGTCCGGGCCGGAAGTCGAACCGCCGGCGATCGACGAGGAGCGGCTGTGGCTGCTGGTGAAGTCCGGCCATTGGGAAGAGGCTCGGCGGATGCTCGGCGATTTCTTCGAAGCGCTGACGAAGATGCGGCCCGCCGCCGCGGTGGCGAAGTCGCTCCTCATCCCGCTCTACATCGGCTGCATGCGGCAGGGCGATCCCGCTGAGCTCGACCGCCGCATGAAGGCGATCGAAGCGTTCGACCGGCTCGATACGCTGCAGGGCATGACCGACCATATCGCACAGGCGGTCCGTGAAGTGTGCGAGACGAATTACGAGCGGCACCGCACCCGCCACTCCGAGATCGTCGCGAAGCTGGAGGCCTGCGTGCGCGAACATCTCGGCAATCCGCAGCTGTCGCTGCACTGGGCGGCCCGCGAAGTGCTGTTCATGAATCCCGACTATCTCGGCAAACTGTTCCGCCAGGCGACGGGGGAGAAGTTCTCCCATTACGTCACCCGCCTCCGCATCGAGAAGGCGATCGAGATGATCAAGGAAGCGGACGACGTGAAAGTGTACGAAATCGCCGACCGGATCGGATTCGGGGACAATCCGCAATATTTCAGCCAGGTGTTCAAGCGCCATACCGGCTTCACGCCTTCCGAATACAAGCGTTCGGTATGAACGGCATGAGGGCGGTTGTCCGCGTCTCGGATTTTTGAACATTCCACACGGAAATTTGCATTCCGGGCCCGTTCATCCTTATCCCATAATGAAAATGCAGTCACCATAACCGAGTCGAGAGGGGATGCAAAGAACATGAGACGCGGATGGATGTTGCTGCTCACCGTCCTGCTCACGCTGGCGCTCGCCGCATGCGGCGGGGGCGGCGGAAATGACGGGGGAAGCGGCGGAAACGGAGGCAACGCGCAATCTTCGGAAGGCGGATCGTCCGGCAATGCGCCGGGAAATTCGGCCGGCAAGTCGGACAGCGGCGCGAAAGATCCGGAACCGGTCACGCTCCGGATGGCCTGGTGGGGTTCGCAGCCGCGCCACGACTATACGCTGCAAGTCATCGAGATGTATCAACAGAAATATCCGCATGTGAAAATCGAGCCGGAATACGCAAACTTCGACGACTACTGGAAGAAGCTGGCTCCGCAAGCTGCGGCAAACGATCTTCCGGACATCATCCAGATGGACATCTCGTATCTGTCGCAATACGGCGGCAAGGGGCAGCTCGAAGATCTGACGCCGTACCTCGGCACGATCATCAACACCGACCACATCAGCGAGAACGCCATCTCCGGCGGCAAGCTGGGCGATCAGCTGTACGGCTTCAACATCGGGGTCAACACGATCCAGTTCCAGTACGATCCCGAGCTGCTCAAGAAGCTGGGCATCGAGAAGCCGGACGAGAACTGGACCTGGGATGACTACTACGCGCTGGCGGGCAAGGCGAAAGAAGCCGGGCTCTATTTTGACAGCGGTTTCCGTCCGGAAGTGTTCTTCGGCTACTATCTGCGGACGAAGGGCCGGCATCTGTACAGCCCGGACGGCACGTCGCTCGGCTACGACGACGACCAGCTCTTCATCGATTTCTTCGCGCCGCTGGCGAAGCTCGTCGCGGACGGCGATACGCCGACGCCCGACGTGAAGGCGCAGATCAAGGGGCTTGAAGACGATCTGCTCGTCAAGGGGCAGCAGGTCGGCGTCTGGCAGTGGACGAACCAGTTCGTCGGCCTGCAGCAGGTGGCGAACCGGCCGCTCGAAATGGCGCACATGCCGGGTCCGAACCGCGAGCAGGGGCTGTATCTGAAGCCGTCGATGTATTTCTCCATTTCGAAGAACTCGAAGCATAAGGAAGAAGCGGCGAAGTTCATCGATTTCTGGGTGAACGACATCGAGGCGAACAAGCTGATCAAGGGCGACCGCGGCGTGCCGGTGAACAGCCAGGTGATCGAAGCGGTGAAGCCGACGCTCGATCCGGCGCTGATCAAAGTATTCGACTACGTGGCCTGGGCGCAGGAGAACAGCTCGCCGATGGATCCGCCGGATCCGAACGGTGCGGCGGAAATCATCGCGCTGTTCAAGGAGATCACCGAAGCGATGGATTTCGGCAAGCTGTCGCCTGAAGACGCGGCCAAACGGTTCCGCGAAGAAGCGAACGCCATCCTGGCCCGCAACAAGTGATGCCCATGCGGTTCGCAGCCTGGAAAAATCAACTGACCGGGTACGCGTTCATCAGCCCGTTCCTGCTCGGCTTCCTGATCTTCACCGCATTTCCGATCGCAGCATCGCTGTACCTGTCGTTCACGGATTATGATCTGTTCACGGCGCCGTCGTGGGTCGGTTTTGAGCAATATGAGCGAATGTTTGCGGGCGATCCGAAGTTCTGGCGGTCGCTCCGGGTGACATTCCTGTACGTCTTCGTCGGCGTGCCGCTCAGGCTGACGTTCGCGCTCCTGATCGCCTTGCTGCTGAACCGCGCTTCACGGGCGGTCGGTCTGTACCGGACGGTGTACTATCTGCCCTCGATCATCGGGGGCAGCGTCGCCGTCTCGATCATGTGGCGGAACCTGTACGGCGACGAAGGCATCATCAATCTGGCGCTCAATCTGATCGGTCTGGAGAGCGTCCGCTGGTTCGCCGATCCGGCCGCCGCGCTCTGGATGCTCATCACGCTGTCGGTCTGGCAGTTCGGTTCGTCGATGCTGATCTTCCTGGCCGGGCTGAAGAACATTCCGCCCAGCCTGTACGAAGCGGCTTCCGTCGACGGCGCGAATCCGCTGCAGCGCTTCTTCCGCATCACGATGCCGCTGCTGACGCCGGTCATCCTGTTCAACACGATCATGCAGACGATCGCGGCGTTCATGACGTTCATCCCGGCGTACATCATCTCGAAAGGGGAAGGCGGTCCGCTCGACGGCACGCTGCTTTATTCGCTCTACCTGTTCCGCCAGGCGTTCGTCTTCTATGACATGGGATATGCGTCGGCGATGGCGTGGATTCTGCTGCTCATCGTCGCGCTGCTCACGGCTTTGGTGTTCGCGACGTCGAAATACTGGGTGTTCTACGAGACGAAGGAGGACTGAAGCCATGACCGGCAAAAGACTCAGGCGGGCCGCTTACCATTTCCTGGCCGCGGGCGGCGCGTTCCTCATGGTGTACCCGGTCATCTGGCTGTTCATGAGTTCGTTCAAACCGAGCGAGCTGATCTTCGTGACGGCGGGAAAGCTCATTCCCGACCCGTGGATCTGGGACAATTACGTGACCGGATGGAAAGGGATCGGCGGACTGCATTTCGGCATTTTCATCAAGAACTCGCTCGTGCTTGTCGTGCTGGCGACGATCGGCGCGGTGCTGTCGTCGGCGCTGGTCGCCTTCGGCTTCGCGCGGCTGAAATTCAAGGGCAACAAGTTCTGGTTCGCCGTCATGATGATGACGCTCATGCTGCCGTTCGAAGTCGCTCTCGTGCCGCAGTACATTCTGTTCGCCAAGCTCGGCTGGCTCAATTCGATCAAGCCGATCGTCGTGCCGGCCTATTTCGGGGCGCCGTTCTTCATCTTTCTGATGATCCAGTTCATCCGGTCGATCCCGTCCGAGCTTGACGAAGCGGCGACGATCGATGGCTGCGGCAAATTCCGGCTGTTCTGGCAGATCATCGTGCCGCTCATCATGCCGGCGATGGCGACGGCCGCCATCTTCTCGTTCTACTGGCGGTGGGAAGATCTGCTCGGGCCGCTGCTCTATCTGAACCGGCCGAGCAGTTATCCGGTGTCGATGGCGCTCAAGATGTATCTCGATGCCGAGACGATCTCGAACTGGGGCGCCATGTTCGCCATGTCGGTCGTCAGCCTGATTCCGGTGCTGATCGTGTTTTTCCTGTTCCAGCGGCAGATCGTCGAAGGGATCAGCACGAGCGGACTGAAAGGATAGGAGGCGTTTTGCGTTTCAATGACGGAAGGAGTGGAGGATATGCCGCCGCTTGTTTTTGACGAGGATGCGGTTCGCGCAGCGATCGACCGGGTCGTCGACCGCACGTTCCGGATGGATTTCAACTGGGACTGGCCGGGAGGCGTCGCGTTCTACGGCGTCTGCGAAGCGTATGAAGCAACGGGGAATAGCGAATATATCGAACGGGTGAAAAGCTGGGTCGACGAGCAGCTGGAAGACGGACTGCCGAAACTGTCCGTGAACGGCGTGTCGATCGGCCATGCGCTCATCTCGCTCTATCAATATACGGAAGACGGCCGCTATCTGGATGCGGCGCGCAAGCTTGCGGACTATCTGGCGAATGAAGCGCCGCGCTTCGGAGACGGCATCATCCAGCATACGGTCAATTCGGTCGAGTATCAGTTCCCGGAGCAGGCGTGGGTCGACACGATGATGATGGCCGGGCTGTTCCTCGTCCGCTTCGGGCACCTGATCGGCGCGGAAGGGGAAGGGGCGCCGTATTTCCGCGACGGGATCCGGCAGTACCACGGCCATGAGGACGTGCTGCAGGACGAGACGACGAACCTGTACTATCACGGCTGGGACAACATCAACCGGAACCATATGTCCGGCGTCTACTGGGCCCGCGGCAACGCATGGGCGGCGCTCACGATGGCGAAGGCGCTGCCGCTCATCCATGTGGCGGACCCGGCCTACATGATTATCGACGGCTCGCTGCGCGATCTGCTCAGCGCGCTCGTGCGGCTGCAGGGCGAAGACGGGCTGTGGCACACGGTGCTCACCGATCCGACCTCCTATACGGAGACGTCGGGTTCGGCGGGCATCGCCGCCGCGCTCTTGTCGCGCGGATCGCTGTACAACAAGGCGGTCAACCGGGCCATCGAAGGCATCCTCGGCCGGATCGCAACGGACGGCTCGGTGCGCGGCGTCTCCGCCGGTACGGCCGTCATGTTCGACGCCGAAGGGTACAAGGGCGTGTCGCACAAGCGGGTGCAAGGCTGGGGCCAGGGACTGGCGCTCGTGTTCCTCGCCGACCTTCTCCGTTCGAAGTCGCGCGTGTTCGCGTGAACGCGGCGGGACCGCATCCGGTCCCGCGGCATCGCAGGGGAAGCTCCCGGCAAGGTCCGGGGCTTCCTTTATTTGTTTGGCGCCGCGGCAATCAGAATGCGATTGCGATCTTGCCGAAGTGCCGGCCTTCGCCGAGCTTGGCAAACGCAGCGATCGCCTGGTCGAATGAATAAACGCTGTCGATGACCGGCCGGAGTCCGTTCGCCGCGATGGCGCGATTCATCGCTTCGAACATTTCCCGGCTGCCGACGTTGATGCCCTGCAGCCGCGCGCGCTTGAGGAACGTCGGCACCAGCTGCAGCCCCTCCGCGGCGGAACCGGACATGATGCCGATCAGGCAGACGGCGCCGCCCGGGCGGATGGCCGCCACCGACCGATTCAGCGTCGCCGCTCCGCCGATGTCGACGACGAGGTCCGCGCCCCGGCCGTCCGTCCATTCGATGACGTTCCGGTCCCAGTCCGGCTCTTCCGTGTAGAGAACGCCGGCGTCGGCGCCGAGCTGAAGCGCCCGCCCCAGCTTCTCCGCGCTGCCGGAGACGACGAAGACGCGCGCCGTGCAGCTTGGCGAATTGCAGGGCGAAGACGGAGACGCCGCCCGTTCCCTGCACGACGACCGCGTCGCCGGCCCGCACGCGCCCGGCTTCGGCGATCGCCTGCCAGGCGGTCAGCCCGGCGACCGGCAGGGCGGCTGCCTCCGCATCCGTCAAATGCTGCGGCACGCGGACGATCCCGGATTCCGGCAGGACGACGTATTCCGCGAGCACGCCGTCCAGCGGAGCGCCGAGGCTCCGGGTATGCCAGCCGATCGGCGGATCGCCGTGGATCCAGCCCTGGGCGAACGTGCCGGCGACCCGGTCGCCGACGCGGAACCGCTGAACCCCGGGCCCGAGCTCGACGATCTCTCCGACACCGTCGGACACCGGAATGACCGGAAATTTGAGATCCGGAAAGTAAAATCCGTCGATCACCCCGAGATCGCGCGGATTGAGCGAGACGGCCCGCATCCGGATGAGCGCTTCGCCCGGTCCCGGGACGGGAACGGGCCGATCGACGAGGCGCAGGTTGTCCAGCCCGAAGCCTTGCAATTCATAAGCTTTCATGTTGATCACCACTCCTTCCAACCGGGATAGACATAACGTAGCCGATCTTCTATTCTTTGGGAAGAAGGCACTTTAAAGTGTGTTGCGCACCTTCAGGTGCGCTGCGGAAGGGAGTGGAGGATCCATGAAGAAACCGGATGCGGCCGGCGGCGACATTTCGCTGGGCGAATGTCTGTACCGGCGGGTGCTCGAGCTGCTGGAGAGCAAGTGGACCGTGCTGGTGCTTCACGCGCTCGACGGCGGCAGGCAGCGCTATCGGCAGATCGAGGCGCGCATTCAGGACATCACGCAGAAAATGCTGACGCAGACGCTGCGCCGGCTGGAACGGGACGGACTCATCCGGCGGATCGTCCATCCGACCGTGCCGCCCGCCGTCGAGTACGAGCTGACGGATCTCGGACGCTCGCTGATGCCGCATATCCGCGGGTTCCGGACCTGGGCCGCGGAGCACTTCGCCGAGGTGGTAGCGGCGCGGGCGGAATACGACCGGAAGTACGGGCAGCGGGATTCCGCCGAGTGAACATGCCGTTGTCCGTTTCGGCGGCCCGTTGTATACTGGCGTTGAATTGCGGCGCGTTTCATTTTTGGACGGACGGGGGCGGAAACGATATGGCGGACGCGGCGAAACGGGCATGGCTGACCATCGATGATGCGCCGACCGAAGATTTCAGGCAGCGCGTCGACGAGCTGAACGCGCGGGGCATCCGGGCGGTCTGGTTCTGCCTCGGCGAACGGCTGGAACGGTATCCGGAAGAAGCGGTCCATGCGGTCCGAAACGGCCATATTCTCGGCAATCACAGCTACGATCATCCGGCGTTTTCGAAGCTGTCGCTTGGGGAAGCGCGGGAACAGATCGCGCGGACGGAGCGGTTGCTGGACGGGATTTACCCGCGCGCCGGCGTGCCGCGTCCGGTGAAGCTGTTCCGGTTCCCGTATCTGGACGACGGCGGAGACATAAAACGCGATGAACTGCAATCGCTGCTGCGCGGAATGGGCTTCGAGCAGCCGGGATTTCCGGGTGTGACCTATCCATGGTGGAAGCAAGAAGGCCGGCCTGAGCGGATCGACGTCGGATGCACCTACGATACATGGGACTGGCGGCTTCAGGAAGGCGGGGAGATGCTGCCGGAGCTGCTGGCACGGATGGATGAGCATGCGCCGGAGCAGGGCAAGGGGCTGAACGATGCGCCGGGCTCGAATGAAGTGATCATGATGCACGCCTGGATTCCGATGGATGCGTTCCGGCTGCTGCTCGACCGGCTGCAGGCCAAGCTGCTGCGGTTCGATCCGCCGGTTCATTTGACGGTCCAAATCCGTCCGGCGGCGATTTCGGATCTGCCGATCGTGCATCCGTTCCAGTGCGATTATCTGCACCGGGAGAGCGCCGAAGACTGGAAGCGCCGGCTGGCCGATGTCCCGGGCATGTATCTCGCCGCTTTCGCGGACGAAGACCTGGCGGGCGTCTGCTACGGGCAACCGTCCCGCCGGCGGGAGGATGCCGCCGACCTGCAGGGCATCGCGGTCAATCTCGACCACCGGAAGCCGTACGCGCGCCGGGGCATCGGATCTCGGCTGCTCCGCGCGTTCGAGCGGGTCTGCGCGGAGCGGGGATTCCGGCGGATCGGCGTCGGCTCGGCCGACGATCCGCGGGTCGAGTCGTTCTATCAGGCGAACGGTTACCGGCCGGTCGAGCTGGTTGCGAAAGATGCGGAAGGCCGGGAGCTGGAACGGGTGGATATCCGGGCGGAGGCTGCGGAACAGGCGGCGGAACGGAAGGAAGAACTTCGCCGGAAACACGGTGCCGCCGAAGTCATTTTCATATTCGAGAAGACGCTGGATTAGATTAACTCATGCCTCCGCTTCGGGTGGAGGTTTTTTTATTGACGAACGTGTGAAACTGATTTAGTATTAATGCATACCCTATACATGAAAGTTTGTTCATATATCACGGAGGATAGCCATGGCACGACATGCTGCGCCGGAGTCCGGCATCACGAAGGTTTACCGCGTGGAAGGGTTCACCTGCGCGAACTGCGCGGGCAAATTCGAGGAGAATGTGAAGCGGCTCCCGGGCGTGCTGGACGCGAAGGTCAATTTCGCCGCTGCGAAAATTACCGTTACGGGCGAGGCGACGATCGCGGAGCTGGAAAAAGCCGGCGCCTTCGAACGATTGAAAGTGCGGCCCGATACCGGGGACATCGCAACGGGCGGCAACTCCGGCAAGGCGCGCGGGGCGGCGGCGTTCCTCAGGCGGCACGGCAGCCTGCTCGCGGGCGCGGCGCTTCTTGCCGCCGGCTGTCTGGCCCGGCTGGCGCTCGGCGGCCATCATCCGGTGACCGCGGCGGCATTCGCGGCGTCCATCGTCGTCGCCGGGCATCGGCTTTTCCGGACCGGTCTCAACAACCTGATCCGCCTCGACTTCGACATGCGGACGCTGATGACCGTCGCGATCATCGGCGCGGCGCTGATCGGCGAATGGACGGAAGGCGCCGTCGTCGTCATCCTGTTCGCGCTCAGTGAAGCGCTCGAACGCTACTCGATGGAGCGCGCCCGCCGGTCGATCCGCAGCCTGATGGAGCTGGCGCCGCGCGAAGCCCCCGTGCTGCGGGACGGCCGGGAAATGACGGTGCGGACGGACGAGATCGAAGTCGGCGACACGCTCATCGTGCGGCCGGGCGCAAAGATCGCGATGGACGGGATCGTTGCATCCGGCACCTCCGCCGTCAACCAGGCCGCGATTACGGGCGAATCCGTTCCGGTGCCGAAATCGCCCGGCGACGAAGTGTTCGCGGGCACGCTGAACGGGGAAGGCCTGCTCCACGTGCGCGTTGCGCGGCTGGCGCAAGATTCGACGATCTCGCGGATTATCCGCCTGGTCGAAGAAGCGCAGGAAGGGCGCGCGCCGGCGCAGGCGTTCGTGGACAAGTTCGCCAAGTATTACACGCCCGTCATCATCGCCGCTGCGGCGCTGATTGCGGTCGTACCGCCCCTGATCTCCGGCGGCGGATGGCTTGACTGGCTCTACCAGGGGCTCGCCGTACTCGTCGTCGGCTGCCCGTGCGCGCTCGTCATCTCGACGCCGATCGCAATCGTCTCCGCCATCGGCAGCGCCGCGGGCCGGGGCGTGCTGATCAAAGGCGGCATCCATCTGGAGCAGCTCGGCGCGGTGAAGGCGATCGCTTTCGACAAGACCGGCACGGTCACGCAAGGGATTCCGAGGCTGACCGATGTCCGGCTGTTCGGCGAATCGGTTGACCGCCGGGATTTGCTCAGGATAGCCGCCGCGCTCGAACATCGCTCCGGACACCCGCTCGCTGCGGCCGTCACGGGGGCGGCCCGTGAGGAAGGCATCGATTTCCCGGGTACAATCGTGGACAACTTCACGTCCGTGACAGGCCGGGGAATCGAGGGCGAAACGGAAGGCGCGCGTTACCGCATCGGCAGCCCGGAATGGATCCGGATCGGGACGGACGCGCGGATGGAAGGCGAGTGGGAAGCTTATGCCAACCGGCTGCGCGGGGAAGGAAAGACGGTACTCGCCGTCGCCAAGGACGGGGAACCGGTCGCCGTACTCGGCGTCATCGACGAAGCGCGGCCGGAAAGCCGCGGGGTCATCGGCAAGCTGCATGAGCTTGGCATCCGGAAGACCGTCATGCTGACCGGGGACAACCGCGACACCGCCGCCGCCGTCGCCCGGCAAGCCGGCATCATTGACGTCAGGGCAGGTCTCATGCCCGAGGACAAACTGGAAGCGATCCGCGGTCTCGCGTCCGAATACGGCGCTGTCGCAATGGTCGGCGACGGCGTCAACGACGCGCCGGCGCTGGCCGCCGCGACCGTCGGCATCGCGATGGGCGGCGCGGGCACCGATGCCGCGCTCGAGACGGCGGATATCGCGCTGATGGGCGACGATCTCGGCAAGCTGCCGTACGCGATCCGGCTCAGCCGCAAGACGCTGGCCGTTATCCGGCAGAACATCGCGTTCGCCTTGATCGTGAAGCTCGCCGCCTTGCTGCTCGTCGTTCCGGGATGGCTGACGCTCTGGATTGCCATCCTGTCCGACATGGGCGCGACGCTGATCGTCGCGCTGAACGCCATGCGCCTCATGCGCGTGCGGGCATGAGGCCGGCACGGCATGAGGCGCATGATCCGCCTTCACATATACAGGCTCGCGAGCAGAATGCCGAGCGCCCGTTCGTAAATTTCGCCATACTGGGACAAGGGCAGCGGATTGACCCCGCGTCCCAGCTCGATTGTAAATCCCGGGCGGCGCCAATCCTGGATGAACCAGTCCTTGTAGCCCGCATAGCTTTCGATCGTCCGCACCGGCGTATAGCCGCTGACGCGGGCGAATTCGTTCACGATCACCTCGGATTCGGGCGGTTCGAGATTCTGGAAACCCCAGTAAATCTCTTCACCCTGGGTATGGAAGGCGAGCACGCGGGCGAAATCACCGCTTCTCGTCAGCTCCGCCATCGCGACCGCTTCCGGTTCGGTGAGCGGCCCCGTGCCGGGATAGTCGCGCGGACCGGGCTCTTTCGGATTCCGCGCGGCTTCCCGATCCCAGAGGGCGGGGAACTGATCGTTCAGGTCGACGCCGCGGATGTTCGCTTTCCAGCCGCTGAAATCGGTGCTGCCGCCGTTCCATTCCAGTACGCGGCTCCGCCACGGCTCCTGCTCCGGCAATCCGCGGATCACCAGATCGACCCCGTCGGGATTGACCATCGGCACCATGGACAGGGTCACCGCGTCATAGAACGGCCGCATGTCGAGCCCACGGATGGGCGTGCCGTTGACCAGCGACAGCGCGTAGTGGTTCAGAAACCGGACGAGGATGGCCGTTGTAATCCATTCGTTCGCATGGAATGAGCCGTTCACGTGAACGGTCACGGCGCCGCGGCCGATCCGCAGCTCCGGAATCGGCTTGCCGAGCACCGACGCGCCGATGTTCCGCCGGCGGATGAAAGGGTAAACTTCCGCGAGCCGGTTCAGATCCGACTGCAGCGCGGCCGAATCGTACGGCTTGATCGTATCGACGATGAACCAGGTGACGCGAAGCGGAATATTCAGCTGCGAGCCCGCCGCAAGCCTGTCCGGAATGACGTTCGGGTTCAGCAAGAGCAGCGCGTCAACGGGCAATCCCCGCTGCCGGGCCAATTGCCACAGCGTATCGCCGGCTTTGACCGTGTATCCGGTGACGATGTAGCCCGGAATCTCCACTTCCTGGCCGATTGCGATATTCGTGGGATCCAGCGCGTTCGAATCGAGAATGAGCGGCAGCGGCACCTGAAATATTCGGCTGTAAGCCCACAGCGTATCTCCCCGGCGAAACCGCACCCGCATTCGAACACCCCCGCATCGCTTATTGCTCGTAACCAACATATGCCGGAACGGGCGGGATAGAACGGATGGGCATTCGGCGTTTTGCGAATGCTGTTTTTATCGGGCGAAAATATGGTTGCCGATCGTCACGGTCTGCTGTCTCGACAAGATCCACTTGCTTGTTGCCGTCTTCGGATTGAAATAGTAGAGCGCGCCGTACGTCGGATCCCAGCCGCGGACGGCGTCGAGCGCCGCTTTGTAAGCCGTCGTGTTCGGCGTCAGCCAATACTGACCGTCGGCCACCGCCGTGAACGCGCCCGGCTGGAAGACGACGCCGCGGATCGTGTCCGGAAATTGGGCGGACCGGATCCGGTTCATCACGACCGCGCCGACGGCCACCTGCCCTTTGTAAGGTTCGCCTCTGGCCTCGCTGTAGATGACGCGCGCCATGATGTCCATTTCGCTCTTGTTCAATGAATATTTGCGCAATGCTCTCCACGTTGCCGGCCCGACTACGCCGTCCGCCGGGAGCCCGTATTTCCGCTGGAAGTTCACGACCGCCTGCCGGGTATGGGGACCGAAATAGCCCGTCATCTCCTGATCGAACAGGCTGAGCGTTTTCAACCGGTATTGAAGGTCCCACACATAGTCGCCCGAGCTCCCGTGCTTGAGCAAGACGTCCGCATGAGCCGGCGCGTCTGCCGCCATCGCTCCGGCAGCCAGCAAGCACAGGAAGATGAGCATTCTCAGTCTTTTCATGTTCATCCCTCCTTACCCTGACGATTGTAGGATGGGAGAGAGAGGGGAACAAGACCGAAACAATTGGAATCGGACGCGGGATGGCCGCGGATGCGGACGGGAAGCGGAACGGCGGTCAGGTTAATCTTTTTTAATCCGAACAGACCGTTGAATGAGAATGTATTCATGGAAGGTGCAATCTGCATTCGTGTTATAATAGGTTCTGGCAAACTTGTAAAAGATGGTGATACGGATGGAAAAAGCGTTACAGGATAGCATTTGTGATACAAGTTGTATTGGAACGAACGCGGATGTGCAAGCGGTCAAGGATCATCTGGTCAATGACATGACGGCATCCGATGTTGCCGATCTGTTCAAGGCGCTCGGCGACCCGACCCGGGTGCGGATCATTCATGCGCTGCTGCAGTCTGAATTGTGCGTTCACGATCTGACGGTCGTGCTCGGGATGGGACAATCCGCCGTATCGCATCAACTGCGCATTCTCCGCAATATGCGGATCGTGAAGAGAAGGAAGGAAGGCAAGACGGTTTATTACAGTCTGGACGACGAGCATGTCGCGCAAATTTTCAAGCTGACGCTCGATCATTTGAATCATTTGAAGCCGTGACGGTGTACCGCACCTCCGCCGTGGGTGGAGGTTTTTTTGTGTTGAACGGTTGCGCGGGGTTGCGGTACTGTATATAATAAACATGAGCAATTATTCATATGTAATGGAGGCTTGTCATGGCTCACGGTCATCCTCATGGTCATCACGGCCATGATCATCACGGGCATCATCACGGCCATCATCATCACGGTCATCCTCATGTCCACGGTGCCGGCAACCGGGCCGGGCTGACCATCGCGCTTGCCATCACGACCGGCATCATGGTGCTGGAGATCGCCGGCGGGCTGCTGACGAACAGCCTGGCGCTGCTGTCGGACGCGGGGCATATGTTCAGCGACGCGGGGGCGCTGGCGCTCAGTCTGTTGGCCATGCGGCTGGCGGCGAGGCCGGTGTCTTTGAAACGTTCATACGGATTCCGCCGGTTCGAAATTCTGGCCGCGCTGCTGAACGGCGCGACGCTGTTCGTCATGGCCGGATTTATCCTGTGGGAGGCCGTGGAGCGTTTCCGCGAACCGGCCGAAGTGGCCGGCGGCATGATGACCTTCATCGCCTTCATCGGGCTTGCGGCCAACGCGGCCAGCGCCTGGTACCTGATGCGCAAAGGCGACGTGAAGTCGAACCTGAACGTCCGCAGCGCCTATCTGCACGTCATCGGCGATGCGCTGGGTTCCGTGGGGGCGATTGCGGCGGGCCTTGTCATTTCGCTTACCTCATGGTACTGGTTCGATCCGCTCGTCAGCGTATTGGTGACGCTGCTCATCGTGAGAAGCGCGTGGGGCGTGACCCGGACCGCCGTTCATATTTTAATGGAAGGGACGCCGGAGACGATCGATGCGGGGAAGGTGAGGGAGACGCTGCTCGGAATCGACGGCGTGCTGGACCTCCACGATCTGCATATCTGGACGATCACGTCCGGACTCGATGCGCTCAGCTGCCATCTGCTCGTCCGGGACGAGCAGGATGAGCAATCCGTGCTCCAGGAAGCGCTCAACCGGATCGAGAAACGGTTCCATATCCGGCACGCGACGATCCAGATCGAGAAATCCGGCTGCCGCCACGCCAGGCTGGAGTGTCATTGATCCGGATAATCGAGTAGGAGGGGGCGGCTAGCCCCCGACCTCTCACACCACCGTACATGCGGGTCCGCATACGGCGGTTCCGTAAGGTTAACAAAGTTCCAGGTAACGAGAAAGCAGACTTTTCAGCCCTTTCG
>Ga0310840_100691_pt1 | contig 20875 bp, 18 predicted proteins | sample SM_ome_8_FD_201304 | JGI IMG/M metagenome (GOLD analysis project Ga0310840, IMG submission 201304) | Sorghum-adapted microbial communities enriched on stacked mutant (SM) sorghum from Joint BioEnergy Institute, Emeryville, California... ...
GTACCGCGGCTTGCTGTCTTCATCTTCGCGGTGCGAAAGCTTGTAGATCAACTCGGCTACCACCGCATCGGGCAGGTCCACCCGATCCAGTATTGGTGCGCTGTCCTTCGCAAACAGGCCGCCATTATAGGGCGGAATGCCAAGGGTATCGTCGCCTTCGGAGATAGCCTTGAACACTGCCCTCAGCTTCGGCCAGTAGGTGGCAAGGCTTGGCGAGAAGGATTGGAGCTTGGAGATACGGTCCGCGATTTCTCCCCGCATTGTGGTCAAAGAGTAGCTCTTGTAGGGCTCCTGGTTGTCGGGAAGCAGGTCGCGGTCTTCCGCATAGACGACGAACAGCAGCCGATAGAGCAGAATCAGGGCGCTCTGGCGAATCTCCTCAAGATAGTGGCTATCGATCTGGGTTGGCTTTGCGGGATCGTTGCGATGCAGGGCGGCGACCAGCAGGGGATAGAGATCCCGAAAGACCAGCCGCGATAGGTCACGGGTGACCTTTGCTTCCCAAATTTTCCCTTCGTCGCGGGCGACGTCGTGGAACGTACGCGGCCCGTCGATGGGTAGGAAGGCTTGCTTGCGAAAGAGCAGGACAAAGAGTTTCAGCGCGTGCGCCGGGGTAAGCTTTTCGTCTGCCCGCTCGACGAGGTCGAGTTCGTGCCCAGGCAATTCCAGCGCCTTAGCAAGGTCGACCTCAAAATAGTCCTCCGATACTGACAAAGCGCCTTGGAAGTACAGGCGCCATTTCTCGCCATTGGTGGTCAGGATGCCGAGGCGAACCTTGCCTCCAGTAACGATGTTCACCCGATCAAGGTATTGCAGCATCTGGGTCGAAGGCACGCCATCTTCGTGCGTATCACGCTTGTCCGTACGGTCAAGCGCGCGGCCCCAGCGCTTCGCTTCGGCGATGGCGAGGCCGTGCTGGTATCGCTTCCACTGGTCTTTCTCACCGACAGCACGATTGCGAGCATCAGTATCTCCGAACAGAAGCGCATCCGGGACATGCTTGCGCCCCTTGGCGGAGAGGGTCTGCTGCACCTCGACATCCGTCCAGCCAAGTAGCTCAAGGACGGGATAGATGAAAACCTTTTCCGTCTGCGCTTCGTTGGGCCTGCTGATAGCCTGAAGTTTGGCCGCCAGTTCCAGCAGACGAGCCTTTACGGTCTCAAGCTCGTTATCGGCAAGCGCCGTCCACGGCTCGCTACGGGCGATGCCTTCGAGCAGGTAGTCGCGTGTGAACAGATTGCCGGAAATCACGAATCGAGCCCCCCAGAAAACCTGCTGTCGAGTATGGCGAGAGGGTCAACCCTAGGGAAGTCAAACTCGCAGGCACACCCAGCTGTCCACGTACACATAGCTGCAGGTCCTCTAAGTGGAGTCAATTCGAGGGGTTATGGTGGCTGGCAAATACTTGACAAACCGCCGAATCGTTATCGTGCTTGCAATGAGGGTTGCTCAGTGTTGTTGGCTCCTTCGCACGCGCGAGCAGTCAGCACGCCTGAGCGCTTCACCGTACACGAGCGAAGTATTTCGTCGGTTCAGGTGTAGAGATTCCGGGGTTCGGTTTCAGGACACGTGGCGGATCTAATCATTGGACATCATGTGGTAACAATAGGTGCAGAAGCGTGGCGAGTGCACCGAAACATCATTGACCGACATTGGACTGCCGCATCGCGCACATTCGCTCGCTGCCCGTTCGCCACAGAAGTAGCAGACATCGATGTCACCGCTCTGCACATAGGCCGGCTGGCCGCAATCGGGGCAGTCGTTGACGATCGGCTCGCCCCCGTCCTTCGCGGCCAGGAAGTCATCCCCGCCATGTATCGCCTCGACGACGATTTGCACGAAATGCTCCGCGGCAACGTCGCCATCGCAGGCGCGACACTTGCCCTCGATGGATGACGGGTCGTCATTGGAGGCGTCGCTCTGGTAGAGCAGCGCCGATCCGCAGTGGGGGCAGCTCAGCTTTACGTCAGCACTGAGTTCGTCGTGCCACGGCAGCGGCGCGAGGGTCGCGTAGCAAGCAGCCTTCTGCGCCTTGAAGAACCTTTCTTCTTCAAGCATTGTCTCCCAGGCGGCTCCGAGCAGTTGCGCCGGACTCCGATCGAGGATCTCGCAGAACCCTTCGACCAGCGGAAAACACGAAGCGATGACTTGGCGAATCGTCGTATCCTGCGCGGTCGAATGGAAGTGCTCAAACTCGTTGCGCAGTCGTTGCAAACCCCGAATGTCTCCTTTGGGCCATTCCAAATCGAATTGTTTGAACCTCTCTCGCAACTCGCCGAGGTCGATTGTCCGGTAGCCCTTCGGTACGATCGTGACGCCGCCAGCCTCGTTCGGCTCGGGCAAGTAGCTGGTGGCGAGCACTTCCATCGGATCCGCATCGGGCGCCTGGTCGAGTAGGCACTGCTTCCCGAGCAGCAGGACGCCTGCATAGAAGTTGCGGACGGCACTGATGGTGCGGCGCGGGTCGGCGGACTTGTAGTCCTCGATTCCGAGCTGAATGGAGACGACAGCATTGTGCAGCAGGTGCGGCGTGACGGTATCGATCATAGGCGCTGCTCTCTTGCGCATGGCGTTGCCGAAGCTCTACGGCTGTTCGCGAATATAGTCACGCAGGCGCTATCCGGCAGCGCCACTTCCGCTCTTGCGATTCTCGACAAACCTAGGCAACTCCGAGACCAAACGTGTCTGAGCACTCATCGGATGGACCCTCGGGGCGTCAGGCTTTACGGGAACTTATTCTTCTCGCTCCCTCCGGTCTCGCGCCAGAAATATCGAGCTCCGATTCCAGCGTCAGCCACTGCGTCGGACGTCCATCCTCAACGCGGGTCGCTCATTGTGGGGCGGAATGGCCAAGCGGATTGGCGAGCGCTCAATGATTGCGTTTAAGCGCTCGCTCCAGCCGATCGCCCAGTGCATCGAGCCCGGTGTGATACACGTTCTCCTGGAACGCGTTCACGCCGATGTGCTTGCCGATCAGCTCAATGCGCTTGATGCGGCTGTCGAGCTTGATCTTACGCAGCCGGCCGATGTGGACGCGATCAGCACCGCGCCCCTCAAACAGCTCCTCGACCTCCACGCCTTGCACGAGCCCCTGCCTCCAGATCAGCGGCCAGGCTTCAACCGGCAGGAGTTCGCCATTGTCACCAAAGAGATCGGCAAGATCCGCTTCGGCTTCGGAAACTAGACGCTGGAGCACCCATAATGCATCGATTTGCGCACGCTCAGAGCGGGCACTCTTTGCCGCGTCGATTGCGGCGGCAATCTCGGGATGTTCGAGGAGCCGCGGCCCTTGCTGATTTGCCGTCTTTTCAGAGTAGCCGGCACGGATCGCTGCCCGAGTAGCGTTCATGTCGATCAGATATTCCTCGACGAACCGTGCTTGTTTCGGTGTCAGCATGCGCTTGTTCAATGTTGCTAATTCACGGCGACCAACTTTTACCAACGTCTACACTCGGACAGTTGTACGAACGACAGCGAGCCGGTGACGACTAAACGGGAGCGCTGCCAGCCGCTGAGTAGCTCAGCACGGTTGGCCGGGACGATGGTCCCGGAAACTCCATCCAGCTCTGGTGAACTTTCCGGCAAACCTGCAGAATACCGACCCGGCTGTCGTCGGCGGCGGGCGGAACTCTCGCCCCATGCTCCCACTGCCGGCCTCCTTCCACAATCCCCTAGGTGCAACGGCGAGAAGGTGGCGCGACAGCTGCGTGGTGCTCACATTCTCCCGGGCCCCAGTAGATAGGTCGAGTAGGCCGCCAGGATGCGATCAAGCGGCGTTTCCCTGACTCCAGGGACGATCGCGGATTGGCGGAATTGCTGAGCAAATCACAACGCTATCGTCAAATTGGAGCGCGATCTTTCCACCTCATCTTCCGTGCTGCTGCCACCTGGAACTTGTTGGCACCGGTTCCGATCCAATTTCAACAAGCTTCCGGATGCATTGCTAGTTTCGCAACAAACTGGCGGTTCCAGCGCTTATAGAGAAATAACCGGTTCCACCAGTCCCACTGGTTCTAATGACTTAGAATCAATGACCTAGCCTGGAACCGGCTCAGGCCGAACCGATGCCAGAAACTTTAGAACCTGTTCCAGTCCCGCCATCGAGCACGACAAACCGGTTCCCGCGGAACTGGTCGCATGAAAAAAAGCCGGCAAGGATCACCTGCCGGGTTTCGCGATGAAGCGAACTTCACCAGTCGTATAACGATGGCGGTTCGTCAGGCGGTCCCTCATGTATGGGATCACCTGGTCTCCACCAACGAGCGCGATGCGGATCGCCGCGAAGGTACGCCTTCACCTTCCTTCCGGCTTCGTCTCGAAGGCCTGCGTCTCTCCGTTCGAAACCAAGTCCCGCCATTGCGGCCCGCATATGGGCGTGATGTGCCTTCGTCAATTTGTTGATGCTTTCTGCACCATCGATCCCGACCAGCTTCCAAAGCTCAACGGCTGGGATCTTAAGGGCCCCCTCGGGGATGCGGCTTTCGAGCAGTTCCAGCCATGGTCCGAAGTCCGACGCTTCGCGCACCACCTCTGCTGCAGCAGCTTTCAGCTCGGGATCGTCGAGCCACAGATTTTCAGCACGCTCCGCCTGTACGGCTTCAGCCCACAGCTGGTCGCGGATGGCCGCGATTTCGGTAGGATCAGCCTTGATAACCCGAACGATCCAGAACCGGCGATTGCCCGTGAGATCGCTCAAGTAGCGGCTTTCGTTCGTCGTTCCGAAGAGTACGAATTGCCGCGGTCGGGTGACCGCAAATCGGCCATATGCGAGCCGCGCCCTGTCATGTGTGGTCGAGATGAAGGACTTCACCCGATTGGTGTCGCGTCGCCCCAGGCCATCGAGCTCGGGCATCTCGACGAGCCATGCCCCGGCCGTCCTTTCGATCGTGATCTTAGGGTCGGCACCGATTTCAAGCTGGTCCGTGAACCAGGCCTGGTCGGGGCACAGGGCGCGGATGCCGGAGGATTTTCCGAGATCCTGCGCGCCCTCCAGCACTAGCATCGCGTCGAACTTGCAGCCGGGGTGGATCACGCGGCGGACAGCTGCGCACAAGATTTTCCGTCCGAACGCCCGATTCAAGGGTGTGTCCTCCGCCCCGAAGTAGTCAACCAGCCAATGGTCAAGCCGGTGAACGCCGTCCCAGCGCAGGCCGGCAAGGTAATCCAAAACCGGATGATACGCTCGCCGCTCACCGATGAGCGACACGGCATCGGCAATTTTGTCCTTTGCCGGCTCTTTGTTGTTCGAGGCGTAGGCCACCGTAAAGCGGATCTCCGCGAGCCGTTCATCGGTTATGGGGATGATGCCGTTGGGGCCGTGAATTTCCAGCTCGTAGGACAGCCGATTGCGCTTGACGAACCACTGCCGATCGGCCAACCAAGCCTCAAGCTCCACGTCAAACCGGTCCACGCCCATGATTTGGCCTACACGGCCCAATGGCCCAGGCGCGCTCCGTATAGCGAGCACAGAGCGCGCTTCAGGGGCCGGCCGCGACGAGCTTGGCGCTGGGGCAGATCTGGCAGGACAAGGAGCACCTCCAGCAGCCCCGCCACGGCCAGGCACCGGTATGTCGAGTGGATCAACGTCCATCGGTCGTCACCGGCTCTTCCGATGCGGACGCCACCCCACTGGCGGCGTGGCAAACGGGAGACGACCAATCTTATGACGCCGTTTTATTTCCTCGTGGATGCCCAGCCGGGCGATAACCCAGCCGCGATGCGGCGCGCCTCCGCACAATAGCGCGGGGTGTCTTTGTGGAGAAGGTGCTCGGCAATGTGCTCGATCCAGGTGTCTGGCTCGACAATTTCCACGACCCGGCCCGCGCGCACACGGCAAATGGGGCGGTAGGCCCGATCGAAGACAACGTGACTACCGCTCTCCTCAGTCCACCAGCCACGCGGCGCGAAACACCAATAAGTACGCCGTATGAGGTGCAAAAAACCATCTGAGTTGGCGTCGGAGAGGAATTCACCCCTACTGAAGTGGATATTCATTTTTTCGCCTTTCGCTTAGATATGTGAGTTTGCGACGGGCGAGGAATTCTGTAATTATTGCAGCGCCACGCTGCGAACTACACCTCACCCCTCAACCACCCCCGGTTTCAAGAATTGGAGCCGGGGGCGTTCCATTCTGGAGTTGCCCCGACCTCTAGGTCTGCGCAGTGGCTTCATTGGTCGAACGGCGGGGCGTCCCAATTATTTCTGTAGCCCATCGATCGAGTTCCTCGATGTCGTAGAGAACACACCGCGCGCCTACTTTACGAAAGGCAGGCCCGCCACCAAGGCACGCAAGTTTGGCAAGAGTACCGGGCGTGCGTTCGAGACCGTGGCGCTGCTTAAGGTATGCAGACGCTTCGGCGCGCTTGATGCGTGGTGGGAGCCTTGATGTGTCGATCTCTGCTTTCAAGGTGTCAGTCACGGATATGCCCTCCAGTCAATTACCGGGCATGTCCATAAACCGGGAATGGTTAGCACGGCGAACAGGTATGATCCTGCGATGGGAAGCCAATCACCGTCCCCACCAACAAGCCATGGAAGTTGACGACGGTAAGCAGTGCCGCCGCCAACATTGCACTGACGACGCTTTCCAGGTCATAGGCGAGCACGAAAAATCAGAACGTAGACGTGCCAGACCTCTGTCACTAGCGGCAGTAGCACCGCGATCGCCGCGCGGGCAGTTTGAGGCAGACGAACTGGTGCGCCGCTTTATGCCCTTCGCTGATGAGCAATGGCGATCGCGGACAGGTCGCTCGCGACGTCGCGGGGGTTACCAGCCGCTTCCTTTCGCTCGGAGTAGCGGTCGGTCAGAACTTCAACATGTGGCCGTACCAGAACCGTGAAGCGCACCAGTTCCTCGACTACATCGACAATCCGCTCGTAATAACTTGAGGGCCGCATTCGGCCGGCGGCATCGAACTCCTGGAATGCCTTGGGAACGCTCGACTGGTTCGGAATGGTGAACATCCGCATCCAGCGCCCGAGGAGCCTGAGCGTGTTCACCGCATTGAATGATTGCGAGCCGCCGCAAACCTGCATGACGGCCAGTGTCCGCCCCTGCGTGGGCCGAAGGCCGCCCATGTTGAGCGGCAGGTGGTCAATCTGCGCCTTCATGACACTCGTGATCTGGCCATGTCGCTCCGGGCTGCACCAGATCTGTCCTTCCGACCACATTGCAAGCTGGCGCAATTCATGCACGGCAGGGTGGTCATCCGACTTTACCTGGTCCGGGAGGGGTAGATCGGAAGGATCGAAGATGCGCGGCTCGCCCCCATAGTAGCGTACGAGGCGCGCCGCTTCTTCTACGACCAGACGAGAGTATGATCGCTGTCGGAGCGAGCCATAGAGCAACAGGATACGGGGTGGGTGGTCCATACCGCCGTGAGGCAATCCGAGCGCCGGGCGAGGAAGAGCATAGCGCCTGTTGAGCGCGGGCAGGAAATCAGGGTCAGGAAGCTCACGAACTCTCATGATTTTTCACCATTGGGTTGTTGGTGAGGGGGCAGTGGGCGACATTGGCGTCGCGGAAACATTCAGCCCAGCGCTTCATCGGGGGGACTTGGCTTCTCGTGAACTGCGCAAAAGGCCAGTAACGCCGAAAGGCAAATAGCGCTTGACCAGAGCAATGCGCCGGACCCGTAGGTCTCTATCAGGACGCCGAATGCCAAAGGGGCGCCGGCTTGCGCAATGCGGGCCGGTGCGCCGAGCAGCCCGAGGCGATACCCGTAATTCACCGAGCCAAACACCGCGAGCGGCACCGTGCCCCTCGCGATCGTAAGTATGCCGTTTCCCGCGCCATGCAGCAGCGTGAAGGGCATTGCAAGCCAGCCACCGAGACCCAGAAGCAATCCCGCACCCACAGGATGGGCCAGGGTAGAGAGACGGGCCGACACGAGTGGATGATAGCGGCTCATGAAGAGTGCCTCCAAGAGCCGGGCAGCCACTTGCGCCGGACCGACCAGGGCCGCGGCCGCAATAGCTTCCCTGGTGCTTGCGCCAGCCGCTTCGAGTACACGTGGCAGATGCGCCGCCATTCCGGTCGAAACAACCCAACCCGCAGCGAAGGCGAAACCGAGCAGCCACATTGCACGATCCATCGGCACGTGCGGATTGTTTGCACCATGGGTTTGGCCGCCGCTCGCTCGCTGGCGAGGCAAAATGATGAGGTTGAGCGGTAGCCCAAGACAAAGATGCGCCACCGCCCAGGCCGCACAAGTGTAGCGCCATCCGACGGCCGCATCGCCCCAGCTCGTCAGTGGCCAGCCGACAGTGCTGGCGAAACCTGCGATAAGAGTGATCCCCGTTATCGCTGAACGGGCGGACTCACCGTAGATGCGCCCCAGTGTGGCGAACGCCGCATCGTACAGTCCAAGACCCATCGCCACGCCGATGATTAGCCAGGCGAGCCACATGACAAATGTGGAGGGAGAAGCGGCCAATGTGAGTAATCCAGCGGCGAACAACAGGTTCGACAGGCCAAGGACTTCCCGCCCACCAAAGACGTCGATGGTACGCCCCACGCGAGGACCCAAAAGAGCGGAGATCATGAGAGCCGCGGAAAACGCAGCGAATATTACCGTGGTGCTCGTCGAAAGGTCTCGCGCGATCGGGTCGGCCACGATCGCGACGAGGTAGTAGCTCGAGGCCCAGGCCAGGGTCTGGCTGGTCCCAAGCGCAGCGATAAGGCTCAATCGCTGCCGTTGTTCTGAACTAGCCACAGCAGGAAGCAGGGGCGTTGGCGGTTCGAGCAGGCGCGCAGCAACTCACATTTGTCGCTTGTTCTGGTGTGGAGCCACAACAACTGGCGGCACTACCTGGGTCGAGAGATGACCCGGAACACACACCAGTTTCCGGCAGCTCCAGTTCAACCCGGTCTGCGGCCTCGCGGTCGCCGGCAATGTCGGCGACAATGGAACGGACCTGCTCATAGCCCGTCAGCATGAGGAAGTTTGGCGCGCGGCCGTAGGACTTCATGCCGGCGATGTAGAAACCCGGTTCTGGCTGAGCCAGCTCCCGGGCGCCGTGCGGCCTTACGGTGCCGCAGCTGTGTACGTTCGGGTCGATCAGTGGTGCCAGCGCTGGCGGGCATTCGAGTGCGGGGTCAATGCTGAGTCGCAGTTCGCGTGCGAATGAGAAATCGGGCCGGAACCCTGTCGCGACCACGAGCTCATCGACAATGACATGGCGGCCGCAGCATGCTGATCCGGCGCCGATCCGAAGACCGGCTTCGGTTTTCGTGATGTGCGTTACCTGGAACCCAGCTTCCAGTACGAGCTTGCCCTCCTTCACCAGTCGGGCAAAGGTGGCGCCTAGCTCACCCCGAGCAGAAAGCTTGTCGTTGGCACCACCGCCAAAGGCTTTCTCCGGGTTATTGCCGCGCAGAAGCCAGATCGGTTGCGTTCCCGGAGCGCTTTCGGCAAGGCGAACGAGATCGATGAGCGTGCCAATGGCCGAGTGCCCGGCGCCGAGCACCGCCACACGTTTTCCGGCATAGCGCGATCGGTCCTTGCCCAGGACGTCAGGCATCGCATACGCGATGGCGTTCTGCGCCTCGTCCTCGCCAATCGCGGTGAGCCCGTTGGCGCCGGCAGGATTGGGATTGAACCATGTTCCGGATGCATCGATGACGCTATCCGCTTCAAGCGAAAGCGTACCTGCGCCGTTCCGGTATCGGATTGAAAATGGCGCGCTTTCGCGACCCTTGGTTTTGACCTTGTCGAAACCCGCGCGGCTGATCGCGACGACGCGGCTGGACGTATGTACGTAATCCCGGAGCGCCGTGCGCTCGGCTAAGGGCGCCAGGTACTGCGCAACGAGTTCGCCGCCGGTGGGATAGTGCGACGGCTCCGGTGCGTTCCACCCCGCGTCTTCAAGCAACTTCCGCGCCGCTCGGTCCACGTTGTATTCCCACGGGGAGAACATGCGGACGTGACTCCACTGGCGTACCGCCTCGCCCGCATGAGGCCCGGCTTCCAGCACGATGGGCTTCAACCCGCGTTCCAAGGCGTGCGCGGCCGCTGCAAGACCCACCGGGCCGGCTCCTATGATGGCCACGGATTTCGCTCTGCGCTGTTCCATTGTCGGCGCTCCTTGTCAGACTATCGATGCGGACCGGGCTCTTCGCTTTGGATGCTGATGTGGCGGGCACGCCGAGTCGACACAGCATTCGGCAACGAGAAAGTCGACCAAGCTGTGCATCACATCGTAATTGGCTCGGCAGATGAGCGTCGTCGACTGCCGCTCCTGCGTGACCAGCCCCACCAAGACTAGGGCCTTGAGGTGATGGGAGAGCGTTGACGGGGCAATTTCGAGCTTTGCCTGCAGATTTCCGACGGACATCCCCTCTTCGCCCGCACGTACGAGAAGGCGGTAAATCTTGAGGCGAGTGGGATTGCCCAACGCTTCCAGGTGTGCGGCTGCGTCATCTGTGTTCATACGGACATCGTATGCTCGCTCGCTGCAACGAGTCAACCGTATTTCTAGAATTATCGAAATAGACGGCGGCAGGCGGATATTGGTCGCATCGAAAGATGTTGACGCAGCCCGTCGAGCCCTATATATCGACTATCGTCGAATAACGATAAGAGGGACCCGTGCCTGCGGTAAAGGTGCGCAAACGAGAGTCGCCCGCTCTCTTGCCAGGAATTGATGCTGATCTTGCGATGCTCGCCAAGGCGCTGGGTCACCCGGCCCGAATTGGTATCGTGCGGCTGCTTCATGAGAGGCAGTCATGTATCGGCTGCGATATTGTAGATCGGGTTGGTCTTGCCCAATCGACCACCTCTGAACACCTGCGCATTTTGAAAGCCGCAGGCATCATCACCGGCGAAATCGAAGGTCCGCGGGTTTGCTACTCCCTCAATCCCACCGCGTTGGTGCCACTGAGGTCCTTTTTGCAAGCTGTCATCGAGTCTGCGCTGCCATCGGCGCAAACTAAGAAGAGCTGACGAGGCTATCGATGTCCACCTTCGAACGCTATCTGACCGCATGGGTCGTGCTGTGCATCGTGGCCGGCGTCGCGCTGGGGCATGCCTTCCCCGATGTCTTCCAGGCCATCGGTGGCGCTGAGATCGCCAAGGTGAATCTCCCGGTCGCTGTTCTCATCTGGCTTATGATCATCCCGATGCTGGTGAAGATCGATTTCTCCGCGTTGGGCCAGGTGAAGGAGTATTGGCGGGGCATCGGCGTGACGCTGTTCATCAATTGGGCGGTGAAGCCGTTCTCTATGGCGGCGCTGGGGTGGCTCTTCATTGGCTACGTGTTCGCGCCCTACCTGCCAGCCGATCAGATCAGCAGTTATATCGCCGGCCTGATCCTGCTGGCGGCGGCCCCCTGCACCGCCATGGTATTCGTGTGGAGCAACCTGTCGGATGGCGAGCCGCACTTCACGTTGAGCCAAGTTGCCCTGAACGACGTGATCATGGTGGTCGCGTTCGCACCCATCGTCGGCCTATTGCTTGGGCTCTCCGCCATCACGGTTCCATGGGAAACGTTGCTGCTGTCCGTGGCCCTCTATATCATCGTGCCGGTCATTATTGCGCAGGTAGTAAGGCGCGGTGTGCTGTCGGGTGGTGGTCAACCGGCGTTGGCGGCGCTGCTTGGCAAGCTCCAGCCACTCTCTCTAATTGCTCTACTGACAACGCTGGTGCTGCTGTTCGGCTTCCAGGGTGAGCAAATCATCGCCCAGCCACTTATCATCGCCATATTGGCAGTGCCGATCCTGATCCAGGTCTATTTCAATTCGGGACTGGCCTATCTGCTGAACCGGATCACGGGAGAGGCCCACTGTGTAGCTGCGCCATCGGCTCTCATAGGCGCCAGCAACTTCTTCGAGCTCGCCGTCGCGGCTGCTATCAGCTTGTTCGGCTTTTCTTCCGGAGCAGCGCTTGCCACCGTTGTGGGCGTGCTCATCGAGGTGCCCGTCATGCTGTCGGTCGTGAGGATCGTCAATGCCACCAAGGGCTGGTACGAGGCAGGTCCGGCTGTTCAGCGCCGCGCCGACATTGCGCGGGTTTCGGCCAACGAGCTGACGGACTCTGTCAATGGCTGAAACGATGGACGTTGTAATTTACCACAATCCCGATTGTGGAACCTCGCGCAACGTACTCGCGATCATCGAAGCGGCTGGATATCGGCCCACGGTAATCGAATATCTTAAGACTGGATGGACCAAATCTCAGCTTTTTGGACTTTTTGCTGCTGCCGGCCTAACGCCACGCGCTGCATTGCGCGAAACAAAATCACCGGCCCGCGAAATGGGACTACTCGAACCTACAGTCGAGGATGAGACACTGTTGAACGCTATGGTCGAGCATCCGGTGCTCGTGAACCGCCCGATCGTCTGCACAGCTAAGGGTGTCAGGCTGTGCCGGCCGAGTGAGACAGTACTCGACCTCTTGGATCGTCTGCCTCCTGGGCCGTTCTACAAGGAAGATGGCTCGCTTCTCATCGACAGCGACGGGCGCCGCATAGTATCCCGCAAATAGGCGCTAATTATGATTACGACATACGAGCGTATTCTCGTGTGTTTCTCGCACGGAGGCGCGAAGCCCATGCCAAGACCTCTGCGATATTGCACGCGAGATCGGTAGCAAGGCCGCCGTGGAAGGCTGCCCAGGCGAGATCATAAGGAGGGCGTACGGCCGTGAGCGCTGGGATGCCAGCTAGCAGCGCAGCTTCAAAGCATCCACGTAACCCGCGCCCGAGGCTCTCGGCACGACCGAAGCGGTTAATCACTAAGAGGTCGACGCGATCTACAATCGCCTCTTGAATGGCAATCTCGGATTGAGCCAATCCCCCTTCATCGAGACGGCATCCGCGAGCACACGCCCCGCGCTCCTGCCAAATGTTGAACGCTTGACCGGTTCTCAAGTCTACGACATGGACGTTAGTCGCGCAGTTGCCACCGCGCTCGCCTCTGGAAACCTGCAGCAAGCCTCCAAGTCGCACCCCAGAGGCGGCCAGCTTTTTGCAGGCGGTCACGAGAAACTGGTCGATATCGTCGCCCCGCTCGTAGTGAACAGCGGCCAGCGGTGACATGCATGCCGACGAATGCATCATCGATTCCCCTGCAGTGCAGTCAGAGGCCCAACCCGCCTTGGGTTGTGCCTCCGACTATGGACGATGCGTACTCCTCAACCCACCTTATAGTGCGGCGATTTGAAACTCAGGTGCTTCACACTGTCCGGTGCCTTAGATAGAGGTCTGATATCGGCCCAGGTCTGCTTGTAGTTCGGCACAATGAGCTCGTTGGTGCCAGCGTTTACGACATTGCCCTGCACGCCCGTCGGATATCCGAACAGCATGAATGTCTGGCCCTTCTTGGCGCTTGGCGCTGGGTAGACCATCGCCTGCGTGGAACCGTCATCGTTATAGATCTCGACCAGATCCCCCGGTCCGACACCGAGCTCTTTCATGTCCTCCGGGTTCATTTCGATGAACGGGTAAGGGAAGCGATCCATCACGAATTCGTTGTCCTGGTCGAGGTAAGCGTTCTGCCAGACGAGGTTCGTGCGACCATTGTTGATGAGGTATTTGAATTTTGCCTTCTGCTCCTTCTTGCCGGGAGCCTGCAAGCCACGCCACTTGGCCTCCATGAATCTCGCTTTGCCATCCTTGGTGTCGAACTTGCCATCGGCATAGAGGCGCTTCGTACCGACGATCTTGCCGCCCTCAAACCCAACTGCAGGTTCCTGAAAACCGTTGGTGCCCATGGCGCGCAGCCGCTCGTAGGTGACGTGCTCACCGCCTTTGGCAACCTTGTGGTAGCCGTCCATGAAGGCGTCTTCTTCCGTTTTCCAGTCGAAGCCCTTGAACTGATCGGCATATTTGTCATCGCCGATTTCGCGCAGAACGCGTTCCATGTGGTTGGCGATGCGGGCAGCGATGAGGCAGTCTGGCATGGCTTCTCCCGGCGGGTCCATGTAGCGCTCGGTGAGGCGCATGCGTCTTTCACCGTTCATAGAGGTGAGATTCATCTCACCCGATGTGGCGGCAGGCAGCCAAACGTGGCAGGCCTCGCCAATCTTGGTCGGCACGATGTCGACGTCGACAGCGAAGAGGCCGCCTGCTTTGATGGCTTCGACGATAGCAGCGACTTGCGCGGCACGGTCGCCCGCCGGCACCGCATTCATGGCATCCTTCACCATGTCGGTGCGCTTCTTGTAGACCTGCTTGAACTGGTGAGCATTGAGCGTGGTCTTGTAGTGATCGCAGCCCCAGATGTGGTGCACGCCGCCCTTGCCCTCTATCAGTAGCTTGTCGACGTAGGCTGCCGGACGTCCGACGTGGGCATGGGAAGGACGCGCATAGCCTTCCTGGTGGCCGCCCATACGAACGCAACCGCCGCCCGGCCGGCCGATGTTGCCGGTGGCAAGCGCCACGTTCACGAGGGCCGCGTTGGTGCGATAATTGTCGTTGCCCCAGATCAACCCCTTCTCGTAGGCGAACATCGTCCGGCGACGCTTTCCGTTCTTCGGCGCCGCGATCCACTGCGCTGCCTTCTCAATGTCGGCTTCTGGAACGCCGCAGATTTTCGCTGCTTCCGCCAGCGTCGTCTTGTTGGCGGCGAGGGCCTTGTCGAAATCTTTGGTAGAGGCAGCGATGAAATCCTTGTCCTGCCAGCCCTTCTCAGCAATGTAGGTCAGCCAAGCATTGAAGAGCACCATGTCCGTGCCGGGCTCGATCGGAAGGTGCAGCACGTTCTCCTTGCCGGCCTCGGCCTCGCAAGCTGCGATCGTCGCAGTTCGCCGTGGGTCGACAATGATGATCTTGCCTGGGGCATGCTCCTCGTCGGGCAACTGCTCGCGCTTCTTGTCGAGGCTGGTGCCGCGCAGGTTCGGGATCCAGTGGTTGAGGAAGTAGTTGGTCTGCGTCTCCAGCGGATTGCAGCCCACCGCCACGATTGTGTCGCAGAGCTCCGCGTCCTCGTAGCAGTTGTTGAGCTCATATACTCCCATATCGCGGCTGGCGTGCACCTCGGAATTGTAGGCTGGGCGATTGTGAATGCGGATATTCTTCACCTTCATCGCGCCGAAGTAGAGCTTGCCGGTGCCCCAGGTGTTCTCGTACCCACCGCCGGCGCCACCGTGATCGAAGACAGAGACGAATAGCCCGTCCTCGCCTTGGTCCTTTATGACGGCGACCGTCACACGGGCGACGAGATCGAGCGCATCCTCCCATGAGGTCGGTTGCATCTGGCCGTAGCGCCAGACCATCGGGTGCGTGAGGCGCTGCTGCTGGGTTGCGCGGGCGCGTGAGTAGCTCATCTCCGCCATGCGGGCGCCGCGTGCCGAACCGAGCCCCGAGTTCACGACGCAGCCCTTGTCCGGTTTGATGACGAGGTGAACGTCTTTTCCGTCCTGCTGCACGATATTGTACATCGAGGGCGCATACCACGCCTCGGTCTCGGCCGGCTGCTGCTTTGATAGGTCCACGCCGAACGCATTCTGGCTGGGCTCCGTGCCGCCCTGCTTGTTCACGGGCCACGTGTAGGCGTGGTAGCCGCAGCCCACGATGCAATAATGGCAGACCACGGTATGCTTCTTAGCGTCTGCGGGAATGATCGGCAGACGGTCGATGTGGCGCTTGAATGCCATGGATCAGTTCCTCCCTCAGAGCACGTTCGACAGGCGGCCATAGATGAGCTCGTCCACGCCTTCAGCGTAGATGTCGCCCTTGTCATCGACCCGGAGTGCGAACTGCGGCAGGTTCTGCGTCGCTTGGCCCATAATCTGGAGCCCGCCCTTCTCGCAGTCGAACAGCGAGTAGTGGCCAGGGCAGCTCAGCGTCTTGTCCTCAGCGACGTAAACTAGCGGAAAGCCCTTGTGTGGGCACAGAGTCGAGAAGGCGACGATGTCGCGATCGGGGCCGACGCCGCCGTCGACCGGAGTGCCAAGCTTAAGGAGAACACCCGGGCTGTCCTCGTCGGGATAGCTGATGTGCAGCGGCTCGTTGACTTCAAGTTCGCTGATGTTGGCCAGCCGGTTCGAAGGATACTGGACGCGGGCCGGCAGCGGCTTTGCCTTGCTCGTAGATGGAACGACCGCCGATGCGACGGCCCCTACTGTCGCCACGGCGCCGCCGCGCAGGAACTGGCGACGCCCGACGTCGACCAGCTTGTTGCAGCCTTTCATTGGATCGCTCTCCCTATCGCTTCAGAGACAGGGAAAGCATCGCAAGCGATGTGCCAATGTTGGTGGCGCGCAGAATGCGTGAAGTTTCAATAGCTTGCGGTTAGCGGACTCGTGTAAACCGTTCGGATATCCCAACGCGATTGATTGCCACGTTCGGAAATCTGAACATCACTCCTCTTCGTCGCCAGACCCGATACCCAACCGACGCATTTTTTCCCAGAGTGTCGTCCGTGATATGCCGAGGAGTTCCGCCGCTCGCGTCACGCGACCGGCGGACTCCCGAAGGGCGCGCTGGATTTGACGCCTTTCAGCGACTTCGCGCGCTTCGCTGAGAGTTGCCAGCGGCGCAACAGTTTCGCCGTCGCGACCTGTTGCTTGCTCCGGGAACAGGTCGGTCGGCATGATCCATTGCCCGTAGGACAATGCTAAGGCCCGCTCCACTCTGTTACGCAGCTCCCGGACGTTTCCCGGCCATGAGTGCTCCAGGGCAGCATCAATGGTCAGCGATGCAAACCCGCGTACATCGGAGTTCAGTTCTGCGCTGAATTGATCGAAGAACAGCTCCATCAGGGTCGGAATATCTTCCGGTCGCTGGCGCAGCGGCGGAATCTCTATAGAAACGGTGTTGATGCGATGCAGAAGATCGAGGCGGAAGCGCCCATCACGCACCGCCGCGTGTAGATCGCAGTTTGTCGCGCATACAAGCCGCGCCTTGAATGGGATCTTCCTTTCCCCACCCACGCGCGTGAAAGCCCTTTCTTCGATGAGTCGCAGAAGCTTGGCCTGTAGTGGAAGCGGCAGCTCCGCGATTTCATCGAGAAACAACATGCCTCCGCCAGCGCGCTCGGCGTAGCCCTTGTGCTGTGCGTGTGCTCCCGTAAAAGCGCCTCGCTCGTGTCCGAACAGCTCGCTTTCCATGAGATCCGTAGGCAATGCTGCGCAATTGACAGCAATTATCGGCCTATCGGCGCGCGGCGAGATGCCGTGGAGAAACCGCGCACACACCTCTTTGCCCACACCTGTCTCACCGGTGAGCAGGACGGGGCTCGTCAGCGGTGCGACGCGGCGCAGCATCTGCTCAACGCGCCTCATGGCTTCGGAAACGCCGAGCGTCCCCTCAGTCCGCACCTGCGGCCGTGCCCGGATCAGACTTCGCGCTCGGTCCATGAACGTCTCTAGATCGAACGGCTTTGCGACGTAGTCGCCAGCACCGGCGCGCATAAGCCGGACCGCCTCGTCGATATCACCAAAGGCCGTCATGAACAGGAAGGGCGGCGCGCTCCGCGTTTGTGCGATTTCGCTGAATAGCCGATCACCTGTAGTATCGGGCAGGCGGATATCGCACACGACAAGATCAGGACTTGTTGCCTTGAGACCCCTGATCGCCTCAGAGCCGGATTGCCACCAATCGACATAGGCCCCTTCGAGCGTGAGGCTCTGCACGAGACTTTCGCCCATGATGGGGTCGTCCTCAATGAGGCCTATTACGCGGCCCTCAAGCGACATGACTGAGCTCCTGTGTCTTAGCGAAAGGCTTTTTCCGCTCGGGGATCTTCAACCGGACCGACGTGCCTCCGCAAGCGCGGGTGGTTGCTTCAAGCTGGCCCCCGACTTCATACGCAAAGCGCTTCACCATCCAGAGCCCCAATCCGCTGCGTGGAGCCAATGGGGCTGGCTGTGAAAGTGGGGCGTTGATGTAGTCCAGAATGGCGCGTGGCATTCCAGGACCCTGGTCACGAACTTCAAGCTCGATTCCATCCTGCGTCGCCGCAGCTTCAAACGACACTGTTCGATTGGGCTCTGTTGCGGCACAAGCGTTGAGAAGCAGATTGAGTGCCGCATCCCGTACTCCACCAACGGGTACAAAAATCTCCCGGTCCATAGCATTCCGCCACTCAAGCTGCAGGTTTTTGCGCTTAATCTCTGGCTGCAGTAGCAGGGCCAGGTCATCTAAGTCGGTCGCCGTTAACGGTCGTTCGTCCTGCCGATGCCGATAGGTCGCGAGGCTAGATCGAACAATGTCCCGGATGCCGAGGAGGCCTTTTTCGATAAGCCGAATCGAAGTCTCTCGTACCGCGGCGCGATCACCGTGGCGTTTGAGGGAATCAACGGCATTCAGCATCCCGCCGATGGGATTATTGATCTCATGGGCCATTCCGGAAGCCAGTCGTCCTAGAGCGGCAAGTCGCTCCTCCTCGGCCAGACTTTTTAGCAGTCGTTCGCGCTCGGCCACGGCTTGGACAAGCGAATTGTAACGGCGGAAAAGCTGACCGAATTCGCTTTCCGGCCGGCCGATGAGCTCGACCGGAACGGGCGTAACGCTACCTGCCGCGCCGGATCGCATGCTCTCTGACAGTACGCGAATGGGGCGCATCATGCGGCGGACCGTGATGTAGCCGATGATGGCGAACAGCAGTGTGAGCGTCGTGTTCGAGGCAATCAGTGTTGCCAGGACCTCCCGCCGTTCTTCGATTAGAGTCCCGATGCGCATCTCGGCGTAAATCGCACCGACAACCCTGTGCTGATGGACGAGCTCGCGCTTTACGTGGAAAACGCCATGGTCCTCATAGGTGGCGCTATCTGAAGCTCCGTTGAGTCTGGAGCGAACCGGATCCGGAAGTTCGGTCTGCACCGGGAAGGCTCGCGGTTGGCTCGATGCGATGACGCGTCCGCCAGGATCGGTGACAGTCGTCCATGCGATATCCAGACCCTCGTAGCGCTGCGCTGCGCGGTCTAGCGCATCGTAGACCTCCCAGATGTCCTCACGCAGTACATGCGGAATGACGGCGGATGAGATCCCGTCGAGGTAGGCGTCGGAGAGCTCAGTCAGGTGTCTGTTCTGCGTGTCGATCAGTCTGGTCAGCACGCGATCGGTGACGACAGCACTCACCGTCACCATCATCAACGCAGCGAGCACCGGCACACGTAGCGCCAGGGGCCACTGCAGAGGATTGAGCCTAGTGAACTTTGGCCGTCGAACGCCCATCAGCCGAGGCTCCGTACTAAGGCGAGCTTCGCTGCGATGCCATCGAACACCGATGGCTTGGCATCACTGAACCCGTCGAGCCGCAGCTCCTTCAGAACCTCCGTACCCAACGGATCGCTGTTCATGTCCAACAGCGCACGCTTGAGAGCCAGTGTCTCCGGCGTGTCCTGGGATCGGCGAGGACAGGCCACAGGCGGAAACCCGAGCAGCTCCGATCTCTCGAGCACCCGGGTACGCCCGGTCAGCTCCGGCTCGATCTCGGAGATCACCTCCCATACGTAGCCATCAACGCTTCCGCTCTGCGCCAGCCCCGAAGCCACGGCTCTGACCACGTTGCGGTGACCGTAGGTGAAGAACGAGTGCCGGAAGAATTCCTCCGGCCGCCATTGCCGTTTCGCGAGCGCGGCGCGAGTTACGAGGTACCCAGAATTACTGTTCGGGTCTGAGAACGCGTGAACATCGCCCTTGAGATCATCCAGGCTGGAGGCGTGACGGTCGGCATCGACGATGAGATACGATCGATAAAGCGGCTGTCCCCGCCAAACTGGAACCGCCACAAGGGCTAGCTCCTCGCGATAACTCACGAACGGATATCCGCAGATCCAGGCGGCCGTGAGCTGGCCGGAGATCAGCAGTGACGTGATCTCTTCATAGGTGCGCCGCTGAACGAGCACGACTTCCAAGCCGGTTCGCCGGGCGAGAAAGGTCCTTAGCTGATCCAGCAGCTCGAGATCGTTGCTCAGGAAAACAGGGGTGAGGCCAAATTTGATTCCTCTGGTTGCGGCTTGGACGGGCCCAGCAATGCTGGCAGCCGCTGCAGCAGGAGCGGCTGTGAGAAGCTGTCGGCGCGTCAACGCGCAGAATGGGGGCAAAGCTTTTCCTCCTTTGCGCTGACAATTGAATGTCGCGCTCTCCTGAGATTACCACCCGAGGGGAAGGTAAGACAGGCTCCCACTGGAGCGAGCAGATCTTGCAGGATTGGATGAAACGAACGCCCATTGTGTCGAGAGCAGAGACCTAGGCTGCGTATGCGGTGGCCGACAGGCAGGTACTGAGTGGGCCTGCGACGGGCCCGTGCATCCGGAACCTCTCGATGCCTCGCCCGGCAGCGGTTTGATCACCGACCTGAGCACATTCCCAATACTCACTGCCGCCAGCAGCGGCCCCGGCGGGTAGTCCGCGAGCAGCAGGCCCACCAGCACTGCTTCCGACTACATCGGGAGGATGGCCGAAGCGGCAAGTACAGTGAGGAAGGGGCCAGCGTAGGCGGCAACGTCGGTCATTGCGTGACGTCATCCGAGTGGGACCTTACGGGTCTGCATTGGCGAATAGCGAGGCCGAGCGCACCAGAGTGGCAGCAGAAGTGAGTAGCTTGGGAGAATATCAGGCCGACCCGAGGCTCATGCCTAGCTTGAGCTTGTTCATTAGAGCACGGTGCCCCGGCCGCTGGCCTCAATGCCTGATCAGACGCTGATACGTTGACGACTTACACGTCTTTGACGCATGTGGAATGCAGATTAACTGCTCCCCCAGCTCCGATTGGCACTACCTTCATACGCCCCCATTGTTGCCGCAAGGCGCGAGTGCTTCCTATCTGTTGACCAAGGCCCCAGGCCAATGGGCCGATAGCCCCGCTGACCGCTGAACGGCTCGCGGCGTAGGGGAGCAAATCACTTGCAATACGACGACAGGAATCGGACGGCTCGATGACGGCCTTGAAGAAACAAAAGCGGGCGACCTCATCCGAGGTTGCGGGCGG
>Ga0310840_100701_pt1 | contig 20460 bp, 19 predicted proteins | sample SM_ome_8_FD_201304 | JGI IMG/M metagenome (GOLD analysis project Ga0310840, IMG submission 201304) | Sorghum-adapted microbial communities enriched on stacked mutant (SM) sorghum from Joint BioEnergy Institute, Emeryville, California... ...
GGTCATCTCGGGGCCCGGTACCCTGCCGGCAGGCGCCCGCCCGGTCGCGGCGCGGCTTCCCAACGGCACGCTGGAGGTCGCCTTCGCCGGCCAGGACGGCGCCCTCTGGACGGCGAGCAACGCGTCCGGAAACTGGAGCGCCCCCCAGGCGGCCACCCAGCCCGGGATCATCGCAACCACCGCCCCCATCTCGCTCACGATCGCCGACGAGTTCCTGTGGGTCGCCTGGTGTGGCAACGACGAGGTGTGGATATTCGGCAAGCGTTGGCCGGTCCCGCCGCGATGGGACGTCTACAGGGTCACCGCGTTCAGCTTCAGGGTGGGCGCCGGAATCGCCCTCGTGACGCTGTAGTCCCGCCCGACGATCACCACCGCGTCGGGCGTCCGGAAGCCCGGACACCCGACGCGGCGACCTGTTCTCCCGCGCCGACCTCTCCGACTGCCCGGGCCGGGCGATGGCCGTCGTGGCGCCAGGGCCCCGGAGCTGTTCGCGGTCGGTAGGCTCCTCGACCACCACGGCCAACGGCATCGTCTACCACGGGTCGCTGAACGGCCACATGTACGCGCAGGACGCCGCCACAGGTGAACCGCTCTTCTTTCAATTGATAACTATTGATTAAATGATTAACACCGATGTCTCTTTGAGGAGAGGTTCTCGCCCCTCAGGAGGATGACCGTGATCCGAACCCCCACCAGACATCTCCGTATCACGTCGGCGGTCGGTGCCACGTTGGCCCTGGCCGCCACGGCCCTCGGTGCACCCCCCGCGCAGGCGGCGCCCGCGTCGTCCGTCGTCGGTGTCACCATCGGCGCCGACGGCCGGATCTACGGGTCGACCATCCCGTCGGCACCGAACCCCGCGCCGCTGAGCAACGTGGTGATCGCCCCACCCGGCGCCGGCATCAGCGCGGCCGCGCAGGCCGACGGAAGCCTCGCCGTGTTCACCATCGGCACGCAGGGTGGGCTCATCGTTGGCCGGCAGAACCCGACCGGAGGGTCCAGCCTCAGCTTCTTCGCGGACGGGCCGTCCAACCTCGCCCCTCCCGGCGGGAACGTGACGGCCCTGAGCTCGCCGAGCGGCATCCACGTCTTCTTCGCCGGACGCGACGGCGCCATCCACCACACGCGGTACAGCCAGCTCGTGCTACCCGGCGCGGGCCCGCGGGCCATCACGCCGGCCGGCATCGCACGCCCGGGCGCACCCGTCGGGGCGGTCCTCCTGCCGAACAACGTACCGGCCGCCGTCTTCGCCGGCACCAACGGCGCGCTGTTCGCGCTCACCGCGCCGAGCGGAACCTGGGTGACGAGGCAGATCAGTCCCACCGGCGTGACGACACCCGGCTCGACTGTCGCGGCGGCGAGCACCGACACCGGTGCGGCCGTGTTCTTCACCCCGCCGGACGGAGCCCTCCTGGCCACCTTGTTGCCGGCCACTCCCGTCACCACGCCCTGGCAGTACCTGGTCGTCTCGGGGTCCGGTACCGTACCGGCCGGCGCCCGCCCGGTCGCGGCGCGGCTGCCCAACGGCACGCTGGTGGTCGCCTTCGCCGGACGGGACGGTGCCATCCGGCTGGCGAGCAACGCGTCCGGGAACTGGAGCGCCCCCGAGGCGGCCACCCAGCCCGGGGTCGCCCCAACCGCCGCCCCGATCTCGCTCACGATCGCCGACGAGTTCCTGTGGGTCGGTTGGTGTGGCAACGAAGACAGGTGGTGGCAGTTGCTGCGCATGCGGTGGCCGCGGCCGCTACCACTGCCCGGTGACCTCTTCAGTTTTCCCGCGCCCAACCTCAGGGCGGGCGCCGGGGTCGCCCTCGTGACGTTGTAGTCCCGCCCGACGATCACCACCGCGTCGGGCGTCCGGAAGCCCGGACACCCGACGCGGCGGGATGCCCGCCCGCGCCGACCTCTCCGACTGCCCGGGCCGGGCGATGACCGCCGGCGCATCCCGCCCCCGGGGGGATCGATGGTGGGCGGTGACGACGCCGACCTCGGGCCGCCACCTTCTCGAACTCGGCGACCTTCGGGACGCCCGCGGAGGCGGTGATCCTGAAGGTGATCCTGCGCGGCGAGGTCGGGTTCGCCGGGAACCCGCGGATCACCTCCGACAGGGCGCCCACTGAGAGAAAGCGCTCTCCGACTGTCGGGATGAAAAGGCCTATGTAAACCGGGCAAGGTGTTGCCCTGGTCGCGGTGCACACCCTGCGGTGACCCCGCGGGTCCGACCGGGGGCGCCGATCAGCAGGAGGAGGGTCGGTACGCCGTACCAGACGCGGTGAGCGAGCCGCCGCCCTCGAGCTGGACGGTCACGCTCCAGGTCACCGACGGCTGGGTCAGCTCGGGATTGTTGCCCAGGTCGGGAGGCAGCTCGCCGGAGAAGTACGTGCCCCGCCGGAGAGCCGGTAGGTCCCCGTGCCGCCGACGTTGCGGTCGTAACCGTGGGTGCCGGTCGCGGACCTACCGCGTCCGTTGTGGACGGTCACGGCGACGTGGATCGTCCATCCGTGCCCCGCGTCCCAGCCGGTGCAGTGGCTGCCGCTGGTGGAGACCACCAGGTAGGGCTTGGGTGGTGCGGTGGTGCGCCGGGCCGCCGGGGCGGCCTTCGTGGTGCGGGGTGTCTGCCGTGGACGCTGCGGCGTGCCGGCGCCGGCGGGACGCGCCGGCGCGGTACGGCTCGGCGTCGCCTCGCCGGACGTGCTCGGCGTCGCCGAGGGGGTGGTGGGAGACGGTGAGGTCGGTTGGGGGGTGGTCGGCGGGACCGGGACCAGCGGCGCCGGCGGCACCGGGGCCATGGCCCGCGCCGGTGGCGAGGCGGGCGGCTCGGTCTCGTCGTCCCCGAGCATCCAGGGCACGGCGGCCCCGCCCGCGGCGACGAGGACGAGCACCGCCGCCACCGGCAGCCACCGGGGTTGGCCGCCGGGCGCCGGCGGCGTGGACGGGCGGGACGCCTCGACGGCGAGGTGGGCGGGCCGGGCACGCGACCGGCCGGGGGGCCTGCCCGCCTTCCGTGCCGCGCGGAGGGTGGACGGGAAGGAACGGATCGCGGTGAGAAGGCCGGCGCCGCGGCGCGGTGGCGGCATCCGTGGCCGGGACCGACTCCGCGGCATCCGCGGGTGTCGACGTCACGGCCGCCGCGGGTGTCGGTGTCGGCGTCGCGGCCGCGGATGCCGCGGGTGTGGACCGCCTGGCGGCCCGCGCGGTGGTGACGGACGACGTGCCGGACCGGGCGGAGGACGCGGAGGACCTGGCCGGTGCCGGTACGGTGTCGGCCGGGCTGGCGCCCACGGCCCCCGGCGGGGCACTCGGCACCGGATCGGTCGTCGGTACCGCGGTGCGCGACGCGGCGGTGCCGGGCCGGGCCGACGTCGCCGCCCGCGCCGCCGATTTCCTGGCCCGCCGTGGCGCGGCGACGGTCGCGGCGCGGACGGCCGGCGACGCCGCCTCAGGTCGTCCGGCGGTACCGGTATCCGGGCCTCTCGTGGTGGGCTGCTCGGACCCGGCGGTGGGTGCCGGGGACGCCTCGGTGTCCGGCCCCGCGTCGACACCGGTCTCGGGTGTCGTCGGCTCCGCAGGGGGCGGAGTCAGTCGGGCGCCGCACGCCGGGTTGAGACAGTACGCGCTGCCGCTGTCGTCCTCGGTGCCGCACGCGTCACAGATCACCGCCACGGCGTCCCCCTCTGGTCACGACCGAAGCTGCGTCCCGATCGTACCCACCGCCGACCGCCCGATCCGTATGCCGGAAACGGCCCGGCCTGGACCGCCACCGCCTCCGGCGACCGCCGCCGTTTCCGGCGCGCGGAGACGAACGGGCGGGGCCCACGCCGCCACGGTCCCGGTCAGAGCCGGCAGGCGTGGATGTCGGTGACGAGGATGGCGCGCGCGCCGACGTCGTAGAGCTCGTCCATGATCCGGTGCAGGTCACGCCGCAGCACCATCGCCTGTACCGCGACCCAGCCCTCCCGGTGCAGCGGGGAGATGGTCGGCGACTCGATACCCGGGGTCAGCGCGGTCGCCTTCTCCAGCAGGTCCGCCCGTACGTCGTAGGCGAGCATCACGTAGCGCCGGGCGACCAGCACCCCCTGCAACCGCCGGACGAGCTGGTCGACCTGGGCGTGGTGCGGGGCACCGGTACGCCGGATCAACAGCGCGGAGGAGCGCAGGATCGGCTCGCCGATGATCGCCAGCCCGGCCTGCCGCAGCGTCGCCCCGGTGGAGACGACGTCGGCGACCACGTCGGCGACGCCGAGCCGGACCGCGTTCTCCACCGCGCCGTCGAGCCGGATGACGGTCGCGGAGATGCCGCGCTCGGCCAGGTACCGCTCCACGACCCCGGGGTACGCGGTGGCGATCCGCCGGCCGGCGATCTCGTCCACCGTCGCCACCGTGTCGGGCCGGGCGGCGAACCGGAAGGTCGCCGCCCCGAAGTCGAGGTCGAGCACCTCCTCGGCGGGGCTGGCCGAGTCGACCAGCAGATCCCGGCCGGTGATGCCGAGGTCGAGGTCGCCGGAGCCGACGTAGGTGGCGATGTCCCGGGGACGCAGGTAGAAGAACTCGACGTCGTTGGCCTCGTCCCGGCAGATCAGGTCACGGTCGTCGTCGCGCTGGCGGTACCCCGCCTCGCGCAGCATCTGGGCGGCGGGCCCGGAGAGGGTGCCCTTGTTGGGGACGGCAATGCGCAGCATGCTGGGTGCTCCTCGCGGTCGGTGGCAGGGCTGTGGCCGGACGGCTCGGCCGTGGTCGGCGGATCGACCTGACACGCGTGCCCGAACGGGACGCGGCGGGGGCACTCACAGATGTCGGTAGACGTCCTTGAGCTCCAGGCCGGTGGCCAGCATCAGCACCTGCGCCTGGTAGAGCAGCTGGGAGATCTCCTCGGCGGCCCGTTCCGGCCCCTCGTGCTCGGCGGCCATCCACGCCTCGGCCGCCTCCTCGACGACCTTCTTGCCGATCGCGTGCACGCCACGCTGCAGTGCGGCCACCGTCGCCGAGCCGGGGGTGCCGGCCGCCGCCTTCGCCTGCAGCTCGGCGAACAGCTCCTCGAACGTCTTCACGACACGGAATTGTCGCAAGCCGGCGGGCCGGGGCCGGCCGGCGGGTCCGGGTGCCGCCCACCAGGTGGACCGCGGGCCGGGCCGGCGGGGAGGACGTTCCCCGGGGTGTCGCCCGGCCGCGCCGCGGCGCCGGCCGAGGTCAGCGGACCGTCACCAGGTGGTCGTCGAGGTGCTGTTCGCTGCCGTCGGCAGGCGACGTCGCGTACGCCGAAATGGTGTACCGCCCGGGCGGCAGGGTGACGCTCAGCCGCCGCTCCCCCTGGGCCGGCCCGGCGGTCGACAACGTGACCGTCTGCTCGCGTACGGTACGGCCGTCGCGCTGGATCCGCAGCCGGGCGGTCGCCTCGGGCAGGATTCCCGCCACGTGGACCTCGAAGGTGCCGTCGACGGTGTCGCCGTGCTGCGGCGAGACGAGCCACACCGGGGCGAGCACCTCCGCCGCCGGTGCCCGCCGCAGCACCCCGGAGACGTCGACCCGGTCCCAGAGCCGCCCGACCGGGGCGCCGGCGAGCCGGAGCCGGACCCCGGTGACGCCCGGGACGGCGGTGACGGTCCAGACCAGCTGCTGGACGGCGAGGCGTGCCTCGTCCTCGGTGACGTCGCGGCGGGCGACCCCGGCGAGGTCGATGGTGGCGACGTCCCGGTCGACGCGCACCCCGCGCAGCTCGGTCCCGGTCGGCCAGGGGCTGCGGTAGTCCGGGTCCATCCCCGAGGGACCGTCGAGCATGTTCCGCACCGCCGCGGTGATCCGGTCCCGGGTTGACCCGTCGTGCAGCCAGAGCCGGTGGAACTCGCGGTAGAGCCGGGGCCGGTCGGCCGGGCCGCCGAGGTAGTAGACGGCGAGGGCGGCACGGCGCTCCGGCGGGCCGCCCTCGCCGTCGGGCCCGGGGGCCGCGTCCGAGGGGCCCGCGGCGGGCGACGTCGGTGGCACGGGGGCGGCGGACGGGTCCGCCGACGCCGGGGGGGCCCACCCGTGGGCGGGGACACTCACCCCCGGTGCCGGCGCCGGGGCGCCGTCGGCCAGCCCGACGGCCGCCACGGCCACCGCCAGCACGACGGCGGTCACCAGCCCGGCCGCCAGCGGTGACCAGCCGTACCACCAGCGCCCGGCCGACGGCCGGGCCCGGCCGCGTGCAGCGGCGGTGCCCCGGGCGTGGATGCGCCGCCGGATCTCCGACAGCGCGTCCGGCCGGGGTTCGATCCGCTCGGCGTACGCCGCGAGCGCCCGGCGCAGCGTCTCCTCGTGCGTCGTCGGCCCGGCGGGGGCCGGATTCCGCTCGTGTCTCATCACTGCGCCTCCAGACTCTGCTTCAGCGCGGCCAGGCCGCGGAAGGTGTGACTCTTCACCGCACCCCGGCTGACCCCCATGGCCTCGGCGGTCTCCGCCTCGGAGAGCTCCGCGTAGTACCGCAGCACGACCGCCTCCCGCTGCCGGGGCGGCAGGGCGCGCAGCGCGGTGACCACCGCGTCGTGCCGCAGCTGGTCGAGGGCGTTCGTCTCCGCACTCGGTACGTCGGTGCGTGGTCGGGACGTCGCGAGGTGTGTCTCGACGACCCGGCGGTGCCGCAGCGCCGACCGGCACCGGTTGACCACGCTGGTCCGCAGGTAGCCGAGCGCCTTGTCCGTGTCGCGCAGCCTCGCCCAGCGGCCGTGCAGTGCCACGTAACCGTCCTGCACGATGTCCTCGGCGGCGCCCTGGTCGTGCAGCAGCAGGGTGGCGAGCCGCACCAGCGACCGGTAGTGGGCGGCGAAGAGACGGGTGACCGCCTCGTCCGCCCCCCACTGCCGCGGTCCTGGGTCCGTCATGGCGCTCCCGCCGATCGGGTCGGGGACCAGGTGTGTCGTCACGTGGTGGTGACGCGCGATCCCCGGACTCGGTTTACCGGTCGCCTCCCGGCGATCCAGGTCGCGACGGCGCCCGCCGCCAGGTGGGCCGCCCGGCCCCGGCCGCCGTGGTCTCCGGTGTACCGCTGCCGAACGGTCGAGCACCACTCAACCGGCTGATACCCGACTAATCCCTAGTGCTCGGAGGATCGTCGCAGGCGAGCGTAAATCCCTATCCGCACGACGGGAATCTATGGTCCGCGTCGGGCCCGTGCCTATGCTGTCCGCCATGATGAGCCGATCTACGTCCGCCGCGCTCGCGACCGTCGCCGTCCTCGTCGCGAGCCTGGCCGGCTGCGCGCCCGTCGAGCAGCCCGCCCCGCCGCCGGCGCGCAACGACGCCTGCGTCAAGGACAAGCTGAAAACGAAGACGCCCGGCAAGCTGACCGTCGCCACCGACGAGCCCGCCTACGAGCCGTGGTTCAGCGAGAACCTGCCGGCCAACGGCAAGGGCTTCGAGTCGGCCGTGGCGTACGAGGTGGCGAAACAGCTCGGGTTCGCCCGAATCGACGTGCAGTGGATCCGGGTGAGGTTCGAGAACGCCATCGCGCCGGGGCCGAAGGAGTTCGACTTCGACATCAACCAGTTCTCGATCACCGAGGAGCGCCAGAAGGTCGTCGACTTCTCCGCGCCCTACTACCTGGTGCGGCAGGCGGTGATCGCCCGCAAGGACTCGCCGATCGCCGGGAAGACCAGACTCGCCGACCTCAAGGGCGCCAAGCTCGGCGCGCAGGTGGGCACCACGAGCTACCAGGCCATCACCGACATCATCCAGCCCACGACGAAACCCCTGGTCTACAACACCAACGACGACGCCAAGAAGGCGTTGCAGAACGGCCAGCTCGACGGGCTGGTGGTGGACCTGCCCACCGCCTTCTACATCACCTCCAGCGAGATCAAGGACGCGGTCGTCGTCGGCCAGCTTCCCCAGGTGGGCCTGCCGGAGGCGTTCGGCCTCGTCCTGGACAAGGACTCTCCGCTGACCGGCTGCGTCAGCATGGCCGTCAACGCCCTGCGGGACAACGGCACCCTGGCCGAACTGGAGAAGACCTGGCTCGCCGAGGTGGCCGGCGCCACCGAACTCACGTGAGAACGGTCCACCAGCCGTCGCCGATCGCGCTCGAGCGGGCCGCCTACCGCAGACGGCAGACGGTCCGCTCGGTGCTGATCGCCGCCGCCTCGACCGGTGTCCTCGGCACCCTGCTGGTGGTCGCGGTGACCGGTGCGCCGGGATGGCAGCGCGTCCGACAGTCCTTCCTCGACGCCGGCGTCGCCCGCGCGGCGTTGCCCGAGGTCGCCGCCGGGCTCTGGCTCAACCTCCGGCTGCTGGTCTTCTGCGCCCTGGGGGCGCTGGCCGTCGGCCTGGTGGTGGCGACGCTGCGGACCCTGCGCGGCCCCGTGTTCTTCCCGGTCCGGGCCCTGGCCACCGGCTACACGTACACGTTCCGGGGCCTCCCGCTGATCATCGTCCTGTACGTGTTCACCCTCGGGGTGCCGGGACTGCGCCTGCGCGGCACGCCTCCGGTGCTGGTGCTCGGCGCGATCGCCCTGATCCTCGTCTACGGCGGCTACATCGCCGAGGTCTTCCGGGCCGGTATCGAGTCGGTCCACCCCAGCCAGCTGGCCGCCGCCCGTTCCCTGGGGCTGACCTACCGGCAGACCATGCGTTTCGTCGTCCTGCCCCAGGCGGTGCGCCGGGTCGCCCCGCCGCTGCTCAACGACATCGTGGCGTTGCAGAAGGACGTCGGCCTGGTCTCGCTGGCCGGTCCGATCGACGCGGTACGCGCGGCGCAGATCGCGACCGCCGAAACCTTCAACTACACGCCGTACATCGTCGCCGGAGTGCTCTTCGTGCTGCTCGCCATCCCACTGGTCGCCGTCACCGACTGGGTGACGCTCCGCGCCGCCCGCCGGCAGGCCGCCCGATGACCCCGCCCGTGCTGAGCTGCCGCGGCCTGCGCAAGGTCTACGGTGGGCAGGTCGTCCTCGACGGGCTCGACCTCGACGTGGCCGAACACGAGGTGGTGGCGCTGATCGGCGCCTCCGGCTCCGGCAAGTCGACGCTGCTGCGCTGCGTCAACCTGCTGGAGGAGCTCGACGACGGCACGATCCACCTGGACGGCGACCACATCACCGACCCTCGGGTCGACCCCGACCGGGTACGTCGCCGCATGGGCATCGTCTTCCAGGCCTACAACCTCTTCCCCCACCTGCGGGTGCTGGACAACATCACCCTCGCCCCGGTGCGGGTGCACGGGCGGTCGCGCGCCGAGGCCGAGGCGCAGGCCCGGGAACTGCTGGCCCGGGTCGGGCTGGCGGACAAGGCCGAGGCCTATCCGGACCGGCTCTCCGGCGGGCAGCAGCAGCGGGTGGCGATCATCCGGGCGCTGGTCAACTCGCCCCGGCTGCTCCTGCTCGACGAGGTGACCTCGGCGCTGGACCCGGAGCTGGTCGGCGAGGTGCTCACCATGATCCGGGATCTGAAGGCCGAGGGCATGACCATGGTGCTCGCCACCCACGAGATGGGCTTCGCCCGCGAGGTCGCCGACCGGGTCTGCTTCCTGGACGGCGGACGGGTCCTGGAACAGGGACCGCCGGAGCAGGTGCTGGGCGAGCCGACCCAGCCGCGGACCCGGCAGTTCCTGCACCGCATCATCGCCGCCGGCCGGCTCTGAGCCGGCCGGTCCGGCGCCGTCATCCCGCCCGCTCGACGACGAACACGAAGCAGCCCCAGGCGACGTTACGGCTGTGCAGTTGGACGACCGCCGGGTCGGTGAACATGTCGGCGATCACCGCCTCCGGATCGCCGCCGTCGTGCACCCGGGCGCTCCGCAGCCAGCCCCTGCCGTCGTACGCCCGGAGCACCTGCTGCCGGCCGCGGAAGGCCTGAGGGTAGCCGTCGCCGCTCGGGCCGGGCACGGCTCGGCGTGCGTGTAGACCGCCCCGGTCTCCCGGTACGGGCTGGCCGGCATCGACGGCCGGTCAGGGTCGGGCGTCGATGTTGCGGATCGCCACCGCGGCCTCCAGAGCCGCGATCGTGGCGGCCCAACCCTTGTCCTCGGTGGAGCCGGGCAGCCCGGCCCGCTCTCGGGCCTGCTGCAGGTCGTTCACCGTCAGGACGCCGTGCCCCACCGGGGTCGAGGTGTCCAGCGCCACCCGGGTCAGACCGTCGGTCACCGACCGACAGACGTAGTCGAAGTGCGCCGTCGCACCCCGCACCACCACCCCGAGCGCCACCACCGCGTCACAGCGGCGGGCCAGCGCCTGGGCCACCACCGGCAACTCCACCGAGCCGGCCACCCGGGCCACGACGACGTCGTCCACCCCGCACGCCTTCGCCGCGGTCACCGCCCGGTCGAGCATGTGGTCGGTGAGCTCGCCGTGCCACCGCGCCGCCACCACGCCGACCGTGAGCCCCGACGCGTCCACCGGGGACGCGTCCGGTTCTCCGAAACCCGCCATCGTCAGCTCACCCTCTCCGTCACGTCGGGGAATTCGGCGAGCTCGGCCGGGCCGGTGCCGCGCCCCGCCAACCCGCCCGCCGGCCGGGTCAGTTGCTCGACCTGGCGCGCCAGCTCCTCCGGTGTCAGCGCCCCGGACAGCCCGCCGCCGCGCGTACCGTCCGGGTTCTCCGCCGCGACCGGGTCGTCCAACCCGTCCAGCAGGTGCCCCATCCGGTCCCGCTTGGTACGCAGGTAGCGGACGTTCTCCGGGGTGACCTGGACCGGCATCGGCTCGCGTCCGGTCACGGTCAGCCCGTAGCTCTCCAGACCCACCCGCTTCGCCGGGTTGTTGGTGAGCAGCCGCACGGACCGTACGCCGAGGTCGCGCAGGATCTGCGCGCCGACGCCGTAGTCACGGGCGTCGGCGGGGAGCCCGAGGTCGAGGTTCGCGTCCACGGTGTCCCGCCCCAGGTCCTGCAACTGGTACGCCCGCAGCTTGTGCAGCAGCCCGATGCCCCGGCCCTCGTGTCCACGCAGGTAGAGCACGACTCCCCGTCCCGCGGCGGCGACCCGGGCCAGCGCGGCGTCGAGCTGGGGCCCGCAGTCGCAGCGCAGTGAGCCGAAGACGTCTCCGGTCAGGCACTCGGAGTGCACCCGGACCAGGACGTCCCGGCCGTCACCGAGGTCGCCGTAGACCATGGCGACGTGTTCGGTCGAGTCGTACGCGACGCGGTAGCCGACGGCGCGGAACACCCCGTACCGGTTCGGCAGCCGCGCCTCCGCGACCCGCTCGACCTGTCGCTCGGTGCGGCGCCGGTAGGCGACGAGGTCCGCGATGGTGATCAGGGTCAGCCCGTGGTCGGCGGCGAACCTCTCCAGGTCGGGCCGGCGCATCATGGTGCCGTCGTCGTTGACCAGCTCGCAGAGCACCCCGACCGGGCGGAGCCCGGCGAGCCGGGCCAGGTCGACGGCGGCCTCGGTGTGCCCGGCCCGGCGCAGCACCCCGCCCGGCTTCGCGCGTAGCGGCACGACGTGACCCGGTCGGGCCAGGTCGGACGGTACGGTGGCCGGATCGGCGAGCAGCCGGATCGTCCGGGTCCGGTCCGCGGCCGAGATGCCGGTGCTCACTCCCTCGCGGGCGTCGACCGTCACCGTGTACGCCGTCTGCCGCCGGTCCTGGTTGGTGTGGTACATCGGCGGGAGTTCGAGGCGGTCCGCCTCCTCCTCGGTGATCGGGACGCAGATGAAGCCCGAGGTGTGCCGGACCATGAAGGCGACGAGTTCCGGGGTGGCCCGTTCGGCGGCGAAGATCAGGTCGCCCTCGTTCTCCCGGTCGGCGTCGTCGACGACGATCACCGGCCGACCCGCCGCGATGTCGGCCAACGCCTGCGCGATGCCGCCGTCTGGCGTCGTCATGCCACCACCTCCAACCCGTCGGTCGGCAGCCGCCCGCCGGCGGCGAGCAGTCGCTCCACGTACTTGGCGAGCACGTCGACCTCCAGGTTCACCGGCTCGCCGACTCCCTTGCGGCCCAGCGTGGTCGTGGCCAGCGTGGTGGGGATCAGCCCGACGGTGAACGTCCCCGCCCCGAGCCCGGCGACGGTCAGCGAGACGCCGTCGACCGTGATCGACCCCTTCTCCACGACGTACCGGGCGAGCTCGGCCGGGAGGGTGAAGGTCACCAGCTCCCACCGCTCGGCCGGTTCCCGGCGCACGATCTCGGCGACCCCGTCGACGTGTCCCTGCACCAGGTGGCCACCGATCCGGCTGCCCAGCGTCGCGGCCCGCTCCAGGTTGACCGCGTCGCCGGGGCGCAGCGCGCCGAGCGCGGTCCGCCGGAGGGTCTCCCCCATCACGTCGGCGGTGAAGACGTCGCCGTCGACCTCGACCACGGTCAGGCAGACCCCGTTGACCGAGATGGATTCACCGTGCCGGGCGTCCGAGGTGACCAGCGGGCCGCGGACCGCGATCCGGGTCGAGTCGGCGCCCGTCTCGACCCGCCGCACCAGCTCGCCCAGCTCCTCAACGATTCCGGTGAACATGCCCTCAGCCCTCCGTCTTCCGGGGAAACGCGGTGATCCGCAGGTCGGGACCGACCGGCGTGATGTCGGTGAACTCCAGGTCGACAACCTCGGAGATGGTCCGGATGCCGGCGTCGGCCAGAGCCGCCGGACCGGCGCCGAGCAGCTTCGGCGCCAGGTAGCCGACGACCTTGTCGATCAGGCCGGCGGCGAGGAACGCACCGGCCAGGGTCGGTCCGCCCTCCAGCAGCGCCGCGCGCACCCCGCGCTCGTAGAGCGCGGCCAGCAGCGCGCCGAGGTCGACGCGGCCGTCGGGACCGGCACCGACCTCGGCTGCGGTCGCCACCCAGGTGGGGGCGGCGGCGTCGCGGACCCGGGCGTCGGGTGGGGTGCGGCCGGCGCTGTCCACCACGACCCGCAGCGGCTGCCGGATCGCGAGGGTGCCGTCGCGCAGGTTCCGGACCGTCAGTCGGGGATCGTCGGCCAGGACCGTCCCGACCCCGGCGATCACCGCGTCGACGGTGGCCCGCAGCGCGTGGACGTCGATCCGCGCCGCCTCGGAGGTGATCCACATGCTGGTCCCGTCGGCCGCGGCGGCACGTCCGTCCAGGGTCGCCGCGAACTTCCAGATCAGGTACGGCCGCCCGCGCCGTACCGCGGTCAGCCAGGCCAGGTTGCCGGCTTCCGCCTCGGCCGCCCTGACCCCGATCTCGACCTCGACACCGGCGGCGCGCAGCGTCTCGGCGCCGCCGGCGGCGACCGGGTTGGGATCGGTCACGGCGATCACGACGCGGCGCACACCCGCCCGGATCAGCGCCTCGGTGCAGGGGCCGGTCCGGCCGGTGTGGTTGCAGGGCTCCAGGGTGACCACGGCGGTGCCGCCCCGGGCACGTTCGCCGGCCTGGGCCAGCGCGACGATCTCGGCGTGTGGACCGCCGGCGTACGCGTGGAAGCCCTCCCCGGCGATCTCGCCGCGCGAATCCAGCAGGACACAGCCGACCAGGGGATTCGGGCTCGTCGTGCCCAGACCGCGGGCCGCCAGCGCGATCGCGCGGCGCATCGCCTCGTCGGTGGAGACACTTCCCATGCCGATCGTTCTCCCTCTCGCGGGCAATCCGTCGCCAGGCGCGAGCGGGAACGAGGGCACGAGCGTGCGGAGGCGGAGTGACGGGGACGGCGGCCACCGGATCCCGGCGGCCCCGGGGGACGGCCTGGCGATGCCGGCCGGCCCGGACCCCGTCCGTCCCGCGCGCTGAACTCCCATCCGGACTGTCTGAGCCGGGCACCGCCCGTGCTCAACCGTCGGCCCTGGGTTCTCACCAGGTCCACCGGCGGCCTGAGGGCCGACCGGGTCGCGGGCTTACCGGAGGCTGTCGCCCCGGATCACCGCCGGTTCGGAATTACACCGAGTCCCGCCAGCGCGTGGTGGGTACGGTTGAGTGTGACACGGATCGGGGGTGCGGTGGTCGGAGGGCGACGGACCTCACACCGGGACGGCGTCCCCGGGGGTGTCAGACACACCGCACATCGGGCATCTCCGGCATCGGCGGCGACGCTCGGTGCCGGGCACACCGCGCGCCCGCCTGGACAGACCCGCGGCCGACTGACTCCGACCGACTCCGGGCGCCTCAGGACGTGCCGGCGGTCCATCGCCACGAACGACCCGGGCTGGCTCTTGGCCACCGCCTTCATCCGCGACGCCGCCGCGATCACCTCCAGCGGGTCGGTGAACCGCCGCTCCGGCACCGACAGCGAGACCCCGATGGACAGGGTGACCAGGTGGGCCTTCTTGATGTTGCCCCGGCGGTCCTTCAGCTCGACGTAGCCGCGCTTGGCGTCCTCCGGGTCGTACAGCTCGTCGGCGGCCTTCTCGAAGTCGATCACCGCCCGTTCGGTGATCGGCCGGACCTGCTCGGGGGCGCACACGATCACGAAGTCGTCGCCGCCGACGTGTCCGAGGAAGGCCGGGGGCAGCCCGACCGAGACGACCGCCCGGTGCAGGCTGCGGGCCAGGGCGGTGATGAACTCGTCCCCCCGGACGAAGCCGTAGCGGTCGTTGACGCTCTTGAACCGGTCGATGTCGATGTACCCGACCGCGTAGTCGACACCGCTGCGGACCCGGTCGTTGATCTCCCGGCGGATCCGCGTGTTGCCGGGCAGGCCGGTCAGCGGCGAGACCTCGCGGAACTCTTTGTTGCGGCGCAGCGTCGAGCTGATCCGGGCGACGAGTTCGGAGGTGTCGAACGGTTTGACCAGGTAGTCGTCGGCGCCGGCGGTGAGCCCGTGGACCTTGTCCACGGTCAGCCCCTTGGCGGTCAGCATGATCACGGGCAGCGCGGAGGTGATCGGATTGGCCCGCAGCCGGCGGGTCAGCTCCAACCCGTCGAGGCGGGGCATCCGCAGGTCGATCACGGCCAGGTCGGGCCGGCGCTGCTCGATCACCTCCAGCGCCTCCTGACCGTCCCTGGCCTGCATCACGTCGAACCCGTGCAGCTTCAGGTTGAACGAGACGAACCGGACGATGTCCTCGTCATCGTCCACGACCAGGATCAGGTCGGGCCGGTCCTCGGCCCCCTCGACGCTCACGCCCGTGCCACGGCCCGCTCGGCGAGCCGTCGCAGCCGCGTCACCGCCGCGGCGGGATCCGCCGCACCATAGACCGCCGTACCGGCGACGAACGCGTCCGCGCCGGCCTCGGCCGCCTGCTCGATGGTCTCGGCCGCGATCCCGCCGTCGACCTCGATGCGCAGTTCGAGGTGACCCGCGTTGACGTGCCGACGGGCGGTGCGGACCTTGTCGAGCAGTTCGGGGATGAACCGCTGTCCCCCGAATCCCGCCTTGATTGTCATGATCAGCAATGTATCGAAGCTGGGCAACAGGTCGAGATACGGTTCGATCGGGGTGTCCCGGTCGATCGCCAGGCCAGCCTTCGCCCCGGCCGACCGCAGGTCCTTCGCCAACGCGACCGGGTCGTCACACGCCTCGGCGTGGAAGGTCACGTTGTACGCTCCCGCGTCGGCGTAGCTCGGCGCCCAGCGACGCGGATTCTCGATCATCAGGTGTACGTCGAACGGCAGCGACGTCGCGGCCAACAGGCTCTGCACCACCGGTAGCCCGATGGTGAGGTTCGGCACGAAGTGGTTGTCCATGACGTCGACGTGTAGCCAGTCCGCGACGGACTCGACCGCGTGGACCTCGTCGGCCAGCCGGGCGAAGTCGGCGGCGAGGATGCTGGGGGCGACGATCGGCGCGGGCACGTTCACCGCGCCAGTCTACGGACCCTGCGCGCTCTCGCAATCTCCGGATTCGCGCCCACCGGGACGCGTCATCCGCGCACCGGGTCCCCGCCGTGCCCCGGAGCCTCGAGAAAGTGCTCCAGGGTCAGCGGAAGGTCGCGCACCCGGATCCCCGTGGCGTGGTACGCGGCGTTGGCGATCGCCGCCGCGGTACCGACGATGCCCAGCTCGCCGATCCCCTTGGAACCCATCGGGTTGACGTACGGGTCGTGCTCGGGAAGCATGTGCACCTCGACCGAGCCGACGTCGGCGTTGGTCGCGATCTGGTACTCGGCGAGGTCGTGGTTGACCACGTGTCCGAAGCGGGGATCGACCACGGCCCGCTCGAACAGTGCCATCGACAGTCCCTGGACCATCCCGCCGAGCAGTTGGGAGCGGCCCGTCTTCGGATTGATGATCCGCCCGGCGGCGAAGACCCCGAGCAGCCGGGGCACCCGGATCTCCCCGGTCTCCTCGTGGACCCGCACCTCGGCGAACTGGGCGCCGAAGGCGTACATCGAGAAGCGCCCCGTCTGCGGGTTCTCCGGCATCCCGGCGCTCGCCTCGATCCCGGTCGGCGGCACGGTACCGCCGTACTCCTCGGCCAGCCGCATCCTCAGCCGGCGGGCCGCCTCCACCACCGCGGAGCCCCACGAGTTCATCCCCGTCGAACCGCCGGCCGACACCGCCTCCGGCAGCGCGGTGTCCCCGATGCGCAGCGTGACCCGGTCCATCGGCACCCCGAGCGCGTCCGCGGCGATCTGGGTCAGCGCCGTCCAGGTGCCGGTGCCCATGTCCGCCGCCCCGATCAGGACCTCGTACCGGCCGTCGGGGCCGAGCCGGATGGTGGCCGACGACCCCGGCAGCCGGTACACCGGGTAGACGGAGGCGGCGACCCCGGTCCCGACCAGCCATCCGGCGACCCGGCGCGCCCGCGGGGTCGGGTCGCGTCCCTCCCAGCCGAACCGCCGCGCGCCCTCACGGAGGCAGGCGACCAGGTTCCGGCTGGAGAACGGGCGGTCCTTCTCGGGGTCGAGCTCGGGTTCGTTGGCGATCCGGAACTCGACCGGATCCCGTCCGCAGGCGATCGCCATCTCGTCCATCGCCGACTCCAGCGCGTACATCCCGGGCGTCTCCCCCGGGGCACGCATGATCGTCGGTGGCGGGACGTCGAGCCGGACCGTGAAGTGCCGGGTCCGCCGGTGCGGGGCCGCGTACATCACCCGGGACGGGGTCGCCGTCTGCTCGGTGAACTCCTTGTTCCGGGCGGTCTGCTGCGCCGCCACGTGGGTGATCGCGACGAGCCGGCCGTCGCGGTCGGCGCCGAGCTGGATCCGCTGGATCGTCGGGGTGCGGTAGCCGACCTGGGAGAACATCTGCTGCCGGGTCAGGGCCAACCTCACCGGGCGACCGGGAACCGCCATCGCGGCCAGCACCGCGAGGCTGGTGTCGGCGTGCGCGTGCAGCTTCGAGCCGAAGGCGCCACCGACGTGCGGCGAGACGATCCGGATCCGCTCCGGGTCGAGCCCGAAGAGGGTGGCGATCACGGTACGCAGCCGGTGCACCCCCTGGCTGCCGACGTGGAGCGTCAGGTGGCCGTCGGCCCACAGCGCGACCGTCGAGTGCGTCTCGATCGGGTTGTGGTGGTAGCGCGGCGTGGTGTAGACCGCCTCGTGGCGTACCGCCGCGGTGGCCAGCGCCGCCTCCGGGTCGCCACGTTCGGTCTCCGACGGGAACCCGCCGTTGGTGGTCTCCGGAACGTACCGGTCGGGGTGGTCGAGACGCAGCTCGACGTCGTGCGGCACCGACCGGTACGCGATGCGGACCAGGGCGGCCGCGTGTCGGGCGATCTCCGAGGTCTCGGCGACCACCGCGCCGACACACTGGCCCCGAAAGGTCACCTCGTCGGTCTGCAGGATGGCGATCTCCGGGTCGTCGGTGGAGGCGACCCGGGCCGCGTTGCGGTGCGTCAGCACCGCCAGCACCCCGGGCAGCGCCCGCGCCTCCTCGTCGTCGACGTCCACGATCCGTCCGGCCGCGACGGTGGACTGCAGGGGGTAGACGTACGCCGGGTCGTGCACCGGCTGTTCGAACGCGTACCGGGCCGTGCCGGTGACCTTCTCCGGGCCGTCGAGCCGGTCCAGCGGAGTGCCGATGGCCCGTACCGCCAGGGTCATGTCATCCCCTCTCCAACCGGACGTTCCACCACAAGCTAGCCGGACAGGTGCCGGGAGTGGGGGGGCTTCGCGTGTTTCGGCGACGGCGTACGGGACGGTCGCGATCCGGTCCGCGAAAGGGTACGGGGATCGGGCGGTCAGGTCCGGCGCAGCACGGCGAGGAACATCGCGTCGGTGCCGTGCCGGTGCGGCCACAGCTGCACGGTCGGGCCGTCGCCGAGGCCGGGCATGCCGGCCGGCAGCAGCGGCCGGGCGTCGACGAAGTCGACCGGCACCTCGCAGCGGCGGGCCGCCTCGGTCACCGAGACGTGGGTCTCCACCACGTGCGGCGAGCAGGTGACGTAGGCGACCACCCCGCCGGGGCGGACCGCGCGGAGCGCGGCGCCGAGCAGTTCCCGCTGCAGCCGGGTCAGGGCCGGCAGGTCGGAGGGCCGCCGGCGCCACCGGGACTCCGGGCGGCGCCGCAGCGCGCCGAGCCCGGTACACGGCGCGTCGACCAGCACCCGGTCGAAGGACGCCGCGGGAAGGTCGGGGTCGCGGCCGACGGCACGCCCGTCCGTGGTCAGCACGGTGACCGGCAGCCCGCGGACCGCCTGGGCGACCAGCCGGGCGCGATGCTCGGCGACCTCCACGGCGGTCAGCGTCGCGCCGCGCTGCGCGGCCAGCGCACCGAGCAGTCCCGCCTTCCCACCGGGCCCGGCGCACAGGTCGAGCCAGCGGGTGTCGGATCCGTCCAGCCCGGCGGCGGTCAGCGCGGCGGCGACGAGCTGGGACCCCTCGTCCTGGACGTGGGCCCGACCCTCGGCCACCGGCGCCAGGTCGCCCGGGGAGCCGCCGCCGGAGAGGTAGACCGCGTACGGCGAGAAGGCGCCGGGCGCGCCGCCGACCTCGTCGGCCACCTCGACCGGGTCGGCCAGCCCCGGACGGACGCACAGGTGCACCGGCGGGCGCTGGTTGTCCTCGTGCAGCAGGCGGGCCGTCTCCGCCAGGTCCCCGCCGAGCGCCTCCGCGAACGCCCGCACGATCCACTCGGGGTGGCTGTGGGTGAGGGCCAGGTGCCCGATCGGGTCGGTGTCGAACGCCGGGGCCAGCTCGGCCAGCCAGGTCTGCGCGTCCTTGCCGGCGACGCCACGCAGCACGGCGTTGGCGAACCCGGCCGCCTCCGGGCGCAGCGCGCGTACCAGGTCGACGGTCGAGGAGACCGCGGCGTGCGCCGGCACCCGGGTGTAGAGCAGCTGGTAGGCGCCCAGTCGCAGGGCGTCCCGGGGCTGCGGGTCGATCCGGTCGACGTCCCGGCCCGCGACGGCGGCGAGGACCGCGTCGAGGGTGCCGCGCAGCCGGAGCGTGCCGTAGGCCAGCTCGGTCGCGAACGCGGCGTCGCGGCCCCGCAACCGCCGGTCGCGCAGGATGGCGGGGAGGACCAGGTTGGCGTACGCGTCGTCGCGGTGCACCGCCTCGACCGCCTCGTACGCGGCCAGCCGGGGCGCATCCACGGCCGTTTGGGTGGACCGAACCGGACCACCCCGGTCACCCACCGCGCGGCCGGTGCCGCCACGACCCCGCTCGCGACGGTCGGGACCACCCCGTTCGGGACGGTCGTGCCGCCGCCCGGGCCGCTGCAGGCCCCGGCCCGTGCCTCCCCCACGGGGCCGGCCACCGCCGGCGGTCACCCGAACCGCTCCCCGGCCGCCACCCGGACCCCCCGGGCCCAGTCCGGTGCCGGCATCGCCTTCTTGCCGGCGGCCCGGACCTCACCGAGGGCCACCGGCGTCGTCGCCGTACCCACCAGGACCCGGTTCCGCTCGACCAGCAGCTCGCCGGGCTCGAGCTCGGGTCCGTCGGTGACCGGTCGCACCGGGCCGAGCTTGATTCGGGCACCGCGGAACTCGGTCCAGGCACCCGGGGCCGGCGTGGTCGCGCGGATCCGCCGGTCCACCGCGAAGGCCGGCTCCGACCAGCGCACCCGGCCGTCCTCGACGGTCAGCTTCGGCGCCAGCGACACCCCCTCGGCGGGCTGCGGTACGGCCCGGGCGGTACCCTGCTCGATCCCGTCGAGGACGGCGACCAGGAGCCCCGCACCGGCGACGGCGAGGCGCTCCAGCAGGTCCCCGGCGGTGTCGGTGGGGCGGATCTGTTCGGTCAGTGTGCCGAAGACCGGGCCGGTGTCGAGCCCCTCCTCCAGCCGGAAGACGCTGGCCCCGGTGATCGGGTCACCGTGCAGCACCGCGTGTTGCACGGGCGCGGCGCCCCGCCAGGCGGGCAGCAGCGAGAAGTGGAGATTGACCCACCCGTGGGCGGGAATCTCCAGCGCCTCCGGGGGGACCAGGGCACCGTAGGCGACCACCGGTACGCAGTCCGGCGCGAGTTTCCGCAGCCGGTCGAGAAACTCCGGTTCCCGGGGTCGGGCCGGGGTCAGCACCTCGATGCCCCGCTCGTCCGCCCAGGCCCCGACCGGGGACCGGGTCAGCCCTCTCCCCCGACCCGCGGGCGCGTCGGGCCGGGTCACCACGGCCAGCAGCTCGTGCGACGAGGCGGCGATCGCGTCCAGGGCGGGCAGGGCGACGGCCGGGGTACCGGCGAAGATCAAGCGCACCGGCGGATCACCGGCCCAG
>Ga0310840_100703_pt1 | contig 20298 bp, 19 predicted proteins | sample SM_ome_8_FD_201304 | JGI IMG/M metagenome (GOLD analysis project Ga0310840, IMG submission 201304) | Sorghum-adapted microbial communities enriched on stacked mutant (SM) sorghum from Joint BioEnergy Institute, Emeryville, California... ...
GCAGCGCCGGACCGCAGACCACGATAAGGAGCGTTCTTCGACGGCCAGCGGCGACGCGCCGCTGGGCCGTGTCGTTAAGGGCAGGGTGAAGGAGCACAGGGGGTGGCGACGCCGACGAGGGTGGACGGCCGGAGAACGGCGCCCGACGCCGAGGTGGCCGGGGGGCCACGCATGCCGCACGTGCGCCGGGTGGTGGTCATGATCTGCCTGGTGACGGTCGCGGTGCTGTTCGGCGGAGTGGTGCGCCAGTCGTGGAGCGCGACGTCGCAGGCGGCGGAGGTGGTCCGGCTGGAGGCCGCGGGCGCCGCGATGATGCATCCGATGACCACGCTGCTCACCGAGCTCGTCTCGGCCCAGTCGGCCGCGGTGCGCGGCAGCGAGGTCGATCAGGCCAGCGTCCGGTCGGCGCTAACCAACCTGCAGCAGGCCGACGCCCGGTACGGGGCCGCGCTGGGGACCAGCCAACGCCTGAGCGCCCTGGCCACCCAGATCGAGGCGACGTTCGAGGCGGGCGGCACGGGCCGGGACGCCTACCAGCGCTACTCGTCGGTCATCGATCTCGCCATCGATCTGATCCGGGTGATCGGCGACTCCTCCCATCTGGTGCACGATCCCGACCTGGACTCGTACTACCTGATGGACGCCGCGATCGTGCGCCTGCCCGACGCGATGGTCTACGCCGGCCGCGCCGCCGACCTGGTGGCGCTCGCCGAGCCGGGTAACGAGCTGACCGGCGAGGACGCGGTGCGGGTCGCGGTCGCCCGCTTCAACGTGGCCACCAACGCCCGGCTGGTCACCGCGGGCCTGCGGACGAGCGTCGACAACACGGAGCGCTCGGAGCTCGGTTCCAACATCGTCGAGCGGCTCGACGCCTTCCGGACCGCGGCGGACGCCTTCGCGCCACCCACGATGCTGCAGGAGCTCGCGAACACCGTGCCGGCGCGGGCGATGGCGGAGAACGCCAGCGTGGTCTTCACGACGGCGCAGTCGCTGGCCCACCTGCTGCTCAGCGAGCTGGAGGCGTTGCTCGCGGCCCGCGCGGAGACCCTGGCGCAGCAGCAACGGCTCATCGCGATCGCGACCGCGGCCGGCGCCGTCCTCGTGGTCGTGATCGCCTGGCTGGTCGTGCTGCCCAACCGGCGCCGGGTCGTCGATGGCCGGCCCGACGCCGGCGACCGGACGCCCGGCCACGGGGCGACGTCGAGCGAACTGGCGGCGGTCGGCCGATCCGCCGCGGACAGGCGCGGGGACCACGGACGCATCGGCGCGGCCGTCTCCGGCTCCGGCCGCGACGCTGAGAGCGGTCCGGCCGCCTCGGGCTTCGCGGGTCAAGGAGCACGGAGCATCCATGCTCGGTAGGCTGCGCATTCGGCAGAAGCTGGCGGTCCTGCTGGCGATTCCCCTGACCGCCGTCGCCCTCGTGATGGCCGCGCTCACCGTCGACCGGATCAACGAGGCACGCACCTACTCCACCACGGCGGAAACCGCGCTGGCCGCCCGGGAGGTCGGCGGCCTGATCCAGACCCTGCAGCAGGAGCGCCTGCTTGCGCTCGGCTACCTGCTCATCCCCTCGTTCGATCGCAGTGCCTTTCTGCGCGAGAGCCAGGCCGCGATCGACGAGGCGGCCCGGCTGGCGGCGCAGCCCCGGACGGCCGCCATCATGGAGCGGGCCGGCCGGTGGTCGCTGCGGGGGCTCGACGATCTGCGGCATCGCGTCGCGGAGCGCACGGCCTCGCCGGTCGTGACCTACTACGCCTACCGCTCGGCCATCACCGGTCTCATCCAGGCGCTCGATCTCGCCCACCTGGGGGCGGCGGACGCCGAAGGCCTGCGCGAGGTGCTCGCCCTCGATGCGCTGATTCACTCCAACGAGGAGGCGAGCAGCACCGGCGCCATTCTCGTGGGCTCGATCGGTGGCGCCGGGTTCACGAGCGTGCTGCTCCGCTCGGCGGTCGAGGCCGACGTGCACCACTTGACGCGGTTCCGCCAGCTCGCCGATCCAAGCCAGACGAGCCTGGTCGACAAGGTGATCGGCAGTGAGGCCGCGGAGCGGCTGCGCTCCCACCTCGATCTCGCGCTGGCCGGGGGATCGCCGGGCAACGCCAACGTGTCGGACGCGCTGTCGGCGGCGCTGGCGTACATCAACCTGCGTCGTTTCGCCCAGGACCGCGTCGCGCGTGACGTCGCCCAGGCGGCCCGGCGCGACGCGACCGCCGCCACCACCACCGCCGTCGCCGTGGCCGTCGGCGCCACCCTGCTGTTCCTCGGCGTGGCGGCGCTCGCCGGCATGGTCGGACGCTCGATCGCGGGTCCGTTGCGGCGACTCACCCGCGCGGTGGGCGCGGTGGCCGAGCTGTCCCGGGCGGAGCTGGTGCGGGTCGCCGACTCCGAGGAGTTCGACCGGGCGCCGCCCGAGCTGGCCTCGGTGGAGGTCGACAGCGACGACGAGATCGGCGAGCTCGCCGACGCGGTGAACCGCGTCCAGTCCACCGCCGCAATGCTGCTGGAACGGCAGGCGACGGCTCGCGCCAACGTCGCGACGATGTTCGCCAACGTCTCCCGGCGCACGCAGAACCTGGTGGACCGGCAGCTCCACCTGATCGAGGATCTGGCCCGCCAGCAGTCCGACCCGCAGGTCCGGGAGCAGCTGCTGAACCTGCAGAGCATCACCACGCGGCTGCGGCGCACGGCGGACTCGCTGCTCGTGGTCTCCGGGACCATCGACCAGCAGATCAACGCCATGCCGGCCCGGCTGGCCGCGGTGATCGACTCGGCGCGCCGGGAGATCGACGGCTCTCAGCGGATCGAGATCGTCGACGGCCTGCCGGACATCGCCGTGGCGGCCGAGCTCGTCAGCGACCTGCGGCTGCTGATCGCCGAGTTGCTGGAGAACGCGGTGAGCTTCACGCCACCGGGTTCCCGTATCGAGGTGCGGGCCAGCTACGACCGGCAACGCTCGTACGCGGCCGACTGCACGGTGATGATTGTCGATCATGGCCTGGGCATGAGCCCGGCCCGGATGGAGGAGGAGAACCGGCGTCTCGTCGAACGCGAGCGCCTCGACATCGCGCCGACCCGCGTGCTGGGTCTGTTCGTGGTCGGGCGGCTCGCTCGCCGGCACGGTCTGACCGTCCGGCTGGAACCCACCCCGGGCCGCGGGGTGACCGCGGTGGTCCGCATCCCGTCCCGCTGGCTCACGCCCGCGTCGGCGCCGAGTGGGCCGGCCGGGCTCGGCGTCGTGCCGCCGCTCGCGGTGGCCGCGATCGAGAGCGCCAAGCGGTCGGGGCCGTTCCCGTGGCTCACCGCCAAGTCCAGCCCGCGGACCCAGGAGCCGGCGGCGACCGGCGCGTCGTCCGCCGCCCCAACCGTTCCCGCACCGGCTCTCGCCGCTCCGGTGCCACCCGGCCCACCCGCGGCCCCGCCGCCACCGCCCGCCCCGGCGCCACCGCCCCCGCCGGCCGCGGCGAGTGTCGCGGGGCCCACGCAGGCGGTGCCGGTCACCCGCCCGGCCGCGAAACCGGTCCGCACTCGGGATCCCGAGGCGGAGCGGGCGGCGCTGAACGACTACACCTCGGGCCTCGCCCGGGCGGCAGCCGCCGCGTCAGCGCCCGCGCCATCGGCGCCCGAGCCATCGGACCAGAGCACCGGTGGTGCCGCAGCCGAGTCGCCTGACCCTATCCTTGACGACACCTCCCCCCACAACACCGTTCCGGCATCGACCCTTGTGGAGAGGCATTCATGACCGCCGTTCAGCAGCAGCTCAGCACCGAGGCCCAGCAGTTCAACTGGCTGGTGAACCAGTTCGCGGGGAACACGCCGGAGGTGATCGACGCCATCGCGGTGTCGGCCGACGGGCTCCTGATCGCCATGTCGAACAAGCTGGACCGGGCCAACGCCGACCGGCTGGCCGCGATCACGTCGGCTGTCATCAGCCTCGCCCACGGTGCGGGCAAGGTGTACGAGCTCGGCGAGCCGAACAAGGTGATCATCGATCTGGACGGCGGCTACGTCCTGGTCAGCTCCATCAGCGCGGGCGCCACGCTCGGCGTGCTCGCCACGCGCCAGGCCAACCTCGGCAACCTCGCCTACGAGATGGCGGTCTTCGCCAACCGGGCCGGCGAGATCATCTCGCCGCAGCTCATCGAGGAGCTGAAGAGCTCGATCGCCGGCGCCAGCTGATCGGCGCCGACTGATCATTACTGTCCATAGTGGCCGGTGCCGCGGACGGTGCCGGCTGCTGGCGTCTGGCCGGCCGCGCCATCCGGCCGGCGGACGCCTGCGCGCGGCCGGAGCCCGGTCGCCCGGGCGATGCGCCCAGACTCGTCCGATGCTGCAAAGTTTGAGCATTGGGACTTTCTTCGCGACATCGAACGAGTCGTCCAGTGTAGTTGTGCATGAGATGTTTAATTGATAATTCTCAATGTATCAAATAGTGCCGTTATCCTCGGCAATTAATGGATTGCTTATGTAACAGTCTTCTACCAATGGTGCTGAGGGTGGCACACAGCGTGTCAGGTGTCGTACGGTGAAGAAGACGCAGCTCGCCCCGCTGCTCGGTGTCAGATCGGGTAACTCCTCGATCTGAGGACTGCGGAAACTCGCAGTCATGTATCGGCACAAATCAATCGAGCTTCCGTCACTCCGTTTCGGCTCGCTCGTTGGCCCTACCGGAGCGCGCCGCAACCCCCCATCGGAGTGCGGTGCGCTTGGTTGACACGACAGCGCCCGCGCGGCGCACCGCCGGGCGGAGTGGTGAGGGGAGGGCGCGGTGGACGACCAACCTGTGGGACGGCGGGTGGCCTTGCTGAGGACCCAGCGCCGCATGTCGCAGCAGGTTTTTGCGGATCGGTTGGGCAAGTCGAAGAGCTGGGTGGACAAGGTCGAACGGGGAGTGCGCCGGCTCGACAAGTTCTCCACTATCGCCGAGATCGCAAATGTTCTTAATGTCGATGTCTCTGTGCTGATGGACGGCAACGCCGGCCAGTCTCACCGTGCCCGGGGGTCGCGCGGAACGCCGGGAATCGACGTGAGCGAAATTCGGGCGGCGCTGGAGCGGTACGACCGGATCAGCGGCCCCATCGTCTCCCCGCCCCCGGCGATGCCCCTCACCGAGCTGCGTAAGGCCGTCGACCACGCCTGGATGGCGTTCCAGCACGCCAACTACGTGGCCCTGGCCAAGATGCTGCCCAAGCTCATCCGCGACGCGCAGGCGGCCGGCAACGGTGGTGAGGGCGACGCCGCCCGCGCCGGTGCCTACCTGCTCGCCGAGGTCTACCAGATCGCCTCGTCGACGCTGCGGAAGCTGGGCGAGCACGACCTGGCCTGGCTGGCCGCGGACCGCGCGACGATGGTGTGCCAGCGGGCGGGCGACGAGCTGCTCTCCGCGCTCGCCACGGATCAGGTGGCGGCGGCGCTGTCGGCGCTGGGCCGGGTCCGGCCCGCGCTTGAGATCAGCATGACGGTCGCCAACCAGGTCGCCCCCGAGGACCACCACAACGCGACGCCGGAGCGCCTGTCGGTGTACGGGATGGTGCTGCTCCGCGGCGCGCTGGCGGCCGCCCGGCTGGGTGACGCCCACACGGTGCGCGAGCTGCTCGCCGCGGCGGAGGCGGTGGCGAAAGAGGTCGGCGACGGCAACTTCTACTGGACGTGCTTCGGCCCCACCAATGTGGCGCTGTTCCAGGTGGCCGCGGAGGTCGAGCTGGGTGAGGCCGCCCGGGCGCTGCGGACCAGCGATGGGATCGACCCGGACGGCTACGCCGCGATGCTGCCCGAGCGGCGGGCCAGCCACCTGCTCAACGTCGCCCGGGCCTACACCCAGGTCGGGGACCTGCCGCGGGCCGCGGAGTCCCTGGTCGAGGCGGACCGGTTGGCCCCCAACGAGGTGCGGTGCCGTCCGGTCGCCCAGGAGCTGGTCGTCGACCTCATGCGGCGCATGAGCGGTCCGCCGATCCCCGGCCTGATGGAGATCGCCGACCAGATCGGCCTGTCGGCCACGGCCGGCGCATCCCGCTCCTGAGCTTGGTAGCCTCGGCACTCGTGAACATCGGCCGCGTCGTGGCGGCGATCGAGGCGCGGTACCCGCCGAGCACCGCCGAGGAGTGGGATCGGGTGGGCCTCGTCGTCGGCGATCCAGACCAGCCCGTACGGACCATCCTGCTCGCCGTCGACTGCGTGCAGGCGACGGTGGCCGAGGCGGAGGCGGTGGGCGCCCAGCTCATGGTGGTGCACCATCCGCTGCTGCTGCGGGGCGTGCACTCGGTCGCCACGACCACCTACAAGGGCTCGCTCGTGCACCGGCTGATCCGGGCGGGGATCGGCCTGTACACCGCGCACACGAACGCCGATGTCGCGCGGCCGGGGGTCGGCGACGCGTTGGCGGCCCGGGTGGGCCTGCACGACGTACGGCCCCTGCGCTCCGACGTGCCGCACCCGGGCCGGGTCGGCCGGCTCGATCCGCCGCTGCCGCTGCGGGCGCTGGCGGACGAGCTCGCCCGGCGGCTGCCCGCCACCGCCGTCGGGGTGCGGGCGGCCGGCGACCCTGACCGGCTGATCCGCACGCTCGCCGTGGTCGGGGGCGCCGGGGACGCGTTCCTCGCCGACGCCGCGGCGGCCGGGGTCGACGCCTACCTCACCTCGGACCTGCGCCACCACCCGGCCAGCGAGCACATCGACGGCGGCGGGCCGGCCCTGCTCGACGCTCCACATTGGGCGACGGAACGGCCGTGGCTCGACGTGCTCGCTGACGAGCTGCGGGCCGACCTGGGCGTGACCGTCGTGGTCTCGGACGTGGTGACCGACGCGTGGACCGTGCACGCGCCGACCGCGACGCTACGATCGACGCTCGTGTCCCCACCGGCCTCGTCCTAAGGAGCACCTGTGAAGGCGGACCCGCAGTCGCAACGTCGCCTCCTGGAGCTGGCGGAGCTCGATACGTCGCTCGGTCAGCTCGCCCACCGGCGGCGGACGCTCCCGGAGCACGCCGAGCTGGAGCGGTTGGACCGTCAGATCACGGAGCTGGAGGACGAGCGGGTGCGTGCCCAGGTCGCGGTGGACGACCTGGACCGCGACATCGCCCGCGTCGACCGGGACGTCGAGCAGGTACGCCAGCGGGCCGACCGTGACCGCGCCCGGCTCGACGCCGGCACGGGGCCGGCCAAGGAGCTGGAGGCGCTGCAGCACGAGCTGGGTACGCTGGCCCGCCGCCAGCGGGAGCTCGAGGACGCCGAGCTGGAACTCATGGAGAAGCGTGAGCAGGCGCAGTCCGTCCTGGACGACGTCCTGAGCCGGCTGGCGTCCGCGCGCGACGCGCACGCGCAGACCGTGCAGCGGCGCGACGAGCTCCTCGCCGAGATCGACCGGGACACCGAGCAGAAGAAGGCGGCCCGGGGGCCGCTCGTGGCCTCGCTGCCGGCCGATCTGGTGGCCCTGTACGAGAAGGTGCGCGAGTCGACGGGAACCGGGGCGGCGCTGCTGCGTCACGGCCGGTGCGGCGGCTGCCGCCTCGAGCTGTCCGGCTCGGAGAAGGCCAGGCTCCGCTCGGCGGCCCCCGACGATGTCCTCCAGTGCGAGGAGTGCCGGGCCATCCTCGTCCGGACCGAAGAGTCTGGCCTGTAGCCGTGGCCCGGGCACGACGGCTGCGCGTCATCGTCGAGGCCGACGGCGGCGCCCGCGGCAACCCAGGACCGGCCGGCTGGGGCGCGGTGGTGCGCGAGGCCACGACCGGCGAGGTGCTCGTCGAGCTGGGGGAGAGCATCGGCGTGGCCACGAACAACGTGGCCGAGTACAGCGGCCTCATCGCCGGCCTCCGCAGCGCGGCCGACCTGGGTGCGGTCGAGGTCGAGGTCCGCATGGACTCCAAGCTCGTCATCGAGCAGATGTCCGGCCGGTGGCAGATCAAGAATCCCGGGCTGCGGCCGCTGGCCGCGCAGGCCGCCGCGCTGGTGGCCCGCTTCGAGTCGGTCCGGTTCACCTGGGTTCCGCGGGAGCAGAACCAGGCCGCGGACGCGCTCGCCAACGCCGCCATGGACGCGGCCGCGGCGGCGGTCGAAAGCCAGGCCGCCCCGACGCCCAGCGCCCCGAAGGAACGCCCGCCGCAGGCCGAGGAGGGGGCGAGCGCGCCCCCGGTGCGCTGGATGCCGCCGCCGGAGACCGGGGCGGCCCGCCTGCTGCTGGTCCGCCACGGCAGCACCCAGCTGACCGAGCAGCGGCGCTACTCGGGCCGGGGCGACGTGCCGCTCAGCCCGGAGGGTGAGGCGCAGGCGAAGGCGACGGCGGAGCGGATCGCCGCCATGCTGGCGCGGTCCGGCGGCGGGGCACCGCCCGTCGTGGTGACGTCGCCGCTGGTGCGCTGCCGGCGCACGGCGGAGATCATCGCCGATCGAATCGACGCATCGGTGCTCGTGGAGGACGGGCTCACCGAGTGCGACTTCGGGGCGTGGGAGGGGCTCACGTTCGCCGAGGTGCGCCAGGTGTGGCCCGAGGAGCTCGACGCCTGGCTCGCCTCGACGCAGGTCGCGCCCCCCGGGGGCGAGTCGTTCGCTCAGGTCGCGGCCCGGGTGCGGCCGGTCATCGCCCGGCTCGCGGCCGAGTACGCCGGCCGGGTGGTCGTCGTGGTGACGCACGTGTCTCCCATCAAGCTGGTGTTGCGCGACGCGCTGCAGGCCACGGACGGCCTGCTGCACCGGCTCTACCTGGACGCGGCCGGCATCTCCGTCGTCGACTACTGGCCCGACGGCGGGGTCGCCGTGCGTACGGTCAACGACACCGCCCATCTGGCCGGGTGAGCGCCGCCGCGCATCCGGCGATAGAGATGCGTATCTGACGAGACGCGTATCGGGCGGCGCCGTGGTCGAACTCACAGCGCGCGGAGCAGGAGGACGACGCCGACGACCGTGCCGATCGTCACGATGAGCGCGCGGAGGAGGCGGGGGGAGAGCCGGATCAGCACGCGCGCCCCGACGTATCCGCCCGCGAGGGTGGCCGGAGCCAGCACCGCGACCGCGACCCAGGCGACCGGTCCGAACGTGGCGAACGCGACGACTGTGACGAGACCGGCCACGGCGGAGATGCCGTTCTTCAGGGCCGAGACGTGCCGCAGTGACTCGTCGAGCACGAGCGCGAGGCCCGCGACGAGCATCACCCCGAGCGCCGCCCCGAAGTAGCCGCCGTACGCCGATCCGAGGAACACGAGGGCATGCAGCGCGAGCGTGGATTGTTGTGGTGACAGGTCGCGCGGATGGCCGACCAGCCCGCGGATGCGCGACTGGAACGCCAGGGCGGCGGTGGCGCCGAGGATGAGGAACGGCACCACCAGCTCGAACGCGCGGCCCGGGGTGGCCAGCAGCAGCGCGCACCCCGCCGCCGTGCCGGTGACCGAGGTCGGCAGGAGCGACAGCAGCGCCCGTCGGCCCCGCCGACGGGCGAGGTCGGCGAGATCGTGCCGGCTGCCGACGACGCTGGCCACGTAGCCGGGGGAGACGCCGAGCGAGTTCGTCACGTTGGCGGCCACCGGCGGCAGCCCCAGCGCGACCAGCGTGGGAAAAGTGACCAGCGAGCCGCCGCCGGCGAGCGCGTTCACGGCGCTCGCGGCGAAGCCGGCGAGCAGCAGCAGGGTCACGTCGATGACGCTCATGGCGCATCGACATCGCGTCGCGAGTCCATCGCGTCGTATCCTGGCAGGCACGACGGACGAGCCGGTCGGGCGGTCGCGTCGATGACCTCCTCGGTCCGCCGAGGGGGCATCGCCGAGGAAGGTCCGGACTCCACAGGGCAGGGTGGTTGCTAACGGCAACCCGGGGTGACCCGCGGGAAAGTGCCACAGAAAACAGACCGCCTCCGCGGCTTCGGCCGTGGGGGTAAGGGTGAAACGGTGGGGTAAGAGCCCACCAGCACCTCGGGTGACCGGGGTGGCTCGGCAAACCCCACCCGGAGCAAGGCCAAAAGGGCCGGTCGTAAGGCCGGCCTGCGCAGGCGTTTGAGGGTGGCCCGCCCGAGCCTGCGGGTAGGCCGCTAGAGCCTGTCGGCGACGGCAGGCCGAGATGGATGACCGCCCCCCGCCTCCCGGCGGGGACAGAATCCGGCCTACAGACCGACTCGTCCGTCGTACCCCGCCGTGCACCGTTCCGGCGCTCACCGTCCTCGTCAGGTACCCGTGAGAGCACGACGGCCGAGCGCTCGTCCGACGACCGGCCGTCGCCCCCGCGAACCTCGCCGGCCCCGCGCGGTCGCGCGTCCGCCCTCCGTGCTATCGACGAGCATCTCCGTGCCCTGGTTGGGCCCACTCGGTCGGCTCGCCCCGGTCAGGGACGCCCGGGCTCGGGCGGTGCGGGTGATCCTTTGTGGACTAACGCGGCGGGCGGGGGTCGATGATCGGGTCGGGGCGATGCCGGCCGCCCAGTATCGGCCACAACGCCGTCACGAACGCCACCACGCCGACGAGGACCGGGATCAGGGCGGGAACCTCGGCGATCACCCCCGGCCCCAGCAGTCGGAACCCCACCGCGGCCCCCAGGGCCAGCGCGAACGCCACCGCGACCATGACGGGCAGGCGCCGACCCATGCCCGGCCGAAAGGCGACGGCGAGGATGACCGCGAGCACCGGTGGGAGCAGGGCGCCCGTCAGCACGTCGCCGAGCCGGACCGCCGCCTCGCCACGGTCCAGCACAGCGGTGATGCCGAGCCACAGCCCTTCCGCGCCCACGATCGCGGCCGTCAGGACCCACCACGCGCGCAGCGCCGTGCGCCGCGTCGCGACCGGGCCCACCGTGCCGCTGGCCCGCTGCGCGGCGTACCGCACCGGGTCACCGAACGCCTCCTGCGGAGTCTGGCCACTGTCCGCGCAGTGCGCGTCCACCTCGGCGAGCGCCTCGCCGATCACCGTGCCCGGAACCTCGCGCATCCGCAGCTCGAGCACGAACGCGTCGCGCCAGGCATCGTCAGCCTTCGTCACCGCTCACTCCTCCTCGTCCGGGCGGGGGACCAGGCGCCACGTCCCGTCCACGAACCTCTCCCAAAGCCGCGCCCGCGCCCGCAGTTCGCGGCGACCGGCGGCGGTCAGCACGAAGTACTTGCGACCGGGGCCGCCCTCACCGGCGTGCCAGGAGGAACTCACCAGCCCCTCGCCCTCGAGACGGGCGAGTAACGGGTAGAGCGTGCCGCCCTTCACCGTGCCCAGGCCCGCCTCGGCGAGACGCCCCGCGATGGCGTAGCCGTACGTCGGCCCGTCCGCGAGCACGCCGAGCACGCACAGCTCGAGCACGCCCCGTAACCACTCGCCCGGCCATCGCACTTCGTCCATGGACTATATGGTACGGCTATCTAGTTAGACTGTCTATCTAGTGACCTCCGCGGAACGGACCGCGACGCCGCGGGGCCGGTGTTACCGTGCGGCGACGGTGATGCCCCGGGGTGGTGCGAAGGAGGCGCCGCGTGAGCGAGAACCGGACCGCAAGGCTCCGGCGGATATGGGGCGCCTGCGCGCCGCGGTACGACCGGGCCATGCGGCCGGCCGAGCGCTGGTGGATCACCGGCGGCCGACCGTGGGTGGCGTCGCGGGCCGTGGGTGAGGTGCTCGAGGTAGCGGTGGGCACGGGACTCAACCTGCCCCACTACCCGTCCGGGGTACGTATTACCGGCGTCGATATCAGTCCGGAGATGCTCACGATGGCGGGTGACCGGGCCGAACGCCTGGGCATCGAGGTGACGCTGCGCGAGGGTGACGCCCAGGCGCTGCCGTTCGCCGACGCGTCCTTCGACACCGTGGTCTGCACGCTCGGCCTGTGCAGCATCCCCGACGACCGGAAGGCGATCGCCGAGATGAAGCGGGTGCTCCGGCCGGGCGGGCGGTTGCTGCTGTTGGACCACGTGGGCAGTCCATGGTGGCCGATCTGGCTCGTGCAGCGTCTCGTCGAGGTCGTCACCGTCTGGGCCGCCGAGGAGCATCAGACCCGGCGCCCGCTGCCGCTGCTCGTCGAGGCGGGCTTCGAGATCGTGGAGAGCCAGCGCCGGCGAGCGGGCACCGTCGAACGCGTCTTCGCACGCAAGCCCTGAGCCGTACGATCGCCGTCATGCGTAGTACCGAGCTCACCGTCGGCCGCAGCTTCGCGCTGTCCTTCGACCACGGTGAGGACCTGTTCGCCGCCCTGAGCGCGTTCTGCCGCGAGCACGACATCCGTCAGGGCTACATTCCGTTCTTCCTCGCGGGCTTCTCGTCGCTGCGAGTCGTCGGCACGTGTGAGCAGGTCACCGACCCGGTGGCGCCCGTACGGTCGGCCGTGTACCTGACCAACGTCGAGGCGCACGGCGGCGGGACGATCGCCTACGACCCCGAGCGGGACGCGATCCTGCCCCACATCCATGTATCGGTGGGTCTGAAGGAGCTGAGCGCGGTTGGCTACACCAGTCACCTGCTGGAGGCGACGGTGCAGCTGCTCACCGAGATGATCGTGGTCGAGGTCGTCGCCCCCGACCTGCGCCGCCGCCCCGACCCGACGCGCTACGACGTCCCGATCCTCGGTTTCGAGGCACCGTCCCGCTGACGGGTAGATGCCCAGCCGGCGGGGCCGCGCGAACAGATCGACAATGCGGAGCGTATGAGTGGATCACGCCGTGTGGTCGGCGGCGGCCACGGAGGTCGTCGACCGGGCGGGCGGACGCGTGGCACCCCCTGACGGCCGTCGGTGAGCGTCCGTCCGCCTCGTCGTGGCGTCGCGCAGCCGCGCGCGGAAAGCCTTCTCGGGCCGCGGCGTCGCCGGTGAGTGTGACCGACCGACGCGCTCCACGACGAGCGCCTACCTCTCCGGTGGCCGTGCACCACCCCGTCGGTACATCGCGAACGACGACGTCGGCCGGCGGCGACCAGCAACGTCCGTGGGGCGCGGACGGCGTCGTCCGCGGACCGGCGACCGTGTCATCGGCCGGGCCGACCGCGTCATCCGTAGGGCGGCGACCAGGAGAATCCAAGGTTCGGGGCCCGGCACGTACGGTGTCACGCCACGGCGCCGCCCGCGGAACCGTCGACAGCACGGCCGTCTGAACCCGGCGGCCGGAACCCGTCGACAGAACCTGCGCGCAGTACCCGTCGGCAGAACCCGTCGACCGAAGCCGCCGGCAACATCCGCCCGCACGGCGGCGGCGATGCCGACGGTGGTGCCGAAGAGCCGTGTGCGTCAGTGCCGTGTGCGTCGACGCGCGAAGCGGTTCGGCCGGGCCGGGATCGGTTGTGGCACGGGGCAACCCGGCGTCATCCCCCGGGTCACCGCCGAGTGGGCGAGACGGTGCTTCCGGTCGGGTCGCGCCGCCCGGTTCGCCGGGCGTCACAAGGGCTCGGTGACCGGGCGGCACCCGTCCTCGACGGGCCGGACACCCGCGGATCGTGGCTGTCCTGGTGCTGACACGCGCGCGTGCCTTCGGTCACGACCGCGGTCCGTCGGGCTCGCGCGATAGCGCGAAAATGCTTGGTACGTAAGGGTTCTCGCGTTGGTGGCGAGCACGGTTCGCCGCGTGGGCGTGGCGGCCGACTCGCCCGATGTCGGCGTAGCACTTGTAAGACCGTGAGCATGTGTGCACAATGTGTTCGACCATTGTGGGCTGTTGACGACCCCGGTCTGCGGTGCCAGCCAGATACCGTCTACAGTGGAAGCCGCACGAGATTTCGCCGAAACGCTTCCGCGTGAGCGGCTCACAGTGCACAGTGATGACATGAGCAACAGCGATGGCACGACCAACAGCGGAGGTGGACCCTTCTACTGGTGCCTGCGGCACAGCCGGGTAGAGACCGACCGGAACGTGTGCCCGGCCAAGGTGACGATGGGGCCCTACCGTAGCCCCAGCGAGGCTGAGCAGGCGCTGGCCAGGGTGGCGGAGCGCAACGAGCAGCTCGACGCCGAGGACGCAGAGTGGACCGGCGAGCAACCCTGAGCCACACACCAGACCGCTGAAGCCGACCCCGAGCCCACGCGAGAGCTCATGACTCGTGCGGCGAACCCGCTCCGGCGCCGCACCGGGAGCCGGACAAGCAACCACATCCCAACGACTGCCCGAGGAGGCACACGATGGCCGACGCTAAGGCCACCACCCGACCGGCCGCGAAGCGCGCGGCTACCAAGGCCGCCCCCGCGGCCACCGCGACGAGCGCGTCGCGCACCAGCCGGGCCGCCGCGAAGGCGACGCCGGCGAAGAAGACCGTGACCGCCCCGGCCAAGAAGGCGCCGGCGCGCACCACCGCCGCTGCTACGAAGGCCACCAAGACGACGCGGGCGGCCGCGCCCGCCAAGACGACGCGGGCGGCTGCCGCCACCAAGGCGGCCACGAAGGCGGCCACGAAGGCGACCGCCGCGAAGAAGACCACCGCGGCCAAGACCGTCGCCGCCAAGAAGGCCGTCGCCGCCAAGAAGGCGGCTCCCGCCACCAAGGCCGCCCCGGCGAAGAAGGCGGCCGCCGCCAAGGCCGCGCCCGCGAAGAAGGCCCCGGCCAAGACGGTCGCGAAGGCGGCTCCGGCCAAGAAGGCCGCCGCGGCCAAGGCGACCAAGGCGACCAAGACCACCGCGAAGGCGGCGCCGGCGAAGGCGCCGGCCAAGAAGGCCCCGGCGAAGAAGGCCCCGGCCACCAAGGCGACGACCCCGGCCAAGAAGGCGACCGCGGTCAAGAAGACCACCGCCAAGAAGGTTTCGTCGGCCCGGGCCACCGGACGTACGGCCGCCACCGCCCCGGTCATGCCGACCGCCCCCACCGTCGCGCCCACGCCCGCTTCGGCCCGCCGGACGCCGGTCCGGCGCACCACGCGTCGCGCCGGCCAGTAGGGTCGACCCAGAGGTCGACCAACCGGGTCGACGCACGCCGCGCCGGTTGGTCGCCGTCGCGACGGCGACCACCGACACGCAGGAGGGGCACCTTCCCATCGGGCCGGTGACGGCCCGGGCCGGGAGGTGCCCTTGGCGTGAGTGACCATTGTGGACGAAGCGAGGTAGGTCTCATGACAGTGGCTCCGGTGCCGGACGTCTCCGGCCTGGTGGTGGGGATACTCGGCGGGACCGGCGATCAGGGGCGCGGGCTGGCGTACCGGTTCGCCCGGGCGGGCCAGCGGGTCGTCATCGGCTCGCGGGACGCGGCCCGCGCGCAGGCGGCGGCCGCCGAGATCGCGGCGATGCCCGGGGTGACGGGATCGGTGACCGGGGCCGCGAACGCCGACGCGGCGGCGAGCTCCGACGTGGTGATCGTCGCGGTGCCGTGGATCGCTCACGCGGAGACGCTCGCGCCACTGGCCGGGCCGCTGGCCGGAAAGATCGTGGTCGACTGCGTCAACCCGCTCGGCTTCGACGCGAAGGGGCCGTTCGCGCTGCCGGTCCCGGAGGGTAGTGCGGCGCAACAGGCCGCCGCGTTGCTGCCGGACTCACGGGTCTGCGCCGCGTTCCACCACGTGAGTGCCGTGCTGCTCGCCGACCCGGCCGTGGAGTCCTTCGAGCTGGACGTGCTGGTGCTGGGCGACGACCGGAACGCCGTGGCGACGGTGGCGGCCCTGGCCGAGCGCATCCCTGGCATGCGAGGCGTCTACGGTGGACGGCTCCGCAACGCCGGTCAGGTGGAGGCCTTCACCGCCAACCTGATCGCCATCAACCGCCGCTACAAGGCCCACGCCGGCGTGCGCATTACCGACGTGTGATTCGGGACGGGAGGTCGGGGTCGCCCCGATCCTCCCCAACCACGCGGCCGACGCGATTCGCGTGACCAGCGGGTATCTTCGCCTGATGGCGCAGAGTGTCGACGTGGCTCCACCGGCGTCGCCGGCGTTCGGCTTCGACCCGTGGAGCCCGGCCTTCGTGGCTCACCCCTACGACGTCTACGCCCGGTTGCGGGACGAGGCCCCCATCACGTGGTTCGAGCCGACCCAGCAGTGGCTGGTGTCGCGCTACGCGGACGTGAGCGCGCTGCTGCGGGATCGTCGGCTCGGCCGCACCTACCTGCACCTGGGTACGCACGAGGAGTTCGGCCACCCGCCGGACCCGCCCGAGCTGGCGCCGTTCTGGCACGTGGTTCGCAACGGCATGCTCGACCGCGAGCCGCCGGACCACACCCGGCTGCGGCGTCTGGTCTCCAAGGCGTTCACCCCGCGCCGGGTCGCGGAGCTGCGGCCGACCGTGGAGCGCATCGCGGACCGGGTGGTGGACGACCTGCTCGCCGCGGGTGGCGGCGATCTCATCTCGATCGTGGCGGAGCCGTTGCCGGTGACCGTCATCGCCGAGCTGCTCGGCATACCGGAGGCGGACCGGCATCGGCTGCGGCCGTGGTCGGCCGACATCTGCGGCATGTACGAGCTCAACCCGTCGCCGGAGGCGGCCCGCAAGGCGGTCGCCGCCTGTGAGGAGTTCTCCGCCTACCTGCGCGACCTCGTGCGCTTCCGGCGCGCCAACCCGGCCGACGACCTCCTCAGCGCCCTGGTGCGCGTCCACGACGAGGGTGACCGGCTCACCGAGGACGAGCTCATCGGCACCTGCGTCCTGCTGCTCAACGCCGGCCATGAGGCGACCGTCAACGCCACCGGCAACGGATGGTGGGCGCTGTTCCGTAACCCCGACCAGTTGGCCGCGCTCCGGTCCGACCCCGGTCTGCTGCCGACCGCCGTGGAGGAGCTGCTGCGCTACGACACCCCGGCGCAGATGTTCGAGCGGTGGGTGCTGGAGGACTTCGAGTGGGGCGGCCAGCAGTTCCGTAAGGGCACGGAGCTCGCCCTGCTCTTCGGCTCGGCGAACCGTGATCCGGCCGTCTTCCGTGACCCGGACCGCCTCGACCTCGCCCGCACCGACAACCCCCACATCTCGTTCGGGGTGGGCATCCACTACTGTCTCGGCGCTCCGTTGGCCCGGGTGGAGCTGCAGGCCTCGTTCGGGGCGCTGCTGCGCCGCGCGCCGAACCTGTCGCTCGTGCGCGAGCCGGAGTGGAAGCCCGGCTACATCATGCGGGGCCTGAAGGAGCTCCTCGTCCAGGTCGAGTAGGTCGGCCAGGGTCGAGTAGGTCGCCAGGGTCGAGTGGCTCGGCCAGGATCGAATGGCTCGGCCGGGTCTCGGGGCTCGCTGGCCGGGTTGCGGGGTGGGGTCGGGCAGGTCCCGACCTCACCGGTGGGTGTGCTCCTCGGCCGGGAAGACGCCGTCACGGACCTCGGTCACGAAGGTGCTCGCGGCCTGCGTGAGCACCGCGTGCAGGTCCGCGTACCGCTTGACGAACCGCGGCACGGGTCCGGACCGCAGGCCGGCCATGTCCTGCCAGACCAGCACCTGCGCATCGCAGTCGGGTCCGGCGCCGATGCCGACCGTGGGGATGGACAGCTCGTGCGTGATGCGCTTGGCCAGCTCCCCGGGCACCATCTCGAGCACGACCGCGAACGCGCCCGCCTCGGCCACGGCCTTGGCGTCGGCGAACACCTCCTCGGCCGCGTCGCCCCGGCCCTGCACGCGGTAGCCGCCGAGCGTGTGCTCGCGCTGGGGGGTGAAGCCGACGTGCCCCATCACCGGGATGCCGGCGGCCGTGAGCGCCGCGATCTGCGGCGCGCAGGTGCGGCCGCCCTCGAGCTTCACCGCGTGGCAGCCGCCCTCCTTCATGAAGCGGACGGCCGTCCGCAGGGCCTGGGCCGGCCCCTCCTCGTAGGAGCCGAACGGCATGTCGCCCACGACCAGGCAGCGTGAGGTGGAGCGCACCACCGCGCGGACGAGGGGGAGCAGTTCGTCCACGGTGACGGGCAGCGTGGTCTCGTGACCGAAGACGTTGTTGGCGGCCGAGTCGCCGACGAGCAGGACGGCGACGCCGGCCTCATCGAAGATTCTCGCTGTGTACTGGTCGTAGCTGGTGAGCATCGCCCACCGCTCGCCGCGCTTCTTGGCGGCGAGCAGGTCGCGCGTGCGGATACGTCGGCTGGTGGGACCTCCGTACAGCGACGGACTCGTGCCCGTTCCGGGCGGCTGGGTGGGGGCGGTGGGTACGGAGTTCGTTTCGGGCGGCTGGGTGGGGGTGGTGGGTACGGAGTTCGTTTCGGGCGGCTGGGTGGGGGTGGTGGGTACGGAGTTCGTTTCGGGCGGCTGGGTGGGGGTGGTGGGTACGGAGTTCGCGCCAGTTGGCTGTGAACCGGAGTTCATCACGGGCTCCTTTACCTCCTCGAGGCCGCATCGGCGGTCCCCGGGCTCATGCGAGCATCGTCGCACCGTCGCCCGTGCAGCGCAGGAGGCGCGTGGGAGAAGTCACACGTCGTGCCGCTCGATCGTCGGCGATCAACCCTGGAAGCGGTTGGTGATCGGCAGCCGTCTATCGCGACCGAACGCCTTGATGGAGATCTTCGGGCCCGGCGCGGACTGCCGCCGCTTGTACTCGGCGAGGTCCACCATCCGGGCGACCCGGGCGACCAGCTCGGGGTCGTGCCCGGCCGCCAGCAGGGCCTCCCGGCCGAGATCCCGATCGATGTAGTCGGCGAGCAGCGCGTCGAGCTGCTCATAGGGCGGCAGGGTGTCGGTGTCGAGCTGACCGGGGCGCAGTTCGGCGCTGGGCGGCTTGGTGATGGAGTTCTCCGGGATCGGCGGGGTCTGGCCGCGGCGGACCGCCTCGTCGTTGCGCCACCGGGCCAGGCGCCAGACCATCGTCTTCGGCACGTCCTTGATCGGGTTGAACCCGCCGACCGAGTCGCCGTAGAGCGTCGAGTAGCCCACCGACAGCTCGCTCTTGTTCCCGGTGGTGAGCACGAGGTGGTTGTCCTGGTTGGACAGTGCCATGAGGATGACCCCGCGCACCCGGGCCTGCAGGTTCTCGGCGGCGACGCCGTCGAGCGTCAGGTGGGCGTGGAACGCGTCGACCATGGGCTGGATCGGGACGGTCCGGAAGTTCAGGCCGGTCCGCCGGGCCAGGTCGGCCGCGTCGTCGCGGGAGTGCTGCGAGGAGTGCGCCGACGGCAGCGACACCCCGTAGACGTTCTCCGGCCCGAGCGCGTCGACCGCGATCGTCGCCACCACAGCGGAGTCGATGCCCCCCGAGAGCGCGATGATGACCGAGCGGAACCGGTTCTTGCGGACGTAGTCGCGCAACCCGGTGACCAGCGCCTGCCACACCTCCGCCTCGTCGGCCAGGCGCTCGGCCACGGTGCCCACGATGCGCGTGTCGAGGGCGGTGAGCTTCACCGGCAGGATGGTGTGCTCGATGCGCAGACCCGCCGCGACCTCGGGGATCGGGGCCCCGCCGGCGGCCGGCAGGTCGAGGTCGACGAGCAGGAGTTCCTCGCTGAACTGGGGTGCCCGGGCCAGGACCGTCCCGTCCGGGGCCACGACCATCGAGTCGCCGTCGAAGACCAGCTCGTCCTGGCCGCCGACCATGTTGACGTACGCGACCGTGGCCCGGGCCTCGGCCGCGCGCCGGGCGACGAGCGGTAGGCGGATGTCGTCCTTGTTGCGCTCGTACGGCGACCCATTGATGTTCACCACGAGGCCCACCCCGGCCTCACCCGCGGCGGTGAAGGGTCCACCGGCCTGCCAGAGGTCCTCACAGATCGTCACGGCCACGTCGACGCTGTCGAGGCGGACGACCGTGAGCATGTCGCCGGGCACGAAGTACCGGTCCTCGTCGAACACGCCGTAGTTGGGCAGGTGGTGCTTGAAGTACCGGGCCTGCACCCGACCGTCGGTGATGACCGCCGCGGCGTTGCGCGCGCCACGCCCCGGGGTCGTCTCGGCGCTGAGCCGGGGTGGCCCGTCGGCGTCGAGGTAGCCGACGACCACCACCACGTGGCCGAGCCCGTCGGCGGCCAGGTCCCGGGCCAGCGCGTCGACCGCCGCCCGGGAGGCGTTGACGAAGCTCTCCCGGAACACGAGGTCCTCGACCGGGTACCCGGTGACCATCATCTCGGGGAAGACCACGAGATGGGCGCCCGACTCCGCGGCCTTGCGGGTGTGCTCCCGCACCAGGGCGGCGTTGCCGGCGAGGTCCCCGACCGTGGGGTCGACCTGGGCCAGCGCGATGCGCACCGTCGGCATACGCCCATTCTTTCAGCCCGCTGTGGTGTCCTGAGTGGGCACAGGCGGACGGCCCGCGCGCGAGGGGTGAGCAAGCGGCCCCGGCCGGCCGATCCGCCCCACCTGGCATACGTGTACCAATGTCAACGTCGCTCACGGTGCTCGTCAGCGTCGCTCACGGTGCTCACCATGCGGCGGCGTCGCGCGGTGCGGTGGCGGCGGCCGAACCGGCCCCTCGCCGGTCCGCGGGGCGCGTAGCGTCACGGGCATGGCGCGTCCTTCCCGCGGCCCGGGCAGCGCGGCCCCGGGCTCGTCG
>Ga0310840_100705_pt1 | contig 20234 bp, 16 predicted proteins | sample SM_ome_8_FD_201304 | JGI IMG/M metagenome (GOLD analysis project Ga0310840, IMG submission 201304) | Sorghum-adapted microbial communities enriched on stacked mutant (SM) sorghum from Joint BioEnergy Institute, Emeryville, California... ...
GGGCCGATGCGCAGGGCCGGGCGTTCGCGCCGGCTGGCCAGGTCGGCGACATCGACGACCGACTCGGTTGACGTCGGGTTCCAGCCGAAGCGGTCGCAGCCGCCGTACTCGACGGGGACGACGATGAGGTCGCCGGGCGCGATGTCCTCGGCGGGAATGACAGACGCCTCGTCGCGGCTGACCACCCGCAGCACGAGGACACGACCCTGCTCGTCCCGGTAGCGGGTCGCTCGGGGTGGGGCGTCCGACTCGTCGGCGGGCAGCGCCGCTTCGGCGTCCTGATCGGATACTAGTGGCGTATCGCGTCCGTTCTTCAGCCAGCGGCGTACGGCGACGAGCGGCACCTCCAATTCTTCCTCGGCGGTCGTCGGCAGGCGCGACAGGGCTTCGGGCATCCCGCGCTGGGCCGCCCAGGCGACGTCACTGTTGGGAAGGCCGATGCGCCAGACCAGGCGGACGGACGGCTGCGCATCAGTGATGCCATGAAGAAACGGCTCGATGGGGGGATCGGGGTGGGGTGCGGGCGAGGTACGCACCCACGCGTCCAGCGTGGCTCGGGGGAGCACCGGTACGTAGTCGGCGCGGGGCCGCAGTTCGGGTGGGTGGCCGACGGTCAGGATGCGCAGGGCCAGCGGCGAGACGTCCAAGCCGCCCTCAAGCTGGTCCACATTGAGCCGAGCGGAGTAGACCACTGGGTCGGTCCCCAGCCGCTGCTTGAGCCAGTTCCACGTAGCCGCGCGAGCCGGCCCGTACACCGGGTCGTCCTCGCCGACCGAGGTGTCGTGCACGACCAGCGCGAGGGCGACGTCTCGTCGGCCCCGCCGGTTGAGACGGCCGAGTCGTTGCACGAGCGAGGCTAGCGGGGCCGACTCGGTGACCAGAGCGTCCAGATCGATGTCGGCGCCGACCTCGATGGTCTGAGTGGCGACCAGCACGAACGGCCCGCCCGCCTTGGCGCGACCGGCCTTGACGCGGTCGTAGTACTGGCCCAGCAGGTACTCCCGGTCCACGGGACGGCTGCGGCCGGTCAGCAGCACGGCGTCGTACTTGTCCCGTACGCGCTCGAAGACGGCCCGGGCGCGGTCCACGGTGTTGGCGACCACGCCCACCACGCGGTCGGGGCCGGCCAGTGCCAGCGCGAGCCGAGCCAGGGCGTCCGGAACGGCGGTCGCGGCGGCGGCCCGGGTCGTACGGGCTTCGACCAGGTGCAGGGTCTTCGGGGCGCGCAGCCGCGGGCCGGCCACGGGATGGGCTTCGTCGGCGGCGCTGATGGTGTGCACCCGCTGCTCCCCGGGCGCGTGCGTGGCCGACATACGGACGATCGTCGGCCCGGTGGTGGCGAACCCGTGGTCCAGCTCCCGCAGCGCGTTGATGGTTTCGAGCAGAGGCTCGGCCAGGTGAGCCTCATCGACGATGATGAGGCTGTCCGTTCCAACTAGGGCGGCGTCGATCGGCCGGGCCTCCGCGGTGACGCCGTACCCGCGGAACAGCAGCCGGCTGCCGATCTGGTCGACGGTGCCGGTGACGATCGCGTACCGGTCGGGCCGGTCGACCCAGCGCGCGTCCCAGGTCACGCCGCCCCGCATCCGGGCCACCTCGAGCACGGGACCCTCGTCGTCCCCGGGCTGTTTCAGCGCCTGCGCGACCGCTGCGGTGACGGGGTCGGCCGGCTTGTCGAGCGCCGTCGCGATGCGCTTGGCGTGGTCATGCGCTTCGTCGACCACGATGCGGCGGTCAACGACGAAGAAGATGCGCCGATAGGGGGACGGGGGCCGCGCGGCGGCGAGGAAGACCGCCACGTCAAGCACGGCGGTCTTGCCCAGGCCGGTCGGCACGTCGATGATCTCGGGCCAGGCCGTGCGCGCGTCGTCGTGATGGTAGATCCGCTCGACCAGGGCCTGCTGCCACGGGAACGGCGTCGGGGCACCGGAGCCGTTCGGGTCCTGGTGCACGGCGGCGAAGAACTGGGGAAAGTCACTCGGCGTCAGCATCGCCGTCCTTCTCCGGCACGAACAGCCCGCTGCCCAGGTAGCGCAGGGACCCCGCAATCACTGGGCCGACGACGGGCGTGGCGAACTCGACTCGACAGTGGACAAACGGCCGGCGGGGACGTCCCTCGGGCAGCGTGGCCGAGCGAGGCCGGTGGACGCCGCCCCGGACCGGTGTCGTCGGCAGGATGTCCACCGCCTGCGGCTCGGGATATCCGGCGGCGACGAGCGACCGGGCCAGGAGCTCGGCGACACCGTGGTGCCGTTTGGGGAACCGGTCGAGCATGACCGGGGTGACACTGACCCACCGGGACGCCCCGCGCCGACCAGCCGTCCACCGTTCCGGGACCAACCCCCACGGTTGCGTGCGCTCGGGCCGGTATTCCAGCTCCAGCGGCCGTCCCCAGGGGACGGTCAGGTTGGCCAGCGGATCCGCCTCGTCCAGCAGGGCCCGCAGCAGGGTGCGCCGGTCGTCGGCCCCCAACGCCCGGGGCACGGCCACGGCGAGGCCGAGCAGGTGGCCGTCGGAGTGCTCGTAGCCCACCGATGGCAGACCCAGGTAGGCCACGTGCGGCTGGCCGTCGGCCCCATGGCCGGAGATCAGGGCCGGGATGGGGTCCGGCACCCGGCTCAGCACCGCCCGCCGGAGGGCGCCGGTCACGGCCACGAGACGGTCGCCGCTGATCGCCGTCCGTCCCCGTTGGATGCCCCAGACCAACAGGTCCTGGTACGGCCCGGCCACGGGACCCTCGCCGCTGGGGGCGCGGCCCTTCGCGTCGGCCTCGACCGGGTCGCCCGCTGCATCTGCATCCACTGTGGAGGGAGTGGCCGGCATGTCAGCCACGTACGCCCGGGACCGGCTGAACTCCCAGGACCGGTCCCCGCGCCCGTAGGCGGCCCGCAGTGTGTCTACGTACCCCGGGTACGGCACGCGCACCGGTCGCCCGTCCGGTGCGCCGAGCGGGGCGGGCCGGTGGACGGTCCAGGTTGGCTTGGGGTCGATGACGTCCGGGACCACGGTCAGCTCGACCGAGGAGGTGGACCGGCCCAGGTACGGTACGCGGCGCGCGAGCCGCACCAGTCGGCCGAGGGTGGCGTCGTCGGGCTCGGCGTCCGGCCACACCAGGGCGAACTCGTGGTCGGCCGGCATGACCGCGGTGCGTTGCCGGTGGCCGTTGGTCCGGCCGGGCCAGGTCTGGCTGCCGCCTTTTCCCTCGGTAGCGTTGATGACGACGAATCCGGTCGACCGCGCTACCGCGGTTTGCTCGACCGGGCTCGCCCATACCTGCGGGGCGCCGGCCGCCTCCAACCAGGTCAGGGCGGCCCAGTCCGCGTCCTCGGTCGCCGAGGCGACCAACGCGCAGAACACCCGCGCGGGATGGGGCGGCCATTCGGGCTCGGAGGGGCGGATCGCGGCCGCGTCATAGCGCCCGTCCCGCAGCCGCGCGACGATGCTCAGGGCCATCGGTCAATCCGCAGAGCCCGGGGCAGCCTGGGTCACCGCGAACCGGATCGCGTCGGCGAGTTGTTTGGTCGGGGTGACCGGAATGACGGTGGTCTCCATGACGATGCCTGCTGCGGCGGCGCGTTCCCGCAGTTGCGTGAACAGCGCGATCGCCTCGGCGGCGTCAATCTCGATCGGCTCGATCTCACCGCCGTCCCGTTCGAGGCCGACGATCTCCGCTTGCCGGGTCAGGTCGCAGCCCGACCGCAGCCATAGCGACGGTCGGTCAAAGGCGAGCCGGTCGCCCACCAGCGCCAGTGCCGCCAGCGTGGCCCGGGCCAACTGGGCCGCCTCGGGTGAGGCGTCGCCGAAGCGAAGGCGTTCCAGCCCGGCGAAGGAAATCCACGCGTCCCGCCGGACCTCCCGTACGGTGACCCCACCGTGGACCTTGTTGGGTGCGATGTTGCCGTGCCCGATCTCGCTGAGTTTTGTGCCCTTGGCCTTCTCTCCCTCGGCGATGAACTTCCAGTCCCGCTCGGCCTTGGTTGCGTCGTCCACCGCGCCGGTCAGGTTGTTCGGGTCCATCCGGCCGCCGCGCCGGTCGCCGATTTCGGGGTCGAGACCATACATCATCGATGTATAGAGACGTGCGAATTTTGGCCAGCGGCCCTTGCGGTGGGAATCCCAAGCGCCGTAGATGAGCGAGTACGGCTCGCGGGCGTAGAGTGGCCGCACGTCGTCCGCTGTGGCCTTTCGGAGGGCTTGGCCGTACTCGCTGGCGTCGAACCGTTTGCCGTCGATCTCGCTGTCGCGCAGGTAGGCGTCCGCGTACCGATGGGGGAAGTCTAGCGACGTCAGCCGAACCGGCCCGACATCGGTCTGTAGGGAGAGTTCGAAGATCGGTAGCTCTAGCCGGCCGGTGTCTCGGGCGAGGCGCAGCGCCTCCTCCACCCGGTTCGCCTGGGACGGTGCCTGGTCGATCACCACGGTCCGCTGCTTCTCGCCGTCGACCCAGCGGTCTTCCAGCAAGTACGGCCCGTCCGGGAACGTCGGAGGCATGATCTTGCCCTGGCCCCCGACGGGTCGGTAAACGGCGTGGACGACAATGCCGGTTTCTCGCCGATTCTCCGTCAGAGTCGCGAGTAGGCGCTCGGCCGTCAGCTTCTCCACGTTCTCAGTCCTTCCTGTATTTGGCGTCTGAGCGGCTGGACGCTAGCGCCAAGGAGCGCCGTTCGGTATTCGACACGCCGAATGTCAGCGTGTTGTCGGGCGCCTGTTGGCCAGTATCGCCAACAAATGGAGCCCGTCCGTTGAGGACGGGATGAGTGGAACTTCCGGCCGTTCACAGCTCGGCGGTCACCCTGCCGCAATTGAGCCTCGACTTACTTGAGTGCCTGGAGAACTAGAGTTGCTCCGGCTGCCACCGCCAAAACGATGGCGATGATCCGGACTGCACTCTGCGGGTCCTTGCTGCCACTGGAGATCAACTCCCGCAAGAAGTTCCACATGTGCAGGGATGCTACGCGGCCATGGGCAACGATCGCAACTAGCTCCGCAGTTACCCTGAACCATTCAGGGTGACTGCGGACCTGTGGACCGAGGCGCCGTCATCCATCTGGCGGCCGTCCAGCTGAGGGTCGACCGGCGGCAGCATCGCTACCATCAACATGTGTGTGCGGCGCCGACGGCCTACCGATGGAGCGTCGGCGGGTTCCTCCGCGCGTCGGAGGCGGGGGCGTTCGACCGTCGGGTCGAGTTGGTCGAGGGGGAGGTCCGGCCGGTTAGCCGCGGGTCCTGGGCCGGCGACATCCAGGCGCTGGTTGCACGGCTGCTGTGGGTGCCTGGTGTCCGCGTGAGCACCTCGACCCTCGATGTGGGCGCGGATGATTCTCTGCCTGACCCGGACTGCTTCGTTCGCCGAGCCGATGCCAAGCCCATCGGTACGCGCGGAACGCGCCTGCAAGTCTGGAATCCCGCGGATGTGCACCTCGTGGTGGAGATTTCCGACGACAGCGTTCTTATCGATCTCAACACCAAGGCCAGGCTTTATGGCAAAGCGGGGTACCGGGTTTACTGGGTGGTGACGAGGGACGTGATATACGAGCACACGTCGCCGACGCCGCAGGGCTACCGCACCCGTACCGAGTATCGGCCCGGCGACGACATTCCCCTCGCCTACGCCGGTACCACGCTCTCGGTCGCCGAGATCCTCGGACACGACGGCGAGTGACGGGCCGGGCTGGCCAAATCCTGTCGCAGCTCGATCAACCCGGCCCGTCTGGCTCGTGTCAGCGGGGCTTGCGCCACATGGGGACCATCTCCGGCCCGCCGTTCGGCAGCGTGAAGCCGCCGATGCGCTCGAAGCCCTCCCGCAGGTAGAGCGGGATGTTGCGGGGTGAGCTGCTCTCCAGGTAGGCCGGCCGGCCCTCGGCGTCGAGGCGGAGGAGCTGGTGCCGCAGCAGCGCCGTGCCGATGCCCCGGTTTTGCAGATCGGGCCGGACGCCGATGAAGGCGAGGTGGAGGTGCGTCTCCTCGGTGGGGTGGTGGGCCTGCATCGTGCCCAGGATCTCGTGCAGGCGTTGCGCGTACGGGCCGCAGTGCGTGGCCAGGCGTTCCATGAATTCCCCGTCGTCGTCGGGCTGCGCCGGGTCCACCGGGAACCACACGGCCGCGCCGTACGCGTCCCCGGCGAGGTACACCTCACCCGCCTCCAGCGCGGACTCGACGAACAGCCGCATGAAGCCGGGGTGCAGCCGGGCCCGGTCGGCCGGGTCGGGGAACAGCCAGGAGCTGACCGGATCGTCGCGGAACGCGAGGTCCAATGTGGTCGCCGCGGCGTCGAGGTCGGCGCGGGTCGCCCGACGTACCTCCACATTATTCGCAGGTTCCGTATTCATATGTTCCTCTCTGCTCGAAGGCCACGGGCATCCTACGGTCGGTGATCGGCCCGATACAGCACCTGTCGGCCGGTTCGGCCGGCCGGCGACGCGTGTCGCCACGGTCCGGTGTCCGACGGCGGCGCGGCCCAAAGATGGGACTTTCGGCCCTGCCGATCGACGACCGTGGTGCGCGAGCATGGGCCCCTCTTCCATGCCCAGGGAGCCAATTTGTCCATGCCTGTCACGCTTGTGCCGGTTGCGTCGAGCAACGGGCGAGCCGGCCTCACCGTCGAGGTGCGGGGCGGCGTCAGCCCGCAGGAGCGCGACAGCGCCGAGGAGATGGTGCGCGCCGTCCAGGCCCGCCACCGCCGCGTGGTCGCCGACGCCCGGGTCCGTGTCAGCGGTGCGGTGTGCGGCGGACCAGGCCTCGTCCAGGTCAACCTGCGCGTGTGCGGGGCCCCGGCCCGCGTGCAGGCCCCGGGCCCGACGGTCGAGGCGGCCATCGCCACGGCGGCCGCCCGGCTGGACCGCCAGATCACGCGGCTGAGCACGACCTGGCAGCCGTGGCCCTGGCCGGACCCGGAGCGGCGCAGCCTGGGCATGCCCGGGGACGGTCGCATCGTCCGGGAGAAGACCTACCGGCTGCGGGTCGCCCGGCCATGCCAGGCGGCGGCGACGCTGCACGCCCTGGACTACGACGTCTTCCTCTACACCGATGCCGAGACGGGGGAGGACGCGGTCGTCTACCGGGCCGGACCGGTGGGGCTCGCCCTGGCCCGGCAGGCGACGATGCGCCCGCCCACGCTGGCGGGGTCGCTGGCGCTGACCGTGAACCCGCGCAAGACCCCGGTGCTGACCCGGGACCAGGCCGTCCGGTGGCTGGTCGACGGGTGGCTGCCGTTCCTGTTCTTCACCGACCACGACACCGGGCGGGGTAACCTCCTCTACCGTCGCTATGACGGCGACCTGGGCCTGGTCGCCCCCGTCGTCGAGCGGACGCCGCGGCACCCCGACCGGTCGGGCCCGAACGATGGCCGAGCCGGGTGACGGAGGCCGCCTCCGATGACGACCACCCGGCCTGGCGACCGATCCGAATGACGACAGGGGCCTGGTGGCGGCCGGTGCCGGGGCGACAGGGAGCCGGATGGCGACGAGACGGATGACGACAAGAGCCGGATGACGACAAGAGCCGGATGACGCAGGACCGAGCGAATCGAGGCGATCAGGTGACGGGACAGGAGACGGTGCCGAACACGGCGGCCGCCGGGTCGGACGGGCCGCGCACCATGGTCGAGCTCGATCGCGAGGAGTCGATGGCGCTGCTGGCCAGCGTTCCCTACGGCCGCGTCGTCTTCACCCAGAACGCGCTGCCCGCGATCCGGCCGGTCAACCACCTGGTCGACAAGGGACGCGTGGTCATCCGCACCCGCCTCACCGCCAAGCTCGGCCAGGCCGCCCAGGAGGCCACGGTGGTGGCCTACCAGGCCGACCAGCTCGACCCGCACGAGCGCACGGGGTGGAGCGTCGTGGTGACCGGCTACGCCCGGACCCTGAACGACCCGGCCGAGGTCGCCCGCTTGAGCGCGGCCCTGAAACCGTGGGCGGACATGACCATGGACACGGTCGTGGTGATCGAGCCCGAGCTGGTGACCGGCTACCGGCTCGTGGCCCCCGAGGGCGACCGCTGAGCCCGGCGGCCCACCGAGCGTGGTCGCGCGTTCCGCCCCGGAGGCCAGGCCAGTTTCGACGGCCCGGGTGACGGCCACGCCCCCACGAGCGCGATGATTCTCGCGGGCCACTGACCGGGCGCGTCCTGCCGCAATCGGGCCGCGACGCGACGGCCGGTGGCGATCGGCGCGGCGAGCGGAGAGGTGGGCGTCCACGGTGGATGGTGGGCTGACGGTAGTCCTGCGCTACCGGCGTACGAACACGTACGGCCAGCACGTCTGCCTGGCGGCGCTGGAGGTGGAGCCGCCCAGCGTCCCGGTGACCGTGGAGTTCGGCCGGACGGTGGCCGAGACCGTCGAGCACATCAGGGCCGCCCTGGCCCGCGGGCACCGCGTGCTGGTCGCCTGGTCGTTCTACTCGCCGGACTTCCTGAGCGCGGTCGAGGAGCTGGCCCAGGTGCGGGCCGGCGTCGGGACCACCGAGCCGGAGGCGGTGCTGCACCTGGCCGGCGGCGTGCACGCCACGGCGGAGCCGCTGGTGACGCTGCGGAACGGCTTCGACGCGGTGGCGATCGGCGAGGGCGAGCACACCTTCGCCGCGTTCGTCGAGGCCCTGGCCACCGGCGGCGACTGGCGCGCGGTGCCGGGCACGGCGCACCTCGACGAGAACGGGGCGATGGTCCGGGCCGCCCCGGCGGTGACCCGTGACCTCGACCACTACCCGGCCTTTCCGCACCAGCGGAACCTCACCAACCCGATCGAGATCACGCGGGGCTGCGTCTACGCCTGCCAGTTCTGCCAGACCCCGTTCATGTTCAAGGCCCGGTTCCGGCACCGCAGCGTGGCGAGCGTGCGCGAGCACGTGCGGATCATGCGGGCCCGGGGCAAGCGGGACGTCCGGTTCATCACGCCGACCTCGCTGTCGTACGGGTCGCCGGACACGTCGGTGAACCTCGATGCCATCGAGGAGCTGCTCGCCGGCGTGCGGGCCGAGCTGCCGTCCGAGGGCCGCATCTTCTTCGGCAGCTTCCCGTCGGAAGTCCGGCCCGAGCACGTGAGCGTCGAGGCGCTGCGGCTGCTCAAGCGGTACGTGGCCAACGACAACCTGATCATCGGCGGCCAGTCCGGCTCGGACACGGTGCTGGCCCGCAGCCACCGCGGGCACGGGGTGGCGGAGGTGGAGCGGGCGGTGCGGCTGGCCCGGCAGGAGGGCTTCATCCCGCACGTCGACATCATCGTGGGCATGCCCGGCGAGACGCCGGAGGACGAGCAGGCCACCATCCGCTTCGCCGAGCGCCTGGCCGACCTCGGGGCTCGGATCCATGCCCATACGTTCATGCCGCTGCCGGGCACGCCGTGGCGCGACGAGCCCGCGGGCAACGTCTCGGAGCAGACCCGGGCGGCGCTCGATCGGCTCGTCTCGGCCGGCCAGGGGTACGGCCCGTGGCAGCGCCAGGCGGAGATCGCCCGCCAGCTGGCGACCGTACGGTCGGCCGAGCAGGGCTACCGGATCCGGCCGACCCGGACCCGGCGGGCCGCCGCCACCGAGGATCGGTAGTCCGGGCTCGGTCGTCCGGGCCCGTGTCACCCGGAGCGCGCCGGCGGGATGCCCGGCCCGCGTCGACGGCGGTGGTCAGGGCTCGGGCGGCAGCAGGGCTCGCGCCGCGTCCATGAGCGCCACGATCGTCGGGATGGCGCGCTCGGCGATGAACGGGGTCGCGTAGAGCAGGCCGAGCACGAACCCGGCCAGGCTGGCCGCGTTGACCGGTACGTCCGGAGTCTCGGCGAACGCCCGGCGTACGGTCTCCCGGGCGGCGAGGCGCTCACGCTCGGTGAGGTCGAGGTAGATCGGCTCGGTCACCAGCGTCTCGCTGAGCCGGGCGAAGAAGCGGCGGGGATCCGGGGTCGGTTGGTCGGCTTGCCCGGCCTCGCTCCCGGGCTTGACCGTCTCGACGGCGTAGAGGTAGATGCCGCCGAGCTGGGGGTGCATCGTGTCGGCCGACAGGCGCGGGTCCTCGGCGAGGGCGGTCGCGGCCGTACGGAACCCGTTGAGAAAGCCGGCGATGGTCGTCTCCGTGGCCGGGATGTCCGGCTGGCTGGCGACCAGCCCGGCCACCCGCTCGGAGTGGTACTCGAACAGCGCGCGCATGTCGTCGCCGCGGTGCGCGGCCAGTGTCTCGCGGAGCTGTTCGAGGCTGGCGTACACGGCACCAGCCTTCCACACAGGTTCAGGGGTGCATCGATCGGCACGACCGATCGTTTGACACCCGTCACCGGGGAAGGGGGACTTCCCGACCGGAATCGCGACTTTCACGGTCTCAGGATCTTTGTCGCAACGGGTATCGCGGCAACATCTAAATGATATAGCATCTGGGCGTGCGAGCCGAGCGTGCTCGCGGCGATTGAGGAAGCGCTTGCCCATGATGCTCGACTGGACCCAGCTCGCTCCGGACGAGGACGCCCGCGACCTCGCCAGTACGGCTCGCGCCCTGTTCCGTACCCTGCCCGGTCCGGACGCCGCGCGGGCCGCCTTCGACAAGGCGGAGACCGCGGACGACGGCGGGTCGGCCGCGCCGCCGGGCTGGTCCGCGCTCGTCGACGCCGGTTACCTCGACATCGCCGTGCCGGAGGACCTGGGCGGGCTCGGCCGCATGATCGACCTGGTGGTCGTGCTGGAGGAGGCCGGACGGAGCCTGCTCACCACGCCGCTGCTGCCCTCCGTGATCGCCTACCAGACCCAGGTGGCGGCCGGTATCCACGATCCCGAGGCCCGGTCCGCCCCGGCCGGATTCGCCCTCGCCCAGGGGACCGTCACCGACGGCCGGTGCTTCGCCGACCGCCTGCACGTGCTCGGTGGGGTGGGCGCGGCCACGCTGACCGCGGTCCTGCGCGCGCCCGACCGGGCCTGGGTGGTGACGCTCGACCCGGCGGCCGAGGGCGTCGAGGTCGTCCCGAGCGAGACGTTGATCGATCCGTCGCGGCCGCTGTCGGTGGTGCGGCTGGCCGGGGCGCCGTGTCGGGCGAGCCGGCCGCTGGCGCCGGCCGAGGTCGAGCCGACGCTGGCCCGCGCCCGGGTGTGCGTCGCCGCCGACCTGGTCGGCATCGCCGCCGCCGCACTCGAGGCCGCGGTCGGCCACGCGCTGCAGCGGCAGCAGTTCGGCTCGCTGATCGGCTCGTTCCAGGCGATCAAGCACCAGCTCGCCGACGCCTACCTCGGCGTCGAGCGGGCCCGCAGCCTGACGTACGGCGCGGCGGTCGCCCTCTCGTCGGACCGGACCGGGGCGGCCGGTGGGACCGATGGCATGAACGAGGCGGCCGACGGGCCCCATCTGTCCACACGCAACAGCCTGCTGGCGAACGCGTCCGCGGCCGAGACGGCCGTGCAGGTCGCCGGCCGGTTCATCCAGATCCTGGGGGCCATGGGGGTGACCTTCGAGGCCGACGGTCACCTCTACCTGCGGCGGGCCCACCAGATGGCGAGCCTGTTCGGCGCGCCCGACGACCTCTACCTCGCCGCGGCCCGCATCGAGAGGGAGGGCAGGCGATGACCGCGGACGTCGTGGCCGAGTTCACCGCATTCCTCGACGACTTCCTGCCAGACGACTACGCCGAGAACTACCAGCGCTACCGCCGTGACGTCGTGCTGCGCCGCGAGTACCAGGCCGCGGCCTTCGACGAGGGCTGGCTGATCCCGGAGTGGGGCCGCGACGAGGGCGGCCGCAACCTGGACGGTCCCCAGGCGCTCGCCGTCAAGCTGGTCGGCGCGCAGCGGCGGGTCCCCCGGCTGCTGAACATCCAGGGCGCCGGGGTGGCCGCCCCGGCCATCCGGGCCTTCGGCACCCCCGAGCAGCGGGCCCGGCTGCTGCGCCCCGCGGCCCGCGGGGACGAGTGCTGGGCCCTGGGCATGTCCGAGCCCGGGGCCGGCTCGGACCTCGCCTCGCTGCGGACCACCGCGACGCTCGACGGCGACGTGTTCGTCGTCAACGGCCAGAAGGTCTGGACGACGCAGGCCGACGAGGCCCAGTGGTGCACCCTCTACGTCCGTACGGACCCCCAGGCGCCGCGCCACCGGGGCATCTCCTGTCTCATCCTCGACATGTCCACCCCGGGCGTGCACGTTCGGCCCATCCGGACGGCGGGGCCGGCGATCGAGTCGTTCTGCGAGGTGTTCCTCGACGACGTCCGGGTGCCGCGGGAGTCGCTGCTCGGACCGCTCAACGGTGGCTGGCGCGTGGCCATGGAGAGCCTCGAGCACGAGCGGGACATGATCTGGGTCAACACCTGGCTCGAGACCAACCGCGCCCTGGACCCGACCCGGCGGGCCGCCGAGCTCACCGATGCCCAGCTCGTCCGGCTCGGTCGGTCGCTGGCCGACGCGGAAGGGCTGCGCCTGACGGGCCTGCGCACCGCGGCCCAGCGGTGGGCCGGCGTCTTGTCCCCGGCGTGGCTGACCCTCAAGTTGTTCGGATCGGAGTCCGTCCAGCGGGCCGCGCTCCTGTCGCTCGAGGTGGCCGGTGAGCAGGCGCTCATCGACCCGACGATCTTCGATGAGCGGCTGGAGTCGTTGGGCGCCACGATCTACGGCGGAACCTCGGAGATCCAACGGGACATCATCGCGGAACGGGCACTGGGTCTACCGAAAGGACGAGCATGATCACCCTGAGCGGTCGGACCGCCCTGGTCTCCGGGGCGGGACGAGGACTGGGCCGGGCCATCGCGACCGCCATGGCGCAGGCGGGCGCCACCGTGGTCGCCGTCTCCCGCAGTGCCGACGAGCTCGCCGACTTCGTCTCGTCGGTGACCGCCGAGGGCGGCCGCGCCTTCGGCTTCCCCACCGACCTCCGCAACGCCGAGGACCTGGACCGGCTGCGGGAGCGGGTGCTGGCCGAGGTCGGCGACATCGACATTCTCGTCAACAACGCAGGTATCAACATCAAACGGCCCGTGGTGCCGCTGCCCGTCGATCCGGGGCAGAAGGTCGGTCAGCCCGGGTCCGGCCCGGCGACCGTCGGCATGACCGACGAGGAATGGGACTCCATTCTGGACACCCACGTCCGGGGGTCGCTGCACCTGATCCGGTCGTTCGTGCCGGGCATGCTGGCCAAGCGGTGGGGTCGGGTCATCAACATCGCCTCCAGCGCCGTCGCCCGCACCCCCAACCTCGTGGTGAGCTACCAGGTGGCCAAGGGCGCGCTGACCCAGCTCACCCGCGGGCTGGCCAAGGAGTGGGCCCCGTACGGCATCACGGTCAACACGATCGCGCCGGGCCAGTTCCGCACGAGCATGACCAAGGCCCTGCACGACAGCCCGGAGGGGCAGGCGTGGCTGATGGAGCGAATTCCGATGCGCCGGACCGGCGACGAGCGCGAGCTCGGTGCCCTGGCGGTTCATCTCGCCAGTGATCTGGCATCATTCATCACGGGCCAGACCATCTATGTCGACGGCGGTGAGACTCTCTAAGTGACCAAGGAAGTGGCCGCGCGCAGCGCGCGCTCGACGGCACGGGCTCGCCGGAGCAGCCGCCCGGTTCGACAGCAGTCCGCGTCGCCCGAGAACCGTACGCCGACGAGTGAGGCGCCGCCCCAGGTCGGCGGGGAGATGGCGTCGCGCCCGCGTCCCCTGCCGCTGCGCACGCCCCGGGTGGCCGAGGCGGTCGCGGCGCACCTGCGTCTGCGGATCCTCGAAGGCGAGCTCGCCGACGGGGCCGAGCTGCCCCCGGAGGCGGTCCTGCTGCAGCAGTACCCCGCCAGCCGGCCGAGCCTGCGCGAGGCGTTCCGCATCCTCGAGACCGAGGGATTGCTGACCGTACGGCGGGGCAAGGTCGGCGGCTTCATCGTCCGCAGTCCCACGCCCGACACGGCCGCCTACCACATGGGTCTGCTGCTGCATTCGCGCGCCATCCCCATGCCGGACCTGGCGGCCGCGCGCAACCTCCTCGAGCCCTGGTGCGCCGAGCAGGCCGCCCTGCGCCCCGACCGGGCCGGGGTCGCCGCGCGGCTGCGCAAGGTCAACGAGGCCGCCGCCGAGCGGGTCGAGGACGGCCCGGCGTTCACCGAGGCGGCCGGCAGCTTCCACGAGGCGCTGGTCGACGCGGCGGGCAACCAGACGCTGCGCATATTCGCCGGCATGATGGAGGCCATCTGGAGCGTCCAGGAACGGGGCTGGGCGCGGAAGGCCGCCGACGAGTCCAGCTATCCGAACATCACCCTGCGTCGGTCGGTGCTGAAGGCGCACGACGCCATCACGGACGCGATCGAGGCGGGTGACGCCGAGCTGGCGGGGAAGCTGACCCGGTCCCACCTGGCCGCGTCCCAGCTCTACGTCGCCTCGGAGGACGCCGGTCCGGTGCGGATGCTCGACGAGTACGGCATGCCCCGGATGGGCCTGGGCGCCAACGGAGGTCCTCCGTCGGACTAGGCCCCGGGCGGGGCGGTTGAGTCGGGCGCGGGGCGGCTCGGGCCGTGGGCGCCGCGGCCCGGCTTCGTGCCTCGGACGCGGGCGCCGGCTTCCCGTGACGGGCGCATCCGGTGAGTCCGGACCGGGCCCGGGCGACAATCTCGAGGTGCCGGTAGCCGGCTTGGCGTACGTGGTACATCCCACTCCCACCGAGATCCTCGGGTGGGCGGTCTTCCCGGCGACCCGAAAGATATATATGATTTGCGCGACGTCGGGCGGCGGGTGACGTCCGAGGGTGTGCGGGCAGGAAGACGTCCTTCTTGGGCACTGAGGGTCAGGAGGGAGTCCTTCCCTGGTCAGGAAGGACTCCCTCCTGACGAAAGCCCCGACGCAGCCTGAAGCCCGCTCCGACACCCGCCGGGCGGGCCCAGCGCGCCCGGCGGGGACAGCGCGCCCGGCGGGGACAGCGCGCGCACGGTGACCCGCGCGGGCACGGTGACTGCGGGCCGACGGTGACCGCGGGCAACGGTGACGAGGAGGTGCCGGTGTCGACGGGTGGCGAGAACCGCGACCTGGAGCGGGCCGAGGGGGTGCTGCTCAGCCGGGTGGTCGGCACGACCCTGGTCGTGACCCTGAACCGCCCTGAGGTGGCCAACGCCCTCAACGACGAGCTCATGGACGCGTTGGCGGCGCTGTGGCGGACGGCCGCGCAGGCGCCGGGCCTGCGGGCGGTGCTGCTCACCGGGGCCGGCAAGGCGTTCTGCGCCGGCGCCGACGCCTCGATGCTGTCGGTGCCGCGGACCAAGGTCGGCGACACCGCCGCCGAGGAACTTGACTTCGTGCCGGGCCCGCACCTGCCGATCCCGGTCATCGTGGCGGTCAACGGGGTCTGCGCCGGCGGGGGCCTGCACTTCGTGGCCGACGCCGACATCTGCATCGCCTCCTCGGCGGCGCGGTTCCTCGACCCCCATGTCAGCGTCGGGCAGGTCAGCGCGCTCGAGCCGCTGCACCTGCTGTTCCGGATGCGGCCGGACATCCTCCGGCGCCTGGTGCTGCTCGGGCGCCATGAGTCGCTGACGGCCGAGCAGGCCGAGCGGTACGGGCTGGTCTCCGAGGTGGTCGAGCCGTCCGCGCTGATGGACCGGGGGATGGCCCTGGCCGAGACGATCGCCAGCAACTCACCCGAGGCCGTGCGGTTGAGCCGGCGGGTGATGCGGACGTTCGAGGAGCGCCTCATCGCCACCGACCTCGACCTGGGCTGGGAGCTGATCCAGCGCCACCGTCACCACCCCGACGCGACCGAGGGCCCGCAGGCGTTCCTGGAGAAGCGACCGCCCGTGTGGCGGACATCGTGAGGGCCGGGAGGACGTCATGAAGGTGGCCGATTGGCACCGCCGCCCCCGCGTGGTCGGGCCGGACCAGGTGGCGGCCTGGCGGGAGCAGGGGTTCTTCACCGACGAGCGGATCGGTTACCTGCTGGAGCATCGGGCCACGAAGTGGCCGGACCGCCCCGGCGTGATCACCGATTCGGGCTCGATGAGCTTCGCTCAGCTCGCCGCCCGGTCGGCCGCAATCGCGCGCAGCCTGCTCGAGGGCGGGGTGCAGCCCGGCGACGCGGTCTGCTGGCTGCTGCCGACCGGGGCCGACGCGGTCGCGACGGCGGCGGCGATCTGGCGCATCGGGGCGATCAGCAGCCCGATCGTGCCCCTGTACGGCCCGCGGGAGATCCGCAGTGTCCTGGACCAGGTGCGCCCGACCGGCATCGTCACCTTCGGCACCGACCCGCGCCGCGAGTACCCCGACGAGTTCGACGATGCATTGAAAGACATCTCACACACCGTGAACGTACGGCTGCTCACCTCCGGCCAGCGGGCCGGCTGGCGGTCGGCCGACGTCGCGGGGACCGGCGGGCTGCCGTCGGGGGTCGTGCCGGCCGCCCCGGACGATCCCTGCCTCGTGCTGTTCACCTCGGGCACGGAGTCCGAGCCCAAGGGCGTGGTCCACTCGGTGGCGGCCCTGCAGCACGAGCTGCGGACGACCATCTCCGAGTGGGGCGTCACCTTCCGCGACCGCATGGTGATGGCGTCGCCCATGACGCACATCACCGGCCTGCTGCAGGGCTTCATGATTCCGTCCCGGGTCGGCGCGGCCGCGGTGCTGATGCCCCGGTGGGACCCCGAGCTGTGCGTGGACCTCATCGAGCGGACCGGCGCCACCTACATGGCCGGCGCGACGCCGTTCCTGCGCGAGCTGCTCGCGGCCTACGCGGCGGCGGGCCGGGACCGCTCCGCGCTGCGCCAGTACTGCTGCGGCGGGGCGGCCGTCCCGCCGGCGCTGATCCGCAGCGCCCAGGAGCTGGGCATCGCGGCCTACCGGCTGTGGGGCATGACCGAGCTGCCGACCGCGACCACCGCCTGCGAGCTCGATCCCCTCGAGCTGCGGGCCGAGACCGACGGGACGCCGGCGCCCGGCGTGTCGCTGCGGGTGCTGGACGACTCCGGCCATCCGGTCGGGCCGGGTGAGGTCGGCGAGCTGCAGCTGCGCGGTCCGGAAATGATGCTCGGCTATGTCCGCGCGGAGCTCAACGAGCGCGGGTTCACCCCCGACGGCTGGCTGCGCACCGGCGACCTCGGGTGGTTGGGCGAGGACGGCTGGGTCCGGATCTCGGGACGGATCAAGGACATCATCAACCGGGGCGGCGAGAAGTTCAGCGCCCGGGAGATCGAGCAGGCGCTCGAGGCCCACCCCGACATCCGGGCGGCGGCGGTCGTCGGCGTGCCGGGAGGGCGCCTCGGCGAGCGCATCGGCGCGGCCATCGTCTCGACGCGTTCCGACTGGACCCTGGAGGAGCTCGGCCGTACGGTCACCGGGGCCGGCCTGTCCCGGCACAAGCAGCCGGAGCTGTTCCGGGTCGTCCCCGCGCTGCCGACCAACGCGACCGGAAAGATCAACAAGAAGGCGCTTCTCGAGCTGTTCGGGCCCGAGACCGGCCCGGACGTCGGCGCTCCCCAGGGCGCCGGGCCCGACCCGAACCCCGGCCCCCACCCGGCCCCGACGTCGGATCGCGGCGCATGACCCTCCTATCTGGACGGTCGATCGTCGTCACCGGCGCCGGCAAGGGACTGGGGCGCGCCTACGCGCTCGCCTGCGCGGCGCACGGGGCGGACGTCGTCGTCAACGACATCGATGAGCACAGCGCGTACGAGTGCGCTCGCGCGATCGTCGCCGCCGGCGGCCGGGCCGTCCACGTGGCCGGGTCGGTCGCGTCGTGGTCCGTCGCCGCCGCGATGGTCGACGCCGCGGTGCGGCGGTTCGGACGCATCGACGGCCTGGTGGCCAACGCCGGCATCATCCATCACGCCCGACCGTGGGAGGAGGACGAGGCCGCGCTGCGGCGGATCGTCGAGGTGAACGTGCTCGGCGTGCAGTTCTGCGCCACCCACGCGATGCGGGCCATGGTGAGCCAGGGGACGGGCGGCTCGATCGTCACCGTCGTCTCGGGCGCCCGGTTCGGCCTCGACGGCATGAGCGCGTACGGCGCCACCAAGGGGGCGGTGGCGGCCATGACCGCGGCCTGGGCGCGCGAAGGCGCCGCGGTGGGGATCCGGGTCAACGCCATCTCGCCGCTGGCCGCCACGGACATGGCGGCCCTCGACCCGCGGCCCGACCGACCCCGGCTCGGCTCGCCGGAGGATGTCGCGCCCGCGGTGGTGGCCCTGTTGAGCGACGCCACCGCCGGCGTGACCGGCCGCATCCTCCGCTTCGACGGCACCACGCTGAGCCGCTACGAGCCGGAGACGTTGACGGTGCTGGCGGAGGCTCCGGGCCTGGATCGGGCCGAGGCGATCGCTCGTATCCTGACGCAACCGGACAGCTGAGGAGGAGGGAATGTCGGACGGCACCGGCGAGATGCCCGGCGGAGGCGGCCCGCTGCGCGGACTGCGGGTCCTGGAGTTCGCGGCGATCGGCCCGGTCCCGCACGCGGCCATGATCCTCGCCGACCTCGGAGCCGACGTCGTCTGCGTCGACCGGCCCGGGCCGCCCTCCCTCCCGCTGGGACGGCCGGACACGGCGGACCCGCTCAAGCGCGGGCGCCGGCGGGTCGTGCTCGACCTGAAGACTCCCGAGGGGCGGGCCGCGGCCCTCGACCTGGCCGCCCGGGCCGACGTCCTGCTGGAAGGGTTGCGGCCCGGGGTGATGGAGCGGCTCGGCCTCGGCCCCGAGGTGTGCCGCGAGCGCAACCCCCGCCTGATCTACGCCCGGATGACCGGCTGGGGCCAGGACGGTCCGCTGGCCCGGGAGGTCGGCCACGATCTTAATTACATCGGTCTCACCGGGGTGCTGCACGCGATCGGCCGGGCCGACGGGTCCCCGCCGCCCCCGCTCAACCTCATCGGCGACTACGGGGGCGGCTCGATGCTGCTGCTCGTCGGCGTGCTCGCCGCGCTGTGGGAGCGGGGCCGGTCCGGCCAGGGGCAGGTCGTCGACGCGGCCATGGTCGACGGCGCGACCCTGCTGGCCCAGCTGCAGCTGAGCATGCGGGCCCGGGGGGCCTGGCGCGACGAGCGCGCCAGCAACCTGCTCGACGGCGGGGCGCCCTTCTACGACACCTACGCCTGTGCGGACGGCAAGTTCGTCGCGGTCGGCGCGCTCGAGCCGCAGTTCTTCGCGGCCCTGCTGCAGGGCCTGGGCCTGACCGACATCGACCCGGCCCGGCAGCACGACGTGACGTTCTGGCCCGAGCTGCGCCGCCGGTTCACCGAGGCCTTCGCCAGCCGGACCCGGGACGAGTGGGCCGCCCACTTCGCGGGGACGGACGCCTGCGTGACCCCGGTGCTCAGCTTCGCCGAGGCGGCCGAGCATCCCCACCTGGTCCATCGCCGGACGTACGTGGTCGCCGACGGCGTGACCCAGGCCGGGACGGCGCCCCGCTTCTCCCGCACCCCGGGCTCGCCCGGCCCCATGGCATCGGCCGCCGTGACCGTCACCGACGTCCTCGCCACCTGGAGCCCGGCCAACGAGAAGGAGTGACGATGCACATCGATGCCCCCGCCGACGTCGGCGCCGACCTGCTGCGCATCGAGGCCGGCGCCGCCGATGCCGAGCAGAACGGCTACGACGGGTTCGGCATCCCCGAGGCGCGCCACGACGTGTTCACCGCGTTGACGCTGGCGGCCAGGGCGACCAGCCGGATCACGCTCCAGTCCGCGATCGCGGTGGCGTTCGCCCGCAACCCGATGTCGCTGGCCGTCTCGGCCAACGACATCCAGCTCATCTCCGGCGGCCGGCTGCGGCTGGGCCTCGGCTCGCAGGTGCAGCAGCACATCGAGCGCCGCTACTCGATGCCGTGGGGCCAGCCGGCCGCCCGCATGGAGGAGTTCATCGCGGCCGTGCGGGCGATCTGGTCCTGCTGGGCGACGGGCGAGCGGCTCGCCTTCCGGGGCCGCTTCTACCAGCACACGCTGATGACCGACTTCTTCAACCCCGGCCCGAACCCGTACGGCAATCCGCCGATCTGGCTCGCCGCGGTCGGCGAGCGCATGGCCACCGTGGCCGGCCGGGTCGCCGACGGCATCCTCTGCCATCCGTTCACGACCCCGGCGTACCTGCGCGAGCGCACGCTGCCGGCCGTGCGCAACGCCCGGGGCTCGCTCGACGGCTTCGACTGCGTGCTGTCGGTGATGGCCGTGCTCGGTGCCGACGAGAAGGCCCGGTCGGAGGCCGCACGGGCCGTGCGCCGGCAGATCGCCTTCTACGGCTCCACCCCGGCGTACCGGCCGGTGCTCGAGCTGCACGGCTGGGGCGAGCTGCACGACCGCCTCAACGCCCTGTCCCGGCGGCAGGCGTGGGACGAGATGGC
>Ga0310840_100719_pt1 | contig 19875 bp, 15 predicted proteins | sample SM_ome_8_FD_201304 | JGI IMG/M metagenome (GOLD analysis project Ga0310840, IMG submission 201304) | Sorghum-adapted microbial communities enriched on stacked mutant (SM) sorghum from Joint BioEnergy Institute, Emeryville, California... ...
CGAGGTTGCGTTTGCCGGTCTCGGGGTGCTTGGTGTGGGTGAGCCCGTAGTTGTGGAAGATGCCGCCGTCCCCCGGCCACACCTTCAGACCGGGCAGCCGGTTGAGGTCGACGTCCGCCCCCCGGTAGACCACCTCCTGGCAGGGCGCCGTCCTGACCTTCTTCGGCGGCAGGGACTTGAGCTGCATCAGCTTGCCCAGACCCTCGCGGATGCCGGACCAGCCCACCGGCAGTTCGGGCTTGACCAGCTCGGAGATCCGGTCGGCGATCTCGGTCAGCGACTCGACCCCGAGCGCCATCGCCATCCGGCGTTCGGTGCCGAACAGGTTGATCGCCACCGGCATCTCACCCCGGGTGGGGCGCTCGAACAGCAGCGCGGGACCGTTCGCCCGGACCGTCCGGGTCACCACCTCGGTGATCTCCAGGGTCGGGTCCACCGGCACCGACACCCGGCGCAGTTCACCCGCGCCCTCCAGTGCGTCGAGGAACGCCCGGAGATCGTCGTACGGGAAGCCACGAACAGCCATGGCCGCTAGTCTGGCGCATCCTCCGACCGGCTGCCGGCTCCGGGTCCCCGCCGGGTGACCGGGCTCAGTCGAGGCCGGCGTACGAGTGCAAGCCCTCGAAGAAGATGTTCACCCCGTACAGGTTCATCTGCATGGTCAGGCAGCCGACGAGGGCGATCCAGATCGTCACCGGCCGCCGGACGCTGGGCGTGGCCCGGGCGTGCAGGTAGCCGGCGTACACCACCCAGGAGACGAACGCCCAGGTCTCCTTCGGGTCCCAGCCCCAGTACCGGCCCCAGGCCGCCTCCGCCCAGACCGCCCCGGCCATCACCGCGAAGGTCCAGATCGGGAACGCGAAGGCGTGCAGCCGGAAGGTCAGCCGCTCCAGGGTGTCGGCGGCCGGCACCCGGGCGCCCAGGGTGTACGGGAAGCTCCGTTTGCCCTGGTCGTACCCGTGGCGAATCAGGTACATCACCGCCGGTACGGCGCCGAGCTGCAGCAGTCCCGAGGCCAGCGCCGCCGCCGAGACGTGGACGATGAACCAGTACGAGTTGAGCGCGGGCATCAGCGGCACGATCGGCACGTAGAGCACCAGCCCCGCGACGGCGAGCAGGATCACCATGGTGAGGGTGACGAAGAGCCCCAGGTGCCGGATCGACGGACGCCGGTGGAGCAGGCCGAGCCAGACGACGCTGCCGATGAAGGTCGCCGTCAGCACGTACTCGTACATGTTGCCCCACGGCATCCGCTCGGCGGCGATCCCGCGGGTGACCAGGACGGCGAGGTGGACCGCGGCCGCGATCACGGTGAGCGCGACGGCCACCCGCCCGACCAGCGCGGTCTTCGACGCCGCCGGCCGGCGGGCCGGCGGCGCACCGTCGACCCCGCCGCCGGCCGGTGGCTCGGCACCCGGCCCGGCCGCGTCGGGTGTCGCCCCGGCGGCCGCCCCGGCCCCGACCAGCGCCAGCTCACGCTCCGGCCGGGTCGCCGCCCGACCGACCAGGCCCCGGTTGCCGAACGCGTACTCGGCGGCGTGGATGATCATCGCCAACAGGTAGCCCAGGATCGCGACCACCAGGAGCTGGTCGGAGAGCGCGGCCATCAGTTGGTCTCCTCTTTCCTCAGCACCGGCGGCACGGTGGCCGCGGCGACGAGTTGGTCGAACTCCTCGGCGAAGCCGGGGTAGTCGGTGCGGGGCAGGCCACCGACCTCCACCAAACTACTACGACCCGTCGTGGATGCTCCGGCGGGTGCCGGAACCACCCGGAACCACACCCGACGGCGGCGGACGAACAGCGCGGGCATCAGCCCGACGAGCAGCAGCGCCGCGCTGGCCAGCACGACGGGCTCGCCCGGGTCGTGGCGGACCGTGAGGGTGATGTACTTCCGGGTACCGAGGAACTCCAGCGTCGTACCGTCGTCGAGGGTCCAGCTCTCACCCGGCCGCAGCAGCTTGCCGTCGCCGACCTGCTTCAGCCGGCCGTTGGCCACCTGGCGCTGGTCGATCGCGTAGACCGAGCCGGGAATCCCCGCGTCCAGTCCGAGGTTGCCCCGGTACGCCCGCAGGAACAGCCCGGGTGCCCGCTCCTCCGGGTGCACCGAGCGGATCGCCGGCCCGTCCTCCGGGGTCGTCGGGAAGTACAGACCCTCGAAGGCGACCTGCAGGTTCGGGTCGCGGCTGCCGGTCGCCGGGTCGATGTTGACGTCCGGGAAGAAGGCCGCGCCCTCGCTGGTCAGGTTGCCGTCGACACTGAGGAACGCCTGTACGCTGACCTGCGACCTGCCGTGGCGGTCGGTGTAGCGCAGGACCGGCGCGTAGCCGTGCCCCAGCAGGTAGACGTTCGCCCCGTCCAGCCGCAGCGGGTCGTTCACCGAGAAACTCGCCGGGTACGCCGCCCGCCCCCACGGCTCGACCCGGACCCGGGCGCGGAACGACTCCGGTTGCCCCGAGGGAAGGAACGTCGCCTCGAAGTCGGTCAACTCCAGGCAGAACCGCGGCAGGTCGCCGTCGTCCACCCGCTGGCCGAGCTTCGACTCGCTGAACTGCTGCACCGTGTTGCAGAACGCCTGGTCCGGGCCGGCGATCAGCAGTCGGTTGCCGTGCCAGCCGTACGAGGCGCCGAGGGCGACCCCGAGCAGCACCCCGACCAGCGAGAGGTGGAAGAGCAGGTTGCCGGTCTCCTTGAGGTGGCCCTTCTCCGCCGCCACCTCGCCGTCGCGCACGACCACCCGCCAGCGCCGCCTGCGCAGCATCGCGGCGATCGCGGTCAGGTCGCCGTCGTGCCCGGAGAGCACCGCGTGCCGCGGCAGCCGGTCCAGCCGCCTCGGCGCCGCCGGCGGTACGGCACGCAGCGCCCGGACGTGGTCGCGCAACCGCGGCACGATGCAGCCGACCAGCGAGGTGAAGAGCAGAAGGTAGATCGCCGCGAACCACGGCGAGGCGTACACGTCGAAGCCGCCGAGCCGGTCGAGGATCGGGAAGAGGTCCGGGTGCTCGCGCCGGAAGCCGTCGACGTCGTCGATGTTGACGTCGCGCTGCGGCAGCAGCGAGCCCGGGACCGCGGCGACCGCGAGCAGGAACAGCAGGATCAGCGCGGTGCGCATGCTGGTGAGCTGCCGCCACGAGTTGCGCAGCAGGGCCAGCGGGGACGGCGTACGGCGGGGTGGGCGGCCCGGGGTGTCGGCGGCCTCCACCACCGTCGGCTCGGCGACGGTCTGCTCGTTCGGTGCCGGCATCAGATGCTCACCTCACCCACCCCGACCGTGGTCTGCAGCCAGATGACCACCTGCTGCCAACCGCCGGTGACCAGGGCGAGACCGATCGCGATCAGCAGGGCACCACCGATCCGGGTCACCCAGCGGCTGTTGCGGCGGATCGCCCGGAAGAGTCCGAGCAGCCGGTGAAAGCCGAGCCCGAAGGCGACGAACGGCAGCCCGAGGCCGAGGCAGTACGCGACGGCGAGCACCGCCGCCCGGTCGGCCTGTCCGCTCGCCGTACCCATGCCGAGGACCGCACCCAGGGTCGGCCCGACGCAGGGTACCCAGGAGAGCGCGAAGACCGCGCCGAAGACCGGGGCGCCGAGCAGGCCGGCCGCCGGCAGTCGCCGGATCCGGAACTCGCGCTGCATCCCGGGAACCAGCCCGAGGTAGGACAGGCCCAGCAGGATGATCACCGCGCCGATGACGATCTCCAACGGTCGCTTCTGCGCGAAGAGTGCCTGGCCGAGTGCGGTGACCAACACCGCGGTGAGGGTGAAGACGGCGGTGAACCCGGCGATGAACAGCAGCGTGCCGGCGAGGACCCGACCCCAGACCACCGGCCGGGACGTCACGCGGGTCGCCGCCACCACCCCGCCGGTGCCGCCGCCACCGGCGGTACCGGCGGCCGGTCCGGGCTCCGTCCCCGCCGCCGCCCCGCGCCGCTCCCACTCGCTGCCGGACAGCCCGGTCACGTACGACAGGTAGCCGGGGACCAGGGGCAGCACGCACGGGGAGAGGAAACTCACCAGACCGGCGAGCGCCGCCACGCCGATCGCCAGCAGCAGCGGGCCGCTGCGGGCGAGTTCGGCGAAGGTCTCGCCCATCAGCCCACCCCGCCCGGCGCCGGCTGCTCCGCGGCGATCCGGCTGACGATCGGCTGCAGCGTCTCCTGCGTGACCGAGCGCCGGATCACCACCGCGATCCGGCCCTCGCGGTCCAGCACGACGGTGGCCGGGATCGAGTTCGGCGGGACCTCGAAGGCGAGTGCCAGGCGGCTCGGTGGGTCGAAGAGGCTCGGGTAGCTGATGTCGAAGGCCTCCTCGAAGGCCCTGGCCTTGTCCCGGCCGTCCTGGATGTTGATCCCGAGAAACCGGACGCCCTGGCTCCTCGTCGCCTGGTACGTCGTCTCCAGGTCGTCGGCCTCCGCCCGGCACGGCGGGCACCAGGAGCCCCAGAAGTTCAGCACCACCACCTGGCCGCGTTCCCGCGCCAGGTCGTAGTTCTCCCCGCTGAGCAGTTCACCGGAGACGGCCGGCGCCGCCGGCCGGTGCTCCGGGGCGCACTCGATCACCCCGTCGGCGGTGGTGGTGCACCCCTCCCGCCAGTCGCGGCCGCCGTCCGAGCAGCCGGCCGGCGCCAACGCCGCGGCAGCGACGAGCAGGGCACCGACACCGGCACGCCGGAGGCGGCTCATGTCTCAGGCTCCCTTGGCCGTCCGGGCGCTCGGTGACATCGCCACCAGGTGCGCCGCGGGCTCGCTGTACTCGATACCGACGATCTCGGTGCCCTCGAAGTGGAAGGAGGTCAGGCTCGCCAGTCCGCACTGCCGCTTGCGGGGGTCGTGCCAGAGCCGCTTGCGTTCGACGTACCGGCGTAGCGTCCAGATGGGCAACTGGTGCGAGACGCAGACCGCCTCCCGTCCCTCGGCCTCGGCCCGGGCCGCGTGCAGCGCCGCGAACATCCGTTCGGCGATCGCCCGGTACGCCTCACCCCAGGACGGGGTGACCGGGTCCCGCAGCACCCACCAGTTGCGCGGGTTGCGGAACGAGCCGTTGCCCGGCGAGACCCGCTTGCCCTCGAACCAGTTGCTGCTCTCGATGAGGCGTTCGTCGACCGCGATCGGCAGCCCGAACTGCGCGGCGATCGGCTCGGCGGTCTGCTGGGCGCGCTCCAGCGGGCTGGCCACCACGTACACGATGTTGCGGTCGGCGAGCGCCTGCGCCGCCGCCTTCGCCATCTGCACGCCCAGCTCGGACAGGTGGAAGCCGGGAAGCCGGCCGTAGAGGATCCTGTCCGGGTTGTGTACCTCACCGTGCCGGAGCACGTGCACCACGGTCTTGGTCATGCCAGCCCTCTACTCCCCACGACCCGCCGCCGCGGCAGCCCGCGCGGCGGCGGGCAGTGCCGCCGCGTACTGCTCCAGGGCGGCGTCGTCCCACGCCGTCGACACGAACCACGCCTCGAACGCGCTCGGCGGCAGGTAGACCCCGCCGGCCAGCATCGCGTGGAAGAACGCCCTGAACGCCGCGACGTCCTGACCGCGCGCGGTCGCGTAGTCGACCACCTCGGCGTCGGTGAAGAAGATCGAGAACATGTTCCCGGCGTACGACAGCCGGTGCGGCACCCCGGCGGCGGTCAGTGCCTCGCTGGCCAGCCGACCCACCGTGGCGGCGGTCTCGTCGAGCCGACGGTAGACCGCCTCGTCGGCCAGCCGCAGCGTGGTCAGCCCGGCGGCACAGGCGAGTGGGTTGCCCGAGAGCGTGCCCGCCTGGTAGACCGGCCCGGCCGGGGCGAGCCGGGCCATGATCTCGGTACGGCCGCCGAACGCCGCGGCGGGGAGCCCGCCACCCATGACCTTGCCGAAGGTGAACAGGTCGGCGTCGACCGGGTCGAGCCCCGCCCAACCGCTCCGGGAGACCCGGAAACCGGTCATCACCTCGTCGACGATCAGCAGTGCGCCGTGCTCGTGGGCGATCCGGGCCAGCGCGCTGTTGAAACCGGGCCGCGGGGCCACCACACCCATGTTGCCGGGCGCCGCCTCGGTGATGATCGCCGCGATGTCCGACCCGGCAGCGGCGAACGCCGCCTCGACCGCGGCCACGTCGTTGTACGGCAGCACGATCGTCTCGCCCGCCGCCGCGCCGGTGACCCCGGGCGAGTCGGGCAGGGCGAGGGTGGCGACCCCGGATCCGGCCGACGCGAGCAGGGCGTCGACGTGGCCGTGGTAGCAGCCGGCGAACTTGACGATCTTGCTGCGACCGGTGTGGCCCCGGGCGAGGCGGATCGCCGACATCGTCGCCTCGGTCCCGGAGTTGACCAGACGTACCTGTTCGACAGGGGTCCGGGCAACGATCTCCGCGGCCAGCTCGACCTCGCCCTCGGTGGGGGTGCCGAAGCTGGTGCCGGAGGCGGCGGCGGCCTGCACCGCCGCGACGACCTCGGGGTGGGCGTGCCCGAGGATCAGTGGCCCCCACGAGCAGACCAGGTCGACGTAGCGCCTTCCGTCGGCGTCGAAGAGCCAGGGACCGCTGCCCCGGACCATGAACCGGGGGGTGCCGCCCACGGCGCGGAAGGCGCGGACGGGCGAGTTCACCCCGCCCGGCACGAGGGCGCGGGCGCGGTCGAACAGAGCCTGGGAGGCCGGGGCCTCGGCCGGGTACCGGCCGGGGGCGGCGGAGTTCGTCTCGCTCACGGTGCTCGCCATTCTGTCAGCGCCACCTGACCCGTCGGCAGCCACCCCTGACCTGGTCGCCCTGGTCACTCGGCGGTGACCTGGACAGAGCCGGCGTCGGCGGCGGCAGGGACCGGCCGACGAACCCGACGGACGTCGCCGCCGGTGGGCCCGGATCACCACCGGGCCGGACGGGCGAGACCGCGTTAGGCTGATCGGGTGAACCGTGCGGAGCTGACGATCGAGGTCCAGCGAAACGCCGACGAGGTGACCCTTCGCCTCGCCGGAGAGATCGACATGCTGACCGCCGGCAAGCTGTCCAGCATCGTCAACGAGGTCCTCACCGATTCACCGTCCCGGATCGTTCTCGACCTGGCCGACGTCACCTTCTGCGACTCACAGGGGCTCGGCACCCTGGTGGTGCTGAGCCGGAAGGCGAGCCACGCCCAGCGACTGCTGGTGCTGACCAATGTCGGTGACTTCCTGCTCCGGGTGCTCGACATCACCGGGCTCCGCTCCGCCCTGATGATCCGCAACCGACAGCGGGCCGGCTGATCACCGGTGGTGACCGGTGCCCCCACGGTCGCCCGACACCGTCAGGCCGCCGCACCCCAGCGCGCCTGCTCCAGCACCCGTACCGCGCGGTTGCGGGCCTCCGGGTCCTCCGACCGCAGCAGCGTCACCGCCTCGTCGACGGCCTCGGTCAGCCCCCGCCACTGGGCCTCCCGCTCCCGGATCAGCTCCGACTGCGCGGCAAGCTGCCGGGTCTTCACCCACAGGTCGACGAAGACCGAGACCTTCGCCCGCAGCACCCACGGGTCGAAGGGCTTCGTCAGATAGTCGACCGCGCCGACCGCGTACCCGCGCAGGGCGAGCTGGGCGTCCCGGTCGGCCGCGGTGAGGAAGATGATCGGCACGTGTCGGGTGCGCTCCCGCCGCTTGATGTGACTGGCGGTCTCGAATCCGTCCATCTCCGGCATCTGGGCGTCCAGGAGGATGACCGCGAAGTCCTCCACCAGGAGCTGCTTGAGCGCGGCCTCCCCGCTCTCCACCGCCACCGGCTGGACCGGCAGACCCTGCAGGATCGCCTCCAGCGCCATCAGGTTCTCCCGCCGGTCGTCGACCAGCAGGGCCTTGGCTAGCTCGGTCACTGGTTCTCCCCCCCGTCAGCCCGGTCGACGGTGCGACCCTCCCCGTGCACCCAGGCCGCCATCAACTCGATCAGCTCGTCCAGGTCGACCGGCTTGGTGATGTAGTCACTCGCCCCGGCGGCCAACGCCGACTCCCGGTCTCCGGGCATCGCCTTGGCGGTCAGGAACACCACCGGCAGGTCGGTGAATCGGTGGTTGCGGCGGATGGCGCGGGTCGTCTCGTACCCGTCCTGGTCGGGCATCATCGCGTCCATCAGCACGATGTCCACCTCCGGATGCTCCGCCAGCAGCCGGATCCCGTCGCTGCCGTTGTCCGAGTAGAGCACGGTCATCCCGTGTAGCTCCAAAGCGCTGGTCAGCGCGAAGACGTTACGGACGTCGTCGTCGATGATCAGGACGGTGGCGCCGTCGAGCTGCCGGGCCGCGGGTGAGGTCGAGCGGTCGGGCTCGGTGGGGAACCGCAGCATCGGCGGCGCGGCGTTCGGGCCGGCCGGCAGGGACGCCGACGTCGAGGTGACCATCGTGTCCGGCGGCAGCACGTCCGGGATGAAGAGGGTGAACGTCGACCCCTGACCGGGTGCGGACGAGACGGTGATGGTGCCGCCGATCAGGCGGGCCAGGTCCCGGCTGATCGACAGCCCGAGCCCGGTGCCGCCGTACCGCCGGCTGGTGGTCCCGTCGGCCTGCTGGAACGCCTCGAAGATCAGCCCGAGCTTGTCGTCGGAGATGCCGATTCCGGTGTCGATGACGGTGAACGCCACCACCTGCCGGGCGGTGGCGAGTGCCGGTACGTCGGCGAAGGCGCCCGGGGGCACCGACGCCGGCCCGATCCGCAGGGTCACCGCGCCATTGTCGGTGAACTTGACCGCGTTGGAGAGCAGGTTCCGCAGGATCTGCTGCAGACGCTGGGGATCCGTGATCAGGGTCGGCGGCAGGTCCTTGGAGATGCGTACCTGGAAGTCCAGGCCCTTCTCCTCGGCCTGCGGCGCGAACGCCTGTTCCACGTAGCTGCGGATGTCGGAGAACCGCACCTCCGCCGGGGTGACGTCCATCCGGCCCGCCTCGATCTTCGACAGGTCGAGGATGTCGTCGATCAGCGCGAGCAGGTCGGAACCGGCGCTGTAGATGGTCTTGGCGAACTCGATCTGCTTCTCGGTGAGGTTCTGCTCCGAGTTGTCGGCGAGCAGCCGGGCCAGCAGCAACAGCGAGTTGAGTGGGGTGCGCAGCTCGTGGCTCATGTTCGCCAGGAACTCGGACTTGTACGCCGAGGCCCGGGCCAACTGCTGCGCCTTGTCCTCCAGCCCGATCCGGGCCAGTTCGATCTCACGGTTCTTGAGCTCGATGTTCCCCTTCTGCTCCGACAGGAGCTTCGCCTTCTCCTCGAGTTCGGCGTTGGTGCGCTGCAGCTCGGCGGACTGTTCCTGCAGCTCGTGGGCGAGCCGCTGGGACTGGGCGAGGAGTTCCTCGGTGCGCCGGTTGGCCTGGATGGTGTTCAGCGCGACACCGATGGTGGAGACCAGCCGCTCCAGGAACGACAGGTGCAGGTCGGAGAAGGGGGAGACGCTGGCGAACTCGATGACGCCGAGCAGCTCGCCCTCGAAGAGGATCGGCAGCACGACCAGGTCGGCCGGGGGCGTGGCGGCCAGCCCGGAACGGAGCGTCAGGCTGCCGTCGCGGGGCGCGCCCATCCGGATCGGCCGCCGGCTCAGGGCCACCTGCCCGACCAGCCCCTCGCCCGGCCCGAAGGTGACGTCGTGGTCGCGCGCCACGTAGCCGTACGACGCGGACAGCCGCAGCCGCATCGCGGCCTCGTCGCTGGTGTCGGTGAGGAAGAAGGCCCCGAGCTGGGCGTCGACCAGCGGGGTCACCTCGCTCATGATCATCCGGCAGACCTCGCCGGGGTCCCGCTGCCCCTGGAGCAGGCCACCGATCCGAGCCAGGTTCGAGTCGAGCCACCCCTGCTCGGCGTTCTTCTTGGTGGTCTCCCGCAGCGTGACGATCATCTGGTTGATGTTGTCCTTCAGCTCGGCGACCTCGCCCTGGGCGTCGACGGTGATCGTCTGGGTCAGGTCGCCCCGGGTCACCGCCGTGGAGACCTGGGCGATCGCCCGAAGCTGGGTGGTGAGGGTGGAGGCGAGCTGGTTGACGTTCTCGGTCAGGTCGCGCCAGGTGCCGGAGACTCCCTTGACCTGGGCCTGACCACCCAGCTTGCCCTCGATGCCCACCTCCCGGGCCACCCGCGTCACCTCGTCGGCAAACGACGAGAGCTGGTCCACCATCGTGTTGACGGTGTCCTTCAGCTCCGCGATCTCGCCCTTCGCGTCCACCGTGATCTTCTGCGACAGATCACCCCGAGCCACCGCCGTGGTCACCGAGGCGATGTTGCGCACCTGCGCCGTCAGGTTCGACGCCATCGAGTTGACGTTGTCGGTCAGGTCCCGCCACACCCCCGAGACCCCCTTGACCTGGGCCTGACCACCCAGCTTGCCCTCGGTACCCACCTCCCGGGCCACCCGCGTCACCTCGTCGGCGAACGACGAGAGCTGGTCCACCATCGTGTTGACGGTGTTCTTCAACTCCAGAATCTCACCCTGCGCATCGACGGTGATCTTCTGCGACAGATCACCCCGAGCCACCGCGGTGGAGACCTGGGAGATGTTGCGCACCTGGGAGGTGAGGTTGCCGGCGAGCTGGTTGACGTTCTCGGTCAGCGCCCGCCAGGTGCCGGAGACCCCGTGGACCTGGGCCTGACCACCCAGCTTCCCCTCGATGCCCACCTCCCGGGCAACCCGCGTCACCTCGTCGGCGAACGAGGACAGCTGGTCCACCATCGTGTTGACGGTGTCCTTCAGCTCCGCGATCTCGCCCTTCGCGTCCACCGTGATCTTCTGCGACAGGTCACCCCGAGCCACCGCCGTGGAGACCTGGGCGATGTTGCGCACCTGCGCCGTCAGGTTCGACGCCATCGAGTTGACGCTGTCGGTCAGGTCCTTCCAGGTGCCGGCCACGTTCGGCACCACGGCCTGGCCACCCAGCTTGCCCTCGGTACCCACCTCCCGGGCCACCCGCGTCACCTGCTCGGCGAAGAGCCGCAGCGTGTCGGTCAGCCCGTTGATCGTGTGGGCCAGCTCGGCGACCTCGCCCTTCGCGGAGACGGTGATCTTCTGCGACAGGTCGCCCCGGGCCACCGCGGTCGCCACCTGGGAGATCGAGCGGACCTGGTGGGTCAGGTTCGAGGCCATGGTGTTCACCGAGTCGGTGAGGTCCTTCCAGGTGCCGGCCACCCCACGGACGTCGGCCTGGCCACCCAGCTTGCCCTCGGTACCCACCTCCCGGGCAACCCGCGTCACCTCGTCGGCGAACGACGAGAGCTGGTCCACCATCGTGTTGACGGTGCGCCCGATCCGGAGGAACTCGCCACGCAGCGGCCGACCGTCGATCTCCAGGGCCATGTGCTGCGACAGGTCGCCCTCGGCGACGGCGACGATGACCCGGGCGATCTCGGTGGTGGGCCGCCCGAGATCGTCGATGAGGGAGTTGACCGCCCGCCGGCCCTCCGCCCAGGCGCCCTCCACACCCTCCTCGTCCAGCCGTTCGGTGAGCCGGCCGTCCCGGCCGACGATCCGGCTGATCCGGCGGAGGTCGAGGTGCTGCCGCTCCTGCAGCGACACGACCTCGTTGAAGGCGTCGGCGACCTCGCCCGCGGCGCCGGTGCGACGCGGCAGCCGTACCTTGAAGTCACCCTGGCGGACCCGGCGTAGCGCCTCCGCGAGCTCACCGAGCAGCGCCGCGTCCTCGGCGCCGGGCCTCTGGTCGGCTGTGAGGTGGTTCGCCGTGGTCATCGTCCCTCGCTCAGGTGTGCTGGCAGGTGGGCTCCCGTGCCGGCCCGCGCCCAACCGGTCCCGGCCTCGTCACCGGGGTGCCCCGCGCTTCCCACCCCGGCGTGACACCCCATCATTGTGCCGTTCACCCGGGAACCGCCACCCCACGCCGCGCTCCGGCGATCGGCGCCGACCTGCGGCGACAGCGCGCGGCGAGCCGGCGTTCGGTACGAATCGGGCAGTCTGCGACCCGACACGGCGTCGATCGCGCCGACCCGCGTCGCAACCGGGCGGGAGAGTCGCCTTGCCCGGATAGTGTTGCCTGGATTCGGATCCACGGGCGGTGTGGAGGAGTCGAAGGGTGTCAGCGGAAACGGGCGGGGCGGCGGAGGCCAGGGGCGGAGGCCAGGTCCGCCGGGTCCGCCTACCGGCCGACCGGCGCACCCCGGCCGCCGCCCGCGCCCTGGTCCGGTCGGTGCTGACCGAGGCAGGGCTCGAGGAACTGCTCAACGAGGCGCTGCTGCTCACCACCGAGCTGTCCACCAACGCCATCGAACACGCCCGCACCGAGCTGGACATCGAGGTCGTGGCCGACCGTACCGGGCTCACCGTCACCGTCTCCGACTTCGCCGCCGGCCCGATCGACGGCGTGACCGCCCGACCCCGCAACGACCTGACCGACATCTCCCAGGTGTCGGAGCGGGGTCGGGGCCTGCTCCTCGTCGACCACTTCGCCAGCCGCTGGGGTACCACCCACCAGGCCACCGGCAAGGGCGTCTGGTTCCGGCTCGACCGCAAGGGGTACGCCGGGGACGGCGACCGGTCGGTCGGCCCCCCGTCCCACGGGGTGCACGGCCCCGCCTCCGCCGGCTCCCCGGCACCGACCCCCTCCGCGCCGACCGCCGGCGCGATGAGCGCCCTGATGCAGACCGCTCCCGACCCGTACGCCGACGACCCCCTCCCCACCTTCGCCGCCGACCTGCTGGTACGGGTCGGGGACATGGTCGGCGCGGCCGGCGGCGCGGTCCGGCTCGACCGGGGCGACGGGGCGGGCTGGCAGCTCCTCGCCCGGTACGGCCGGCAGCCCCGGCCGGGCGACGAACTGCTCCGGGTGCCGCTGACCGTGCACCGGCCGTACGTCGGGGAGCTCGAACTGGACGCCGCCCCCTCGGGGTACGCCCGCCCGCTCGCCGCGCTGGTCGCCGAACGCCTCTCCCTGCACCTGGAGAACGACCGGCTGCGCCGGGCCGACATCCGGCGCCAGACCTGGCTCACCTTCCTCGCCGAGGCGAGCGAACTGCTCGCCCAGTCACTCGACGTCGACCTGACCATGGCGCTGATCCCGCAGCTGGTGGTCCCGCGGCTCGGCCAGTGGTGCGCGGTGCACACGATCGACGAGTGGGGGCGGCTGCGGTTGGCGGCGGCGACCCACGCCGACGAGACGAGGCTGCCCGAGTTGCACAAGATGCTCCGGGAGGAGGGACCTGATTCGGTGCACGCCCGGTTGCGTGAGGCGGTGCGCGGTCCCGGCCAGGTACCGCTCGGGGCGCCGCTGGACGGCATCGCCGTACCGCTGGTGGCCCGGGGGCAGCGGCTCGGCACCCTCGCCGTCGGTCGTCACCTGCGACACCGGCACGACCCCGACGAGATCGCGGTGCTGGAGGACGTGGCCCGTCGGTCGGCACTGGCGATCGAGAACGCCCGCATCCACGACGAGCGGCGGAAGGTCGCCCAGACCCTGCAGCAGTCGCTGTTGCCGCCGGTCCTGCCGGTGGTCGACGGCATCGGTTTCGCGGCCGAGTACGTCCCGACCGGCGACGCCGCGGACGTCGGCGGCGACTTCTACGACGTCGTACCGCTGGCCGAGGACCGCTGGCTGGTGGTGGTCGGCGACGTCTCCGGCAAGGGTGTGCAGGCGGCGGCCGTCACCGGACTGGTCCGGGACGTGATCCGCGTGCTGGTGGGCGACGGACGATCGCTGCCGGACGCGCTCACCCGGCTCAACCAGACGCTGGTCGAGCGGGGCGGGGGCCGCTACTGCACGCTGGCCCTCGCCGCCGTGCGGCGTGAGCGGGGTGGAGCGTTGCACGTCGAGCTGCACCTGGCCGGACACGACCGACCGCTGCTGGTCCGCGGCGACGGGCACACCTCGTTCGTCGGTGCCGGCGGTACCGCGCTCGGCCTGCTCGACGTGGTCACCTGCCCGGCCGCGGAGGTGCGGTTGGGCCCGGGTGACGCGCTGGTCTTCTACACCGACGGGGTCACCGAGCGGCGGCGCGGCCGGGAGCTCTTCGGCCTGGAGCGGCTCCGGAACGCGGCCGCCCCGCTGGCCGGATACTCGGCCGAGGTGGTGGCGGCGCGGCTCCGGTCGGCGGTGATCGGCTTCTCCGCCGAGTCGCCCCGGGACGACATCGCGATCCTGGTGCTCCGCAACGACGCGGTGGGCTGAACCGGGTCCGACCGGCGCGGTCACCGGCGGCGACCGGTGCGAACCGGTACCGCGGGCGGACGGTAACGTGACCGGGTGGACACTGAGAGGATCGCTGCCCCGATCGCCAGGCGGGTGCCGACCGAGCGCACCCACCACGGCGACACGGTGATCGACGAGTACGCCTGGCTCGCCGCGAAGGACGACCCGGAGACGATCGCCTACCTGAAGGCCGAGAACGCCTACACCGAGCATCGGACGGCAGGGCTGGCCGGGTTGCGGGAGACCCTGTTCACCGAGACGAAGACCCGCACCCAGGAGACCGACCTCTCGGTTCCCACCCGCAAGGGTGGGTACTGGTACTACACCCGGACGGTCGAGGGACAGCAGTACGGCATCCACTGCCGGCGTGCGGTCCGCGACGGGGAGACGGACCCGCCGATGCCGGCCGACGGCGCGCCGCTGGAGGGCGAGGAGATCCTGCTCGACGGCAACGCGCTCGCCGAGGGCCACGACTTCTTCGCGCTGGGAACCTTCGACGTCAGCCCGGACGGCCGGTGGCTGGCGTACTCCACGGACTTCAGCGGGGACGAGCGGTTCACCCTGCGGGTGAAGGACCTGCGAACCGGTGAGGTGCTGGCCGACGAGGTGCCGGGGACGTTCTACGGCACCGCCTGGTCCGCCGACGGGTCGACGCTGTTCTACCTGACCGTCGACGAGGCGTGGCGGCCGTACCGGGTGTGGCGGCACACGGTCGGCACCCCGGCGTCGCAGGACCAGCTCGTCTACGAGGAGCGTGACGAGCGGTTCTGGGTCGGCGTCGGGCTGACCCGGTCCGAGAGGTTCATCGTCATCGACGCGCACAGCAAGATCACCAGTGAGGTTCGGGTCATCCCCGCGGACGACCCGACCGCCGACCCCGTCCTCGTCGCACCCCGGCGGCAGGGGGTCGAGTACTCGATCGAGCACCACGGGGACCGCTTCCTGATCCTGCACAACGACGGTGCCGAGGACTTCGCGCTGGCGTACACCTCGGCGGACCGTCCCGGCGACTGGGTGCCGCTGATCGGGCACACCCCCGGCACCCGGCTGGAGGCGGTGGACGCCTTCGCCAACCACATCGTGGTGTCGCTGCGCACCGGCGGGCTCACCGGGATCCGGGTGCTGCCGGACGGCACCGGCGACCCGTACGACATCGACTTCCCGGAGCCGCTGTACAGCGTGGGGCTGGACAGCAATCCGGAGTACCAGACCGACACGATCCGGCTGCACTACGCCTCGATGGTCACCCCGGACTCGGTCTACGACTACAACCTGGTGACCCGCCAGATGGTGCTGCGCAAGCGCAAGCCCGTGCTGGGCGACTTCGACCCGGCCCGGTACGAGCAGCACCGGGACTGGGCGGTCGCCGACGACGGCACCCGGATACCGGTCTCGCTGGTGTGCCGGGTCGGCACCCCCCGCGACGGCTCGGCGCCCTGTGTGCTCTACGGCTACGGCTCGTACGAGACCAGCATGGACCCCTGGTTCTCGATCCCCCGGCTCTCGCTGCTGGACCGGGGCGTGGTCTTCGCGGTCGCGCACGTGCGGGGCGGCGGCGAACTGGGACGCCGGTGGTACGAGACCGGCAAGCTGCTGACCAAGAAGAACACCTTCACCGACTTCGTCGCCGTCGCCCGGCATCTGGCGCGTACCGGCTGGACGTCGGCGGACCGGCTGGTCGCCCGGGGCGGGTCGGCCGGTGGGCTGCTGATGGGGGCGGTGGCGAACCTCGCACCCGACGCCTTCTGCGGGATCGTCGCCCAGGTGCCGTTCGTCGACCCGCTCACCTCGATCCTCGACCCGTCCCTGCCGCTCACCGTCACCGAGTGGGAGGAGTGGGGCAACCCGCTGGAGGATCCCGAGGTCTACGCGTACATGAAGTCGTACTCGCCGTACGAGAACGTCACCGCGCAGAAGTACCCGGCGATCCTGGCGGTGACCAGCCTCAACGACACCCGGGTCCTCTACCACGAGCCGGCGAAGTGGATCGCCCGGCTGCGCGCCACCGCCCCGGACGGCGACTACCTGTTGAAGATCGAGATGGGCGCCGGGCACGGCGGCCCGAGCGGCCGGTACGACGCCTGGAAGGAGGAGGCGTTCATCGCCGCCTGGATCCTCGACCGCCTGGGCATCCGCGAGTGATCGGGTGGGGCCGGCGCGTGGTCCCGCGCGCCGGCCCCACCCCGGTCACGTCACCAGGCCCGGCTCGGCCAGCTCGGTCAACCGTACGGTGCACAGGCCGCCACGTTCGGTCCGTACCTCGGTCACGGTGAGCCGTGTGCCGGGGCTGAGGATGTACTCCTCCTCGCCGGTGAACGCGGAGAACCGGTGGATCCCCACGGCCCGCACCGGCCGTACCTCGAAGAGGGTCCGCCTGCCGCGACGCCCGAGGAACGACTGGGCGACCCTGAGCTGTGAGGTGCACGAGGAGACCCCCCACCAGGTGACGGTCCGTCCGACCGGGTACTGCGCCCGCAGGTCGAGCGACACCCCGCGCCACAGTGGCTCCGTGTGGGTCGGCAGCCGCGACAGCGCCGAGAAGAGCAGCCGCAGGTACGGCAGGTACGGGGTGACCCGGCCGCGGTCCGGGTCCCGCAGCGCGGCGTTGAGCCGCCGGTAGAACGATCCGCCTGCGTAACGCGACGGAGCCGGGCAGCATCCGCTCGGTGGCGCTGGTCGGGATGGGCGCGGCGACCGGTCGGGTGCCGGCACGCGTCTGCGCCAATCTGATGTGGAGCGGCTACACCCTGTTCCAGGACTACCGTTTCCGGGACTACGACGAGCTGCGGCAGACGGTGTGCGCGCAGCTTGACGACATCGAGAGCCGGCCGGAGCAGCGGGTGCGGATCAGGCCGCCTCGGCGGCGCCGCTGGCGGCGGCGCCGCCAGCGCCCGGGCTGACCCGGTTGACAGCGAGCGCCCGAGGAACCAAGGCCGAGACACGCGCGATCCTGTCGAGGACCTGTACCCCAGTCGGCCGGGGTAGCGGCGGACATGCGCACGGTGTGGAAAGCTGACAGGCATGGCGATCTCGACAGCGGTCCGGGCCGGCCTGATTGGCGTCGGCTACCAAGGCCGGGACATCGAAGCCTTCGTCGGCGACCTTTGCGCCCTCGGCGTCTCCCGCCTGGTCGACGTCCGGCTCACACCGATCTCCCGGAAGCGGGGCTTCAGCAAGACAGCCCTCGCCCAGGCACTCGGCGCGGCCGGCATTGCCTACGAGCACCGACGGGAGCTGGGTAATCCGAAGGCCAACCGCCCGGGTTTCGCCGGCCCGCCCGACATGCGGGCAATGGCACGGAACGTGTACGCCGATCTGTTGCGGCATCCGGACGCGGTCAAGGCGCTCGATGCGATTGCCGAGGCCGGCCGACGCGAGCTGGTGGCGGTGCTGTGCTTCGAGGCGGATCAACAGCACTGCCACCGTGACGTCGTGCTGGAGGCCGCATCGAAACGTTTGGCTGGCGTTTCGGCGGCCAGTACACGCCGAGCACGCTGAACACGTTCACGCGCTTCGCCTGGTTGCCCACATAGAAGGCGACATCCCGGGTGGGTGCGCACAGTTCGTGCAAGAACTTCTCCTCGATGGCCTGCCTGAGTTCCGCGTCGGAACAACCACGAAGCCGGCGTTGCAGCGCAACGAGTTCCCAGTCCAGCAGCCCTTGCAGGTGCCCTTTGCACCCTGGCTCGTGGCACTGGTAGCGATAGGCGGCACGGAATCGGGGCGCTTCCAGGGGCACACGATCCCGGTTGTCGAGCAGGTCGAGCTGGCTGACGTATGCATCGATTTTTCGTTGCTCGCTCGGTGTCCAGCCGCCGTGCGGCGTCACCCGGAGACCGTCGACCCGTGCCGGGCGGATCAGGGCCAGCGACTGGGCGTCCGGCCGGTCGCGAACTGCCCGGTTCAGCCGACACATCGACTCTTCGACCCAGGGGTCAAGGTAGCGTCGACGCTTCTCCCAGGGCGGAAGGTAGGCCTCACGAGCGATGGTCTCGATGATGGGCTTCCAGCTCTCCCGGCGCTGGTCCCGCCTGGCCGGCCTGGCCATCACGGAAATGATCTCGTACTTGCGAAACCGGTCGTCGCTCGTCAGCTCACGGTGGTTGATCGGGTACAACCGCACCCAGCCCGGACGCAGAGGGTCGATGCTCAGAGCGGCGACGCATACCGTCTCGCCGTATTTCTCGGAGGGATTCGGGGCGGCCTTCACCGTGATGAGCAGGCGGAGCCGTACGGGTGCGTCACCGTCGGGCTTCGGGTCGGGGCCGGCCTCGTTCGGACCGAAGAAGGACAACTGGGTCACGGGACCGCCTCCTTGACCTGTGGTAACCGGTCGGTCACCCAAAGATAGACAGACTCTCGTATTGGAGGCGGACAAGGAGGCACGCGTCGCCAGGTGGGCCCGGCACCGTGCCGCCTCTGTTAGGAACCTGATGTTTTTAGTAAGGAGCCTTGCTAGAAAGGAGGACTTCAATATACAAACCTCTACATGCGCATCCGACGAACCTCCCTGGTCCTGGCCCTGCTCGGCACGATCCTGACCACGACGCTGGCGGTCACCCCGACCAGCCCGGTCAACGCGGCGCCCGGCGCGCTCGTGTGGAGCGACGAGTTCAACGCCCCGGCCGGCACGCCGCCGGATCCCGGCAAGTGGCATCACGACATCGGCGGCGGCGGCTGGGGCAACAACGAGCGGCAGTACTACACCGACAGCACCAGGAACGCCGCCCACGACGGCAACGGCAACATGGTGATCACCGCGCGTCGGGAGAACCCGGCCAACTACCAGTGCCACTACGGCTACTGCGAGTACACCTCGGCCCGGCTGCTCACCGCCAACACCTTCAGACAGACGTACGGGCGGTTCGAGGCCCGGATCAAGATCCCGCGCGGACAGGGCATCTGGCCGGCGTTCTGGATGCTCGGCGGTCTGCCGTGGCCGGACCGCGGCGAGATCGACATCATGGAGAACATCGGTCGTGAGCCCAACCGGGTGTACGGCACGCTGCACGGCCCCGGCTACTCCGGCGGTGCCGGGATCAGCAGCTCCTACACGCTACCCAGCGGCAGCTTCGCCGACGCCTTCCACACCTTCGCGGTGGACTGGGCACCGGACTCCATCACCTGGTACGTCGACGGCATCGCGTACGCCCGCAGGACCCCGGCCGACCTGCACGGCAACCCCTGGGTCTTCGACCACCCGTTCTACATGATCATGAATGTCGCGGTCGGCGGTAACTGGCCCGGCTACCCGGACGCCACCACCACGTTCCCCCAGCAGATGCTGATCGACTACGTCCGGGTCTGGGCCTGGAACACCGGTGACAGCAACCCCGGCACCACCGGCCCGATCATCGGGTACGCCAACAAGTGCATCGACATCCCGGGCGCGAACCCGGCCGACGGCACCCAGTTGCAGATCTGGGACTGCAACGGCACCGTCGCCCAGCAGTGGACGTTCGCCGCCGACGGCACCGTGCGGGCGATGGGCATGTGCATGGACGTGGCCTGGGGATCGACCGCGAACGGCGCCAAGATCCAGATAGTCCACTGTAACGGCAACCCGGCCCAGCAGTTCGTCCTCAGCGCCGCCGGTGACCTGGTGAATCCGCAGGCGAACAAGTGTGTCGACGTACAGGACTGGAACACCGCCAACGGCGCCAAGCTGCAGCTCTGGGAGTGCACCGGTGGTGCCAACCAGAAGTGGCGGCGCGGCTGAGGCCACGCTCCGCCCACCCGGGTCCGTCGCCGCCGGGGTGCGGTATGCCACCGCCCCG
>Ga0310840_100742_pt1 | contig 19283 bp, 17 predicted proteins | sample SM_ome_8_FD_201304 | JGI IMG/M metagenome (GOLD analysis project Ga0310840, IMG submission 201304) | Sorghum-adapted microbial communities enriched on stacked mutant (SM) sorghum from Joint BioEnergy Institute, Emeryville, California... ...
CGCCGCACGCGTCCAGCAGGCTGTCGAACCTGGCCACGCCTGCTCAGCCCCGGTCTGGCTCAGCCCCGGCCCGGCCGGCTGGACCCAACTCGCCGGCTCCACCGGCTGGACCCAACTCGCCGGCTCCGCCGGCTGGACCCAACTCGCCGGCTCCGCCGGCGACGGCCGGCAGGACGGTCACGGTGTCCCCGTCGTTGAGCTTGGCGTCCAGCGCCCCGAGGAACCGCACGTCCTCGTCGTTGACGTAAATATTCACGAACTTGTGAAGGGTGCCCTCCTCGGTGACGAGGCGGGCCCGCAGCCCGGGAAACTGCGCGTCGAGGTTGGTCAGCAGCTCGGCGAGCGTGTCGCCCGAGCCGGTGACGACCTTCTGACCACCGGTGTAGGAGCGCAGGATCGTAGGAACACGCACTTCAATAGACATCGCTATCTACTCCTGGTTTCTCTGTCTCGGAATCGAGTACGGCGCCGGCGGGCGTCATCGGCGGGGACGGACCGTCAGGCCGGACACTCGTACTCGACCGACACCGGAGTGTGGCCGAACATGTACCGCTGGACGGCGTCCTGCGAGGCGTTGAGCAGCCGCACCGGTTCCTCGGTGACCACGCCGTCCACGATCCGGTAGGAACGCACCTCGGTGACGTCGGGATCGCGGGTGGAGACGAGCAGATAGTGCGCCTGCGGCCAGCCGGCGTAGCTCACGTCGGTGCGCGACGGGTACGCCTCGGTGGCCGTGTGCGAGTGGTAGATGACGATCGGCTCCTCGTCGCGGTCGTCCATCTCCCGGGCCACGCGCAGGTACTCACGATCGTCGAAGCGGTAGAAGGTCATCGACCGCTCGGCGTTGACCATCGGGATGTGCCGAGTCGGTGTGTCGCTGCCCACAGGACCAGCGACCAGCCCACAGGCCTCATCGGGGTGGTCGCGGCGCGCGTGCGCCACGATCGCGTCGAGGATCGAGGCGTCGATGGTCAGCACACCCCCAGCCTACCCGCCCGCCGGAGCGCCTTCTCCGGCCACAGCCTGAGGTCACAGGACGGACGCCGCACCGCGCCGAGCCCCGCAAGGCCACCGCGCCGGGCCCGGCCGCCACGGCGACTTCGCGTCGGGGCCCCCGGATCTCCTAGCCTGTGGCCAAACTGTCCCTTGCTCAGTGGCAGGATGGCCAGACGGGCCATCACAGGGGGTGCCATGCGCGTGGACCGCGCCGTCCGCAGGTGGGCGGTGGTGCTGGCGGTGCTGTGTGGCGCCACGGCACCGGCACCCGCCGCCGTGGCCGCTCCACCAACCCCCGGCGTCGCCCAGGCCTCCTTCGCTCAGGCCCGGTTCGCCCAAGCCTCCGTTGCCCAGACCTCCGCCGTCGACGCCGGGCCGACCCAGTCGCCCGAGCCCGGCCAGCACGAGCCGCCGGAGCCCATCACCGAGGCCGAACGGGCGGCCAAGCTGGCCGAACCGGCGATCGTGGTGGTCGAGGTGCGCTGGGAGGGGTACGTCCACGACCGCATCACCGGCCAGGTCCTCGACAGCGAGCCGGTGTCGGCGAGCGTCCGGTGCACCGGGGCCGGCGTGGGCCAGAAGGGCTACCTGCTCACCACGCGGTCCTGCCTGGAGCAGGCGGCCGTGGCCGAGCAGGCGTTCCAGCAGGTCGTCGACCGCCGCGTTGCGTCCGGCGCCATCGCCCCGGCGCACGCGCCGGACGCGCTGGCCGAGCTGCTGCTCAACGCGACCATCGGCACCGATCCCGACGGCGACCCCCCGGAGCGCTCGATCCTCGTCCGCCGTGCGGTCACCGACGACGAGCCGATGCCGGCGTCGGTCGTGCTGGCGGCCGACCCGGCCGACGGGGACGCCGCGCTTCTCAAGATCGCCCGCAGCAACCAGCCCATGCTGCCCCTGGCCGACGACGCCGACCTCGCGATCGGCACCGAGCTGGTCACGGTGGAGAGCCCGGCCGACGCCGACGACGTGCTCGGCGTGGTGGCCCCGGCCGACCCCGGCGGCGACCCGGCGGACGCGCCCGGCCCGGTCCGGCTGCAGTTCCGCACCGGCACCGTGGCCGACGACTCGCCCGCGATTCTCGTCGAACCGACCGAGCCGGCCGAGCCGACGGAGGTCCTGCCGGCCGGCGTGGTCCTCACCCACGAGGCCGCGCTCGCCGGGCTGGTCGACACGAGCAGCCCGGCGGGCAACCGTCTGGTCGGGCTCGCCGTGATCCGGGACCTGCTGGAGGCGGCAGAGGTCGACACCGAGCTCGGCCAGGTCGACCGGGACTACCGGGCGGGGGTGGACGCCTACTACGAGGGCCGGTACGGCGACGCGATCGCCCGGTTCGACGCCGTGCTGGCCATCATCCCGGCCCACGTGCAGGCGCACCAGTACCGGGCTGCCGCCCAGCGCCTGCGCGACGCCGAGGGCAGCGACGAGCCCGCCCCGACCGAGGAGGTGGTGGACCGGGTCGAGAGCTGGCTGGGCGGCCGGTCGTGGAGCCTGGTCGGCCTCGTGGTGCTGGTCGCCATCGTCGTGTTCGTCCTGCACTGGCGGCGGCCGCCCGTGGCCGACCCGGCCGCCCCCGCCGGTGGCGGCAGCCAGGCCGGCGACCGGCGCGGGGATGCGGGGCGCGACCCCGGCGAGGAGCCGCGCCTGGGCGAGCGCCCCGACGCCCGGTGACGTCGACCCGAGGCCGGGCGGGCCGAGGGTCCTAGCGGGCAGCGCCCAGGACCAGACCCGCCTTGGCGCAGTCGGCCCGCAGCTGCTCGATCTCCGCCTCGGTCGCGTCGACCAGCGGCGGTCGCACCGGGCCGGCCGGCAGGCCCTGCTCGCGCAGCGCGGCCTTGGTCAGGATCACGCCCTGCGTCCGGAAGAACCCGAGGAAGACCGGCAGCAGCTCCTGGTGACGCCGCAGCGCGCCCTCGTGGTCGCCCGACTCGAAGGCGAGGATCATCTCCTTGGTCTGCCGGCCGAACAGGTGGGTCGGCACGCCGACGACGCCCACCGCCCCGACCGCCAGGTAGGGCAGCGTGTTCTTGTCGTCCCCGGAGTAGAAGGCCAGGCCGCTGTCGCGGGTGAGCCGCGAGGTCTCGGCGATGTCGCCCTTGGCGTCCTTGACGGCGACGATCCGCTCGTGCTCGCCGAGCCGGAGCAGCGTGTCGGTGTGGATCGGGGTTCCGGTGCGGCCCGGGATGTCGTAGAGCATCACCGGCAGGCTGGTGGCGTCGGCGACCGCCGTGAAGTGGCGGATCAGCCCGCTCTGCGGGGGCTTGTTGTAGTACGGCGTGACGACCAGCAGGCCGTGGGCGCCGGCCTTCTCGGCGGCCCGGGCGAGCTCGATCGTGTGGTGGGTGTCGTTGGTGCCCACCCCGGCGATCACGTGGGCCCGGTCGCCGACCGCCTCGACCACGGCCCGCAGCAGCGCGTCCTTCTCGGCGTCGGTGGTGGTCGGCGACTCGCCGGTGGTGCCGCTGACCACCAGACCGTCGTTGCCCTGCTCGTCGACCAGGTACGTCGCCAGGCGGGCGGCACCCTCGACGTCGAGCGAGCCGTCCGCGTTGAACGGGGTCACCATCGCGGTGATGAGCCGGCCGAACGGTCGGCGCGCATCCGAAACACGGGCCATGCAGACAACCTAGCGTCTACGCCCGGCCCTGTCGTCCAACCAACAGCGGCCCGTGGCCGCGCCGGACGGTCAAACGTAGAGAGCCGTGAATGGCTCCACCGGGATGTTGCGGACGACCGTGAACACCGCCCAGGCGACGAGGAACGCGACCGCGGGCCAACCGCCCAGCTTGGGCACGGGCAACCGGCGGCCGGTGACCTTGCGGACGCTCCACACGACGTACAGCCACACCAGCAGCGGCGCCGCGAGCACCGCCATGGCGTGGTGGCGCACCGCCTGCGGCAGGTTGCCCTGGAGCAGGAAGTACAGCGCCCGGGTGCCGCCACAGCCCGGGCAGTCCAGCCCGGTGGTCAGCTTGACCAGGCAGGACGGCGGGTCGGTGGCTCCGCCGTCGGTGGGATCGGTGATCAGCACCCAGCTCGCCACGCCCGCAAAGCACGCCGCGATCGCGGCCGGCCCCGACCAGCTGGGGGCCCGGGCAACCAGGCGCGCGAACAGCCCGGTCCTCGTCTGCGCGGGCGGCACGCCGTCCACCGCGGCGTACGTGATCGGCCCGACGAACCGCGCGTCGGCGGGGTGGCCGGACAGTGGCTCGGCGGGCCGGCCCGGCCACGACCGGCCGGCGGGGTCGCCCTCGGTCGGCTGCTCAGCCATCGGTGTCGCAGCGGAGGTCACCCGACCACCGTAACCCCTCGACGCCCGCCCCGGGCCCGCGCCAGCGCGGTGGCGAGGTCGCCGTGCTCGGTCACCGCCACGGCCGACAGGCCCAGCCAGGCGGCCACCTCGTCCAGCACCGGGACGAGCCGCTCGGCGACCGCGGCCACGTCCCGGCCGGGCTCGGCCCAGGCGCCGGCGACCTCGAGCACCCCGGCCTTCCGGTTCGCCTTGAGGTCGACCCGGCCGACGAGCTCGTCGCCGAGCAGGAACGGCAGGGCGTAGTAGCCGTGCTCGCGCTGCTCGGCCACGGTGTAGATCCCGATGCGGTAATGGAAGCCGAACAGGCGCTCGGTGCGGCCCCGCTCCCAGATCAGGGGATCGAACGGGCTCACCAGCGTCGCCACGCCCGCCAGGGTCGCGGCGCGCGGGATCCTCGCCTGGGCGTGCAGCCAGGCCCGCATCGGCCGGGCCTCGCCGCCCCGGCCGCGCGGCTCGGTCCAGCCGACCACCGTCACCGGCCGCAGCGTGCCCTCCTCGACCAGTTCCTGCAGCGCCCGAGTGAACCGCGGGCCGGTGAGCCGGAAGTAGTCGCGCAGCTCCGGTTCGGCCGCGACGCCCAACGCCTGGGCCGCGATGCGCACGAGCTCCCGGATCGCGTCGGCCTCGCTGGGCGTGGGGGTGTCCAGCACGGCGCGGGGCAGCACCCGCTCGGGCAGGTCGTACCGCCGGGCGAAGGTGCTGGTCCGCCCGGCCACGACGACCTCACCGGCCAGGAACAGCCACTCCAGGGCCGCCTTGGCGTCGCTCCAGTTCCAGCCCCAGTGCACCTTCTCCGGCCGGGGCAGGTCGCGCTCGAGCTCGGCCGCGGTCACCGGGCCCCGCGCGGCCACCTCGGCGCGCACCCACTCGACGAGGTCGGGCGACTGGGCGACCACCCGCTGCATCGCGCCCCACGCGTGTCGGTGCGGCTCGGCCATGCGCCAGCGCAGGTACGGGTGCAGGTGGACCGGCGTCAGGGCCGCCACGTGGGACCAGTACTCGAAGAGCAGGCGGGCCGACCGGGTGGGCGGGTCGAAGGCGGCCGCGTCGAGCAGGCTGGTCGGGTAGGGACCCAGGCGGCTGAACAGCGGCATGTAGTGAGCCCGGGCCAGCACGTTCACGGAGTCGATCTGCAGCAGGGCGATGCGGCCGAGCACGCGCTGCAGGTGACGCCGGGTCACCGGGCCGGTGGGCCGGGGGTCGGCGAACCCCTGGGCGGCGAGCGCGATACGCCGCGCCTGGGCCAGCGACAGCACGTCTTCGGTGCGCCGGGGCCCCGACCCGGATGACGCCGGCCGCCCGGTCGCCGGTCGCCCCGTCGGCCCGAGCTGGGTCGGGACGTGGGGCGCGACCCGGTGCGGGGCACCCGTCGGCTCGGCGGCGCGGCGAGCGGATGGGCTCATGTCGGCGCACGGTAGCGGGCCGGTGTGACAGCCCGGCCGGGAACTCGGCGAGGACTACTCCCTCGGCCCGCCGCTGACCCCCGCCATGGCGCCGTCGCGGCGAGCCGGCGTCAGCACCTCACCGGCGTCAAGCACGACCACGTCCGGCCGCCGCACCGGCTCGACCGCCGGCGGGGTCTCGGCGGGCCGCTGCCCGGCCGGCGCGGCCGGGGCCTTCGCGATCGGCAACGCGAGCAGCAGCGCCAGGCTGACCCAGACGTACGCGTTGCTGACGAACCAGACCAGCGGGTTGGTCCAGCGGTCGTCGAAGGCCCAGATCACCCGGCTGCCGAGCACGACGTACGAGGCGATGAGCAGGCCCCACAGCCACGCCCGCTGGCGGCCGGCCGTCGGGACCCGGTCACCCGCGCCGTCGCCCCGAGCACGCGACGCGGCCAGGGCCCGGTCGAGCAGCACCAGCAGCGCGGGCATGACCCAGACCAGGTGGTGGACCCAGGTGATCGGGCTGATCAGGCAGGTGACCACGCCGGTCAGGGCGAAGCCGGTCTTCTCGTCGCCCACCGCCGCGGCCCGCCGGACCCGGACCACCCACACGGCCAGCACCACCGCCACCGCGAGGAGCCAGAGCACGGTGCTGGGATCGAGCGGGTTGATGCGGGCCACCGCTCCGTGCAGCGACTGGTTGGAGATGTAGTCGGCCTGGCCGACCCGGTCGGTGTTCCACAGGGCGTCGGCCCAGAACACCTGGGACGCGTCCGGGGCCAGCGCCGCCCCGACCATGGTCGCGCCGGCCGCGGCGGAGGAGGCGGTGAGCGCGGCCCGCCACCGTCCGGTCACGAGGAGATAGATGAGGAAGACACCGGGCGTGAGCTTGAGGGCGGTCGCCAGGCCGATGCCGACTCCGGCGAACCGGCTGCCCCGCTGGGTGAGCAGCAACAGGTCGAAGCCGACCAGGGCCACCAGGTACATGTTGACCTGGCCGAAGAGGAACGTCTCCCGCAGCGGGTCGAAGGCGACCGCGCAGGCGACGACGACGCCCACCGCGTACCACGGCACCCAGCCGTGGCGGCGGGCGACCGGATCGACGAACCAGTAGACCAGCAGCACGGTGGCCACGATGGTCGCCGCGCAGCTCGCCACGATCGCGACCGGCCACGGCACCAGGGCCACCGGCAGCATCACCATCGCCGCGAACGGCGTGTACGTGAACCCGTACGTGCTGTTCGGCGCCACGAAGTCGTAGAGGAAGCCGCCCTGCGCCCAGTAGCGGACCGCGCCGTAGTAGACCGACAGGTCGAAGAAGTCGCGCCAGGTCGCGAGGACGACGCTCGCCCCGATCGCCAGGACGAAGAGCCCGATGAGCTCGAGCACGCGATGACGCCGCCGGCCGGCCCACGACCGCCGCTGGCGACGGCCAGGCGGAGGGTCGGCGTCCGAGCCGGTAGCGGTCGGTGTACGAGACGGTTGCGCTGCGTCCGACTCAGGGACGACATGTCCGGCGACGGCGTGACCAGCCGGACGACGCATACCATGCCCTCCGATCCCTCGGCCGGGGCCGGTCACGACCCCGTACGCTCTGCGACCATGGTGCAGGACCCGCCCACGCCTCGCCCGCCCGGAGCGCTCGCCTTCGTCCGCCCCGCGCGTCCCGAAGACGCCGCCGAGATCGGGCGAATTCAGCTGACCACCTGGCGGTACGCCTACCGGCGCATCCTCCCCCCAGAGGTGCTGCACGGGCTGGACGAAGCCTGGTTGGCGCAGCGGTGGCAAGCCGCCATCGAGGCCCCGCCGTCCCCGCGACATCGAGTGCTCGTCGCGATAGAGCAGGCGCAAAAAGCGTACCTGGTTGGCTTCGCGGCGTCGGGGGATATCGATGAGACTGCGCTGGCCCCCGACGAGAATGCATCAGATGTGATTCGGTCAGATATCGCTGCGGTCACGGACCTGTTGGTGGAGCCGCGGTGGAGCCGGCGCGGCCACGGCAGCCGACTGCTCGCCGCCTGCGTCGACCACTGGCGGTCCGACGGCTTCACCAAGGCGGTGGCCTGGGCTTTTGCCGCCGACACGGCCTACCGGTCATTCCTCACCTCCGCGGGCTGGCAGCTCGACGGGGCCGCCCGCGCCCTGGACATGAACGGCACGCTGGTCGACCAGGTACGCCTGCACACGACACTGTGATGTGCGTCGCATGACGCGCGGTCGGGCGTGTCGACCCGTTCCCCGCCGAGCCTTTCGCCAGGAAGGCACCTTTGGATGATTTACGTCCGGAAACCGCCTTTTGGGGGACGGGCGGGTGACCGGAGGCCGTCGGCGGGCTCGGCGTCACCGCCGGGGGAGCGCCTCGTCGATGGCGAACCAGGTGGCCGGGTCCGCGGGATCGGCGAGACGCAACCCGGCGACGACCTGCTCGATCTCGGCGCGCGACCAGCCCACCACGCGCAGGCTCACTAGATAGTCGCCATAGTCGATCTCACATCGCGTCTCGGAACACCGGGCCGGTCGCCCCGCGATCGTCGTCGGCTGCCGCTCGCCCCGCCAGAGGTCCGCGTACCAGTACTCGTCCCAGTACTCGCCAGGGTCCGGCGGATCGTCGGTGACCGTGATGTCCGGGAGGGTTTCCCGCCACGTGTCCCGGATGCGCTCCCAGCTGAGCAGCCGGACGTGCGAGTAGTAGCGCGGGTGGCGCTGTGCGACGTGGACGGGGGCGACGTCGGCCGGAAGGTAGTCGAGCCGGTACGGCACCCGCGCCGGGTAGGGATCGACGAAACGCACCGCCTCGGCGATCGTGACCAGGGTCTCCCGCGGCAGCGGGCCGGCGTTCGTCTCCAGCCCGGCGTACGCGTCGGGCGCGTACCGCCAGGTCAGGCCGCTCCACCGGGTGTCGGAGTCGAACCAGGCCGGACCGCCGTTGACCTGCGCGTTCGGCTCACCGGCGGGATCGGGGAACCGGACGGCCTCGCCCCACCCGTCGCTGTGCTCGGCGCCCCCGAGCCCCTGGCCCGGCCGGTACAACACGAGCGTCATCACCAGCCGGTCGCCATCCGCCGGCCGGACCGCCACCGTCTGGATATAGGCATTTACCGATTCCGGTCGCAGCTCGAACCCGGCCACCGCGCCGGCCGCGACCGTGAAGTAGAGGTCGGGCCGGTCGGCGGCGTGCCGATCGGTCGTGCTCCCCAGGGCCGGGGAAACCGACGGTTCCGGCCGCAGCAGCAGCGCCGGCGCCATCGCCGCCGCCGTGACGGCGAGGGTGGCGGTCGCCAGAACCCCGACGGTCCGCGCCCGCCGGCGTCGCGCGACCCGGCGCCGGATTCCACGGAGCACCGCCTCGGGCGCCGGGGCGAGCCGCTCGCGGGTGGCCAGCGCCGCCCGCAGGTCCTCCTCGGTGCGCATCATTCGTGCCTTCCCCTCCGTGTCGTACGGCCGTCCCCTTGGCCGGCCAGCACCCCCTCCCCTTCGCCGGCGTTTCCCTCGCCGGCCGGTCCTTCGCCGACCTTCCCGCCGCCGACAGTTCCTCCGCCGACCTTTCCTTGGCCCACGGTTCCTTGGCCCACGGTTCCTTGGCCCACGGTTCCTTGGCCCACGGTTCCTTGGCCCACGGTTCCTTGGCCCACGGTTCCTTCGCCGACGCTGACGCGCAGCGCCGCGAGCGCCCGCGAGGCGTAGCCGCGCACCGTGCCGGGCCGGCAGCCGAGCACCTGCGCGATCTCGGCATCGCTGAGCCCCTCGTAGTAGCGCAGGACGAGCACGACCTGCTGGCGGCGCGGCAGGCGAGCCAGCTCGGCGAGCAGCGCGTCCCGGTCGGCGTGTGCCGTGGCGGTGTCGGGCGCCGGTCCGGGCTCACGTCGCGGGGTCACCTCCCCCACCGGGACGACCCGGGCCCAGCGACGGCGCCAGGAGAGGAACTCGTTGGTCACCATGCGCCGCAGGTACTGCTCCGGGACGTCGAGGCGGGCGATCGACGCCCAGCGCACGTGGGCCCGGGCCAGGACCTCCTGCACGATGTCCTGCGCGAGGTCGCGGTCGCCCGCGAGAACGGCGGCATACCGCACCAGGGACGGCAGGTGCCGCGCCGCGAACTCGTCGAACGTCATGCGAATCCTTGGGTCGGGAGAGCGATCGTCCCCCTATACACGCGCCGACCCGCCGATCCGCTGTGCGGCCAGGTGGATCCGCGGGACCGGTCGGTTACCGGACAGTCGCTGGCCACCCTGTCGATCTGTCGGGTCGTCTCGACCTTTCGCCCCGACCACCGCGTCTGGTTGAGTTACCGGACCCAGGTGGGAGGGCGACGGGATGCGGGATGACGACTTCCGGGATTCGTCCGGGCGCGCGCCTCGGCGACCCCGTGGGCCCGGCCGCGGTTCGATCGCGTGGCGGCGAGCCTGTGCCTCCTGGTCACCGCTGCGGCCCTGGTCGTGGCCTGGGTGCTGGCGAATCGACGACAGTCTCCGGCCGTCCCGTCGACGGTCGCGGCCGCGGACCGACCGTGAGCCCACGACCCGCGAGCGCCGTGGAATCAGCCCACTGTGGACACGTCCACTCAGGGCGAGCTGACCCAACTCTCACCATCTGTCCAGAAGAAGCAGAACGGTATCTCGGGGTAGGCGACGGTGAGCTCCTGCTCCGCCCGCTCGGGATTCTCCGTGCCGAGGTCGATACAGCTGCCGTCCACCCGCGGACCGAACTCGTGGAGGGGAAGACCCACGGATTCCCAGCGCGGCCCATCCGCGCTTAGTCGGTCCATCCAGGCCAGCAACTGCCGCCGCGAGTACGGGGCGCAGTAGATCTCGATCTTGCCCGAGTCCGGCATGGCCCGAATGGCGCGGTCGAAGTCGGCCGAGACCGGCGGGGATTCGACCCGCCAGACGTACACCTTGTCGGCGATCGCGTCCATGGCCACGCCGGTGTAGACGTTCGCATAGTCGGACTGGCCCAACGTTCCTACGGCGGCGGCCAGGTCGGACAGGGCGGTCGTCGAGCCGGAGGGTGGGGCGACCAGGACGGGGAGCGGGGCGTACGTCTGGGCGGGCACGGAGCAGTCGGTCGCGGTGTACGGCCACGAACTGTCCTCCTCACCGCCCATGACGGCGGTGGCCACGATCACGGCGGTCACCGCGCCCGCGGCCGCGAGCGGTGCCAGCCAGCGAAGCGCCGACGGTGTCGATCCCACGCCAGCACAGTAGCTGGTCCATCGAACGACCTAAACAGCCGGATGACGTCCGGCCGGCCAACCGGCCGCGCTCCGGCTAGGCGGCCAGCAGCGGGTTCAGCCCGATCGTGAGCCCGGGCCGCTGCTTGATCGCCCGGATGGCGAGCAGCACGCCGGGCATGAACGAGGCCCGGTCGTACGAGTCGTGCCGGATGGTCAGCGTCTCCCCGGCCGTGCCGAAGAGGACCTCCTGGTGGGCGACCAGCCCGGCCGACCGTACGGAGTGGACCCGGATCCCCGCCACCTGGCTCCCCCGCGCGCCGGCCAGCTCGTCCGTGGTCGCGTCCGGCATCTCCCCCAGGCCGGCCTCGCGGCGCGCCGCGGCGACGATCTCGGCCGTACGCCGCGCCGTGCCGCTGGGCGCGTCGACCTTGTTCGGGTGATGCAGCTCGATGATCTCGGCCGAGGTGAAGTACCGGGCCGCCCGCGCGGCGAACTCCATCATGAGCACGGCGCCGATCGCGAAGTTCGGCGCGACCAGAACGCCGAGGTCCGGACGGTTGGCCAGCCACTGCCGGATCTGGTCGTACCAATCCTCGGTGAAGCCGGTGGTGCCGACCACCGCGTGGATGCCGTGGTCGATGGCCCAGCGAACGTGGTCCATCACCACCGCTGGGGTGGTGAAGTCCACCACCACCTCGGCCCCGGCGTCGGAGATGGCGGACAGCCCGTCCCCCTGGTCGACCGCCGCCACCAGGTCGAGGTCCGCGGCGGCGCCGACCGCCTTGCACACCTCGGTTCCCATGCGCCCGCGGGCGCCGATCACTCCCACCCGGATGGGCTCGTCAGACGGCTGGCTCACAGCGCCAACATACGGCATCGGCCGCCCCGCACCCGCCCAGACCCGATCACCCACCCCGAAACCCGTTGATCTAGGGCTTGGCGTGGTGCTCAAAGATCAACTCACCACTCCAAGCCCTAGATCAACGCACGGGGTCCCGGGGACGTCGGCGGCGCAGCGGGCGTGGATCGACCCACCACAGGATCTTGCGCCACCAGGACCGTCTACTGTAGAGCGCCCGCCGGAAGGCGACCGCGCGCGCCCGGGCCGCGTCGGCGGTCGCGTCATCCGGGTCGCCGACCGTACGACCGCCGAAGGCGACCGCGTTGACCGTCTCGGCCAGCACCGACAGGTCGGGCGCGGCGGGACGGGGACGGCGGGGTGCCCGTCCGCCCGGGCTCCCGGCCGCCACCAGGCCGGCGTAGTCGGCGAGCTCCGCCGGCGACAGGTGGGCCGGGGGCGGATGGCCCGAGAGCACCAGCCCGTCCATCACCTCGTGCCACGCGCCGACGACCCGCTCGGCCGGGTCGCCCGCGGTGAGTCGTCGCCGGGTCTGCGCGAGCCGCAGGGCAACGATGACGATCAACGCCACCAGGAACGCGCCGACGACGCCGACCCCCACGACGCCGGCGATCGACGTCGCGTCCGGTCCGGCCGCGGCCTCGTCGGTGGGGCCGCCGCTCGCCGACGCGTCCGCCGAGGCGGTGACCTCGTCGGGGGTGATGGACTCCGGCGGCTCCGTGCTCGGCGGGGCCGTGGGCAGGAACTCGGGCTCCACCGGCCGGGACGGGGTGTTCGGCGGGGGCAACGGGTCGAAGGGCACCCAGCCGATCTCGGAGAAGAGGACCTCGGGCCAGGCCACGGCGTGGCCGGCGGTGACCGTGCCCCCGCCGGCCGGCACGTAGAAGCCGACCACCACCCGCGTGGGCAGGCCGATCAACCGGCCCAGCGTGGCGAACGCCGTCGCGAACTGCTCGGACGTGCCGCGCTGGCCGCCGAGCTCCCGGTCGGCCAGGAGGAAGAAGCTCAGGTTCGGGTAGGCGTGCCCGCTCGGCGCGTCGTTGGCGAGGATGTAGTGCTCCTGCATGAAGGTCTGCAACCGCAGGGCCCGCAGGTAGGGTGAGTTCTCGCCCTGAGTGACCTTCTGGGCGAACTGGCTCAGGTCGGTGGGCACGATCGGGCCCACCTCGAGGTACCGGGCGACCTCCTCCCCGTCCGGGACGTCGGCGGCCATGGCCAACGCGGTGTCCACGCTGGTGCTCACCGACGTCACCGTGTACTGCATCCCCGGGGTGATGGGCGCAGTGCTCAGCAGGGTGCCGGTGCTCTGGTCGTAGGCCACCCGGATTCCCTCCACCCGCGTGGGGAGGGCGACCGCCGGCAGCAGGCGACCCCTCAGCTCCGCGATGGTGATGCGCTCGACGACGGTCAGCGGCGGGATCGGGTTGGGCCGGTCCGGATCGAAGCCAGGCGGTGGCGGCACCGTGGGCAGCACCCGACCGGCGTTGCGGTAGTCCGCGTCCATGTGCCAGGTGACCCCGTCCCAGTCCGGCAGGACCGCGAGCCGCAGCCGCCGGTCGTAGACGCCGGCCTCGTGGCCGGCCGGATCGGAGGGCGCCCCGCCCGCCGCGGGCTGGTTCGCGTCCGGCGTCGGGGCGGGCGCGGCCCCTTCGAGGATCTCCACATGGAACAGTTCCTGCTCCGGGAAGGCCGCCCACCCGGAGATCCGGATCAGGGGGTTCAGGTCGATGACGTCGAGGCTGGGCGGCTGCACGTAGCGCCGCGGATCGCCCGGCCGCTGCCCGACCGAGCCGGCCACGAGCGGCGAGAGGGCGGCGACCAGGGCGAGGATGGCCGCCAGGCCGACCGCGAGGCTGCTGGCCGTACGGACGCGGAGCAGCGTGCGCTGGCGCGGACCGAGCCCACGCACTCCGGTCGCCCCCGTGGAGGCCGAGCCGACCACCAGCCCCAGCGCGCACAGCACCGCGTAGAGCAGCGGCTGCCACAGGGCGACCTCGGCGTTCGGCCCCACCAGGACCAGCGCCCCGATGTACAGCAGCGTCGGCGGCAGCAGCGCCACCGCCGGCCGGCCCGCCCGCACCGCCAGCTCGGTGCCGGCGTAGCCGGCGAGCCAGGCCAGCACGACGGGAGCCAGGACGGTGTCCGGTTGCGGCTCGGCCGGGATGAGCGCGGTCAGCAGGCGCGGCAGCGCGTTGCGGGCGGCGTCGGTCGCCAGCGTGCGCACGTCGCCGGCCACCCCGGCCGCCTCGGCGGAGACGGCGATCCCGTAGAGCGCGTATCCGGCCAGGGCGAACACCGACAGCGGGGCGACCACGGCGGCCGGCAGCCGGCGCAGCAGCGCGGAGATGAGCGTCGACCCGGCCGCCGCCCCCGCGACCAGCGTGACCAACAACTGTCCATTGTAGACACGATTGAGGGAGAGCCCGGACAGCACGACCAGGGCCGCCACGACGAGCGCCAGCGCGAGCCGGCGCAGCACCACGGTCACCACGCCCGGACCCCGTCCCAGGCGCCGGCGAAGTCGGCGCCGTCGGCGGCGGAGACCACGAGCATGCCGGCCGTGGTGGCCAGGCCCGACTCGACCGGGCCGAAGACCCCGGCGATGATCGACGGGTAGGCCCCGCGCAGGCTGGCGACCAGACCGAGCGCGTCCTGGTCGGGCGGCCCGCTCAGGTAGAGCAGGGTGTCCCCGACGCGCCGCACCCGCAGGTTCTCGATGGCCGTCCGCAGGTCCCGGTCGGAGCCGTCGGTCAGCTCCGCCTCGGCGAGCAGGTCGAGCAGCGGGCCCACCTCGCCTTCACTGCGCCCGGACGCGACGGCCCCGGAGAGCAGGCGTAGCTCCACCGCGATGTCCTCCCGCGCGGCGGCGACGAGGACCGATGCGGCCGCCTCGCACGCCGCCTCGAACGTGCCCTCGGACTCCGCCGCGCCGCCGGACCCCGACTCGTTGCCGGGGCGGTGGGCGGCGGCCCGGTCGTCGAGCAGCACCACCAGCCTGGGCAACGACGTATCGACATGCTCCCGGACCATGAGCGACCCGACCTTGGCCGAGGTGCGCCAGTGCACGTGCCGGAGGTCGTCCCCCACGACGTACTCGCGCAGGGACGCGAACGTGATGCTGCCCTGCGGCACCCGGTCGACCCGCCCGTCCATGCTGCGGGACAGGCCGACCGGCACCGCCACGATCGGGTGCACCCGCGGTCGGACCCAGACGGTCACCGCGTCGCCGTACTGGCGCACGACCCAGACGAGCCCCAGCGGGTCACGCCGGGAGACCTCCAACGGGCCGATCCGGATCACCCCACGCCGCCGGGTCGGCACCGGGTAGCTCACGGTCGTGGTCCGGCCGGGGCGCAGTTGGATGAGCGGCACGGCCACAGTTCCCGGTTTCACCGTCCCCGCCGGTCTCGCGGTCGCCTCGGCCCGGCCGTGGGTGACGCGGTCCCGGGCGATGAGGCTCGCCCCGAAGAAGCGGCTGGCATTGCGGATCGACAACGTGACGCCGCTCGACTCGCCCCGCATGACCCGGTCCGGGTCGGCGACCCGCTCGACCACCAGCGCCGGTCGCCAGGCCACGAAGGCGACCGCGCCCAGCAGCGCCACGACGGCGGCGCAGCCGAGCGCCGCCAGCTCCGGGTAGCCGAAGGCGAAACCGGCGACCAGCAGCAGCACGCCGGCGACCAGCACCCCGTAGCCGCGCGCGGTGACGTGCACCGATCAGCTCCGGGCGGGCGTGGGTGTCGGGACGGACTCGAGGACGCCCCGCAGCACCTCGGTCGCGGTGACGCCGCGCATGGTGGCGTCGGGGGCGAGCAGCAGCCGGTGGGCGAAGACGGGCTCGACCAGCGCCTTGATGTCCTCGGGCACGACGTAGGGGCGCCCCTGCATGAGGGCGTACGCCTGCGCGGCCCGGCTGAGCGCGATCACGCCGCGCGGGCTCACCCCCACCCGCACCTGCTTGTGCTCGCGGGTCGCCGCCGCCAGCCGCACCGCGTAGGCGTACAGCGGGTCGGCGACGTAGACCCGGTGGGTCAGGCGGATCATGGCCGCCACCGTCTCGGTGTCGGTCACGGCGCCCAGGTAGTCGGGCGACCGGCCCGCGGCGGCCCCCTTGAGCACCTGCACCTCGACCTGCTCGTCCGGGTAGCCGATCGAGAGCTTCATGAGGAACCGGTCGAGCTGGGCCTCGGGGAGCCGGTAGGTGCCGTCCATCTCCACCGGGTTCTGGGTGGCGACCACGAGGAACGGCCGCGGCACCGCGTGGCGGCGACCGTCCACAGTGACCCCCCGCTCCTCCATGACCTCCAGCAGCGCGGACTGGGTCTTGGGCGAGGCCCGGTTGATCTCGTCGGCCACCACGATGTTGGCGAAGACCGGCCCCCCGTGGAACTCGAACTGACGGGTCGCTTGATTGAAAATCGTCACACCCGTGACGTCCGAGGGCAGCAGGTCCGGGGTGAACTGGATGCGCCGCCACTCGCCGCGCACCGAGGCGGCGATCGCCCGAGCGAGCGTCGTCTTTCCGACACCCGGCACGTCCTCGAGCAGCAGGTGGCCCTCGGCGAACAGGCCGGCCAGGGCCAGCGTGACCACCTGTGGCTTGCCCAGCACCACGGAGGCGACGTTGGCGGTGAGGCGTGAGGCGATATCGGCGAACCGCTGCACCTCGATGGGGGTGAGGGTCGGCGGGGTCTCGGTCACGGTCACTCCTGGCGTCCCGAAGGCGTGCCGGGGCGGCGGCGACGCCCCCCGACGCGGCCCATCCTAGGGCCAGGCGCGCACCTCGGTCTGCCCCGCGATGTCCGCCACGGCCCGGCCTGTGATGTCCGCGACGGCACCGACGACGACCACGGCTGGCGGGCGCAGGCCGGCCCGCGCGACCGCGCCGGCGATCGTCGCCAGGTCCGACCGTACGGTCTGCTGGTCCGGCGTCGTGCCGGCGCGCACCGCCACGGCGGGGGTGTCCGGCGACCGACCATGATCGATCAGCGCCTTGGTGATCGCGTGGAGATGAGTCAATCCCATGAGGATGCAGAGCGTGCCCCGCAGCCGGGCCAGGGCGGCCCAGTCCACCAGCGACTCCGGATGACCCGGCGGCAGATGGCCGGAGACGACCACGAACTCCTGGGCGACGCCCCGGTGGGTCACCGGGATGCCGGCGGCCGCGGGCACGGCGATGGCGCTGGTCACCCCGGGCACCACGGTCACCGGGATGCCGGCCGCGGCGCAGGCGAGCACCTCCTCGCCGCCGCGGCCGAAGACGTACGGATCGCCGCCCTTGAGTCGCACGACCAGGCGTCCGGCCCGGGCATGCGTCACCAGCAACCGGTTGATCTCCTCCTGCGCGGCGGCCGGGCCGTGCGGAATCTTCGATGCATCGACGAGCTCCACCTCCGGGCGGAGCTCGTCGAGGAGCAGGCCCGGGGCGAGCCGGTCGGCGATGACCACGTCGGCCTCGGCCAGCACCCGCCGCCCGCGCACGGTGATCAGGTCGGGATCGCCCGGGCCGGCGCCGACCAGCACGACGCGGCCCCGGCCGGCGGTCCGACCACCCGGGCGCGCCCAGGGCACCCGGTCGGCCCCCGACTCGCTGCCGGACCTTGGCTGCGGGACGGACCCCGGCTCGCCGCCGGGCGCCGGGGGATCGGGGCTCGGCTCGGGCTGGGAGCTCAGCTCCGGCCCGGAACCCGGCTCGGGGTGAGGGCTCAGCTCCTGGCCGCCCGGCTCGCGACCCGCGGCCGCCGCGGGCCGGCCGGTCAGGCGGCCGGTGGTGAGCAGGTCAGCGATGGCGTCCCGGATGGCCATGGCCCGGCGCGGGTCGCCGCCCGCCGTGACCGCGACCGTCACCGGCCCCTGGCGGGTGGTGGCCGGGGTCCAGGCGGTCGCGGCGTGGCGGTCGTCGGCCCTTACGCAGAACACCCGGCGCTCCTCGGCCGCGGCGCTCACCGCCGCCGCCACCACCGGGTCGTCCACCGCCACGTGCACCAGCCAGCAACCGTCCACATCAGACGGCTGGAATCCTCGCTCGTGCCACTGGATGCGGCCGTCGGCCGCGAGGGCGTGCAGGGCCGGGGTCAGGTGCGGCGCGACCACCACCACGGCCGCGCCGGCGTCGAGCAGGGCGGGCACGCGACGGGTCGCCACCGTGCCGCCGCCGACGACGAGCACCCGCCGGCCGGCGAGCATCAGCCCCAACGGGTACGGCGTAGGCGTTCCCAACGCGTGCGGTGTTTCGACCATCGACGTTCCTAGGTGGAGCCCTTGTCGGCGATGCCGGCGGAGTCGAACGTGGCCACCTCGTGCAGCACCCGGGCGGCGCTGGCCACCAGGGGCACCGCCAGCAACGCGCCGGTCCCCTCCCCCAGCCGCAGGCCCAGGTCGACCAGGGGTGACAGGCCCAGGTGGGCCAGCGCCACCGCCGCGCCCGGTTCGGCCGACCGGTGCCCGGCCACGAGCGCGCCGGCCGCGTGGGGCGCGAGGGCCACCGCCGCCAGCGCCGCCGAGTCGGCGATCACGCCGTCGAGGATCACCGGTACGCCCGCGGCGGCCCCGCCGAGGATGTAGCCCGCGAGGGCGGCGTGCTCCAGACCCCCGACGGCGGCGAGCACGCCGACCGGGTCGGCCGGGTCCGGCCGGTGCCGGGCCAGGGCCTCGGCCACCACCCGGCGCTTGCGCGCGAGCATGGTGTCGTCGATGCCGGTGCCGCGGCCGGTGACCGCGTGGGGGTCGGCTCCGGTGAAAGCGGCGATCAGGGCGGCCGCGGGCGTGGTGTTCGCGATGCCCATGTCGCCGGTGATCAGGCAGTCGTGGCCGGCGGCGACGAGCTCGGCCGCGACCTGGGCGCCCACCTCGAGGGCCGCCCGCGCCTCGTCACGGGACATCGCGGGCTCGCGCGACAGGTCGGCCGTGCCGGGCCGTACGCGCCGGACCCAGAGCGACTCGTGATGGTCGACCGGCGTCGCCACCCCGACATCGACCACCACCACATCGGCGCCGATCTGTCGGGCGAACGCGTTGACCACCGCCCCACCGGCCAGGAAGTTGGCGACCATCTGGGCGGTGACCTCCTGCGGCCAGGGTGTCACCTGCTGCGCGTGCACGCCGTGGTCGCCCGCGAAGACCGCCACGACCGGCCGGCTCGGCACCGGCGGCGGGCACCGCCCGGCCAGCCCGGCCAGCTGGACGGCGAGCTCCTCGAGCTGCCCCAGCGATCCGGCCGGCTTGGTGAGCCGACCCTGCAGCTCGCGAGCCGCTGTCATCGCCGTCACATCCAGCGGCCGAATGGCCGCCACCGACTCCTCCCACCGCACCCGGGAATCCTATCCAGCACGCCGGCCCGGGCGGATCTTGCGATCATCGCCGATCTCTCGCGATCATGGCCGGTCCCGGCCGGCCGGGCGCGATCATGTTGGCTGACGATGATCAATCTAGGATTCCGTCGATCCCATGTCGTATAAGGCGTCGGCGAGCGCGGCCAGGAACGCGTCGGTGGTGGCCCGGTCGCGGACCGCCACCCGCAGGTGGTCCGGGCCGAGGCCGGGGAAGGTGTCCCCCCGC
>Ga0310840_100761_pt1 | contig 18865 bp, 20 predicted proteins | sample SM_ome_8_FD_201304 | JGI IMG/M metagenome (GOLD analysis project Ga0310840, IMG submission 201304) | Sorghum-adapted microbial communities enriched on stacked mutant (SM) sorghum from Joint BioEnergy Institute, Emeryville, California... ...
CGGCTCCGCCGGAGCGGCTCGGCCTCGGCGCCGCGGGCGCGGTGGGCGCGCATCGCGGCGTCGAGCCCGAGGCCGATGCTGCGGCCGTCGGCAGAGGCGCCGCGCGGGAGGTCCCTCAGGGACCGGATGAACGTGCGCAGCGTACGCATGCTTGTCACCTCCGTAGTCAGGGTTCCCCGACCGCGAGCCGGCATGCGGGTTCGGACGCGGCGGCGCCGATCGGTCGGCGCGCGGGGACGGCCGGCGCGCGGCGTCGCGCGTCGGATGGGCGTGCTGGCTCGCTGGTCAGGCGAGCGGTGAGCCTCGGCTGCGTCGTCGGCGCCGAGGTGGTGCGGCGGGGCGCGGGCCCCGGCCGGTCAGTGGACGCGACCCCGCAGCGCGGGGGCCGCGTCGTCCGCTTCGTCGCGGTGCTCCAGGTAGGAGCGGCGGGTCTGTTCGGTGTGCTCGGCCATGACCTCGCCCGCCCGGGCGGCGTCGCCCGCCGCGATCGCGTCGATCAGGGCCTCGTGCTCGCTCCAGGACTGCTCGCCGCGGTGGCGGGCCACCGGCGTGTAGTACCAGCGGACCCGGCGGTCGACCTGCGCGGCCAGCTCGACGAGCACGTCGTTGCCGGACATCTTCATGACCGCCTTGTGCAGCTCGGCGTTGAGCTCGACCAGGGTGCCGACGTCCTCGGCGGCGAGGGCCTGCTTGCCCCGCTCGCAGAGTTCACGCAGGTGGGCGACGCCCTCCTCGGTGGCGTTGGTGGCGGCCAGCCGCGCCGACTCGGTCTCCAGCAGGCTGCGCACGGCGAGCAGCTGGTCGGCCTCCTCGACCGTGGGGGTGTGCACGAACGCTCCCAGCCCGGGGCGCAGATCCACCCAGCCGTCGTTCTTCAGCCACTGGAGCGCTTCGCGCACCGGCTGCCGGGATACCCCCAGCATCATGGCCAGCTCGCTCTCCACGAGGTGCTGGCCGGGCTGGAGCTGGCGGCTGACGATCATGTCCAGGATCGCGCTGTAGACGCTCTCGCGCAGCGGGACCGGACGGGCGATCCGCCGGCTTCCGGCCTCGGGCGTCTGGGACAGTGCCATCGCGTGCTCCTGGTTACCTGGTCGACTGCTTACAGCATACAAAGTGCCGAGGATGTCTGAGCTGTTCCCCGCCGTGAACATGCTCACGCGGGACGGAACCGGCATCCTGGGCAGGTGGCAGAACCCGACCTCCCGGTGCGACGCGCGCTGGTGCTGCCCGGCCGGGAGCTGCGTTGGCGCTTCTCCCGGGCGTCCGGGCCCGGGGGCCAGGGCGTGAACACCACCGACTCGCGGGTGGAGCTGTCGTTCGACCTCGCCCGCTCGCCGTCGGTGCCCGAGCCGCTGCGCGAGCGCGCGCTGCGCCGGCTCGGCGGTCGCCTCGTCGACGGCGTGCTCACCGTCGTGGCCGCCGAGCACCGCAGCCAGCTGCGCAACCGCGAGGCCGCTCGCGAGCGGCTCGCCGCGACGCTGCGGGAGGCCATGCGGCCCGATCCGCCGAAGCGCCGGCCCACCCGGCCCACCCCGGGGGCGAAGCGCAGGCGGCTGGAGGCCAAGGCGCGCCGGTCGGCGATCAAGCGGCTGCGCGCCCGCCCGGACGACTGACGGAGCCGTTAGGGTGTTCGGCGGTGTGCCGGGAAGCCTGGTCGGCGACGTGATTCGCCGTCGCCTCCCGAAGGAGCCCGCATGGGCACGACCGACCACCCCACCCCGTCGCTCTTCGCGCGGAGCAGCTGGCCGGAGTTCCAGCGCATCGGCGAGATCCTGCGCGCCGAGACCGTGGGCGGGGTGCTGCTGGTCGTCGCGGCGGCGGTCGGGTTGCTGTGGGCGAACTCCCCGTGGGGGGATGCCTACCAGGCGCTGTCCGACCTGCGGATCGGCCCGGCCGCGCTGCACCTCGACCTGACGCTGCACCAGTGGGCGGCCGACGGGTTGCTCGCCATCTTCTTCTTCGTGGCCGGGCTGGAGCTCAAGCGCGAGTTCGTCGCGGGCGACCTGCGCGACCCGCGGCGGGCGGCGCTGCCGGTGGCCGCCGCGGTCGGGGGGATGGCGGTCCCCGCCCTCATCTACATCTCGGTGAACCTCGCGGCCGGTTCGGACGCGCTGGTCGGCTGGGCGATCCCGACCGCGACGGACATCGCCTTCGCGCTCGCCGTGCTCGCGGTGATCAGCACCCACCTGCCGTCGGCGCTGCGCACGTTCCTGCTCACGCTCGCGGTGGTCGACGACCTGCTCGCGATCGTGGTCATCGCGATCTTCTACACGAGCTCGCTCGCCTGGGGCCCGCTCGCGCTCGCCCTGGTGCCGCTCGCGCTGTTCACGGTGCTGGTGCAGCGGCGCGTGCGGTCGTGGTGGCTGCTGCTCCCGCTCGCGGTCGCCACCTGGGTGCTGGTGCACTCCTCCGGGGTGCACGCCACCGTGGCCGGCGTCCTGCTCGGGTTCGCCGTGCCGGTCGTCCGGCGGTCGCCCGGGCCCGGCCCCGGCCTGGCCGAGCACTTCGAGCACCGGTTCCGCCCGCTGTCGGCGGGCGTGGCCGTGCCGATCTTCGCGTTCTTCGCCGCGGGCGTGGCGATCGGCGGCCTGGAGGAGTTCGGCACGAGCCTCACCGACCCGGTCACCGTCGGGATCCTCGTCGGGTTGCTGGTCGGCAAACCGGTGGGTGTCATGGGCTCGACCTGGTTCGTCCAGCGGTTCACCCACGCCCGGCTCGCCGACGAGCTGGGCTGGGCGGACGTGTTCGGGCTCGCCCTGCTCGCCGGCATCGGGTTCACCGTGTCGCTGCTCATCGGCGAGCTCGCGTTCGGCACCGGGAGCGAGCGCGACGAGCACGTCAAGATCGGCGTGCTGCTCGGGTCGCTGCTGTCGGCCCTGCTCGCGACCGTCGTGCTGCGGCTGCGCAACCGGCGCTACCGCCGGATCCGCGAGGAGGAGGAACGCGACAGCGACGCCGACGGCATCCCCGACGTGTACGCCTCGGACCGGCCTGAAGGAGGAGGTCGGGCCGCCCGCGGAGGGTGAGCGGCGGCCGGTGCGGACGTACCATCGGGGTAGGGCGTGCCGGGAAGGCTGGTCGGCAGCTGATCGAAGCTGCTGCAGAAGAGGTCCGGCGATGAGCACGTCGTTCCACCCCGGCTCCGGCGACCACGACGCCCCGTCGCCGTGGGAGCGCCGGATCCTCGCCGAGATCGAACAGGACCTGGCCAGGAGCGACCCGCGCCTCTTCCGGCGGTTCGCGCGCCTCGGGCGCACCAGGCGGCGCAGGCCGCACCGCTGGTGGCCGTTCTCCGCCCTCGCCACGGGGCTCCTGGTCGCCGAGCTCTCCGGCCTCGCCGTGATCGGCACGCTGCTGCCGTCGTCGTGGTGGCCGGTGCTCGGCGTCATCACCGCCCTCGTCGTGGTCCCGTGGCTGATCGTGGCCGCAGCGGGGAACAACGGTGGAGACCCCACCGGTCCGCGACCGAGGTCGCCCGCTTGACGAAGGATGTGGAGCCCGTGCTCTCGACCGTGCTGTTCGTCGTCGTCGCCCTGGTGGTGCTGCTGCTCGCCTCCGGTGTCCGGATGGTCCAGCAGTACCAGCGCGGGGTGGTGCTGCGGTTCGGGCGGTTGCTGCCGGAGGTCCGGCAGCCGGGCCTGCGGCTGATGGTCCCGATCGCCGACCGGATGGTGAAGGTGCCGGTGCAGACGATCGTGCTGGACGTCCCGCCGCAAGGCGCGATCACCAGGGACAACGTCACCCTCAACGTCGACGCGGTCGTGTACTTCCGGGTGACGGACCCGGTGAAGGCCGTGGTCAACGTGGAGAACTACATGGGCGCCGTCTCCCAGGTCGCGCGGACCTCGCTCCGGTCGGTGATCGGCCGCGCCGACCTCGACACGCTGCTGTCGGACCGGGAACAGATCAACGGCGAGCTGCGCGCGGTGATCGACACCCCGACCGACGAGTGGGGGATCACGGTCGACCGGGTGGAGATCAAGGACATCGCGCTGCCCGAGAGCATGCGCCGGGCGATGGCCCACCAGGCCGAGGCCGAGCGGGACCGGCGCGCCCGGATCATCGCGGCCGACGGCGAGTACCAGGCCTCCACCCGGCTCGCCGACGCCGCGCGGGCCATGGCCGACACCCCGGGCGCGCTGCAGCTGCGGCTGCTGCAGACCGTGTCCGATGTGGCGTCCGACCACAACAGCACCCTGGTGATGCCGCTGCCGGTCGAGCTCCTGCGCTTCTTCGAGCACTCCACGGGGCAGCCCGGGGGCGGCGAGGTCGGCGACCGGCCCGCCGACACCCCGACCCGGCTGCCGAAACCCCGGGTGGAGCTGGCAGGCGTCGATCAGGAGCCGTCGGCCGACGGTGACGAGAAGAAGGGGTAGGCGTTCACCAGAGGTCGGGAGGCAGGTCGGTCGTGAGGTCGTCCAGCTCGCCGCGGGTGCGGGCCGCGTAGACGGCCCGGGTCCGCTCGTCGAACTCGACGATCGTCAGGCGGCCGTCCCGCAGCGCCCTCTCGAGCCGTCGCACGACGGCCTGCCGCTCCGCGTCCGAGGCTCGGATCTCGCGTGGCACGGGCACGGGCGTCTCGTCCTCCTTCCGACGCCTCCAGGGTATGGCGGGCCGCCGCGGTATGGGGTCGATCACAGCTCCATCCCGGCTCCCTCGGGCTAAGGTCCCTCCCGGTGTGCCGGGAAGTCTGGTCGGCGATCTCGTCCCCGTCCCCGAGAACGACCGGAGCAGCCCCGTGCAGGAACGCCGACCCGGGAACCCGATGAGCGAGTTCGCGCGGTTCCTGCGCACCGAGACCGTCGGCGGGGTCGTCCTGCTCGGCGCCGCTGCCGTCGCCCTGTTCTGGGCGAACTCCCCGTGGGCCCACGCCTACGAGGCCGTGCGCGAGACGGTGGTGGGGCCGCACGCCCTTCACCTCGACCTGACCCTGGCCACGTGGGTGACCGACGGCCTGCTGGCGGTGTTCTTCTTCGTCGTCGGGCTCGAGCTCAAGCGCGAGCTGGTGATCGGGGAGCTGTCGACGCGCAGCCAGGCGCTGCTCCCGGTGGTCGCGGCGCTGGGCGGGATGATCGTGCCCGCCCTGCTCGCGCTGCTCGTGGGCTGGGGAGCGCCGGGCAGCGAGACGGCGTGGGCCATCCCCGTCGCCACGGACATCGCCTTCGCGCTGGGGGTGCTGGCGGTCGCGGGGCCCTCGCTCCCGGCGAGCGCGCGCGTCTTCCTCCTCGGGCTGGCCGTCGCCGACGACCTCGGCGGGATCATCGTGATCGCGGTGGTGTTCGCCCGCGGGCTCGACCCGCTCTGGCTCGGCGTCGTCGTCCTCGCCTGCCTCGCCTACCGGTGGCTGCAGCACAAGCGGGTGCGCGCGTGGTGGCTGTACGTGCCGCTCGGGGTGTTCACGTGGTTCGCGGTGCACGAGACGGGGATCCACGCCACGGTCTCCGGCGTCCTGCTCGGCCTGCTCACCCGGGTGAAGGCCGACCCGGGCGAGGACCTCGCGCCGGCCCTGCGCCTCGAGCACCGCCTGCAGCCGTGGTCGGCGGGCATCTGCGTGCCCGTGTTCGCGCTCTTCGCCGCGGGCGTCCCGATCGGCCCGGACGCCCTGCGCGCCGTGTTCGCCGAACCGGTCGCGCTCGGCGTGGTGGTGGGATTGCTCGTCGGCAAGGTCATCGGGATCTTCGGCGCGAGCTGGCTCGTCATCCGGTTCACGCCCGCCGCGCGGCCGCGCGGCCTGAGCTGGTCGGACCTCGCGGCGGTGTCGATGCTCGGCGGGGTCGGGTTCACCGTCAGCCTGCTGATCGCGGAGCTGTCCCTGGCCGACGACGGCGCCCTGCTCGCCACGGCGAAGGCGGCGGTACTGGTCGGGTCCGCCGCGGCGGCGGTCATCGGGGCGGCGCTGCTCGTGCGCCGCGGCCGGGCGCAGGCGCGGGAGAACGCCGACCGGGTGGTCTGATCGGGCGGCGCGCCGGGCTTCCTGACCGGCACCGCGCGCGGCGTCGTGGAAGGATGGCCCGCGATCACCGATTTCGACACGGATGAGTAGGAGGACCGCGGTGGCCAGCCCGACCAGCTCCGGCGGCGGGGACGTTCCGCCCGTCCTGCCGTCGATCCCGCTCGCACCGGAGCCCGTCCGATCGGCAGGCGAGCAGTCCATCGGTGAGCTCGTCCGTCAGGCCACGACGCACGTGTCCACGCTGGTCCGGGCCGAGGTCGAGCTGGCGAAGGCCGAGATCACGTCCGAGGTGAAGAAGGGGCTGCAGGGCAGCATCTTCTTCGTCATCGCGCTGGCGATCCTGCTGTTCAGCCTGTTCTTCGCGTTCCTCGCGCTGGGCGAGGTGCTCGACATCTGGCTGCCGCGCTCCGCGGCGTTCGGCATCGTCTTCGGGATCATGCTGCTCGCCGCCGCGCTCTTCGGCCTCCTCGGCTACCTGCGCGTGCGGCGCATCCGCAAGCCGGAGCGCACCATCTCGACCCTCAAGGAGTCTGCGCAGGTCCTCTCGCACCGCGGCCACGACGGGGACGCGCAGCCCGAGCTCACGGCCCGCTGACGGGGCGGGCGCGTCGTGCGCCGGGGTCCGGACGCGTCCTCGCTCCGGCTGCCCGGGCCGTGGACGCACCGGGCCGTCTCGGCGAACGGGATCCGGCTGCACGTCGCCGAGTGCGACGGCGGCGGCCCGCTCGTCGTCCTGCTGCACGGCTTCCCCGAGTTCTGGTGGGCGTGGCGCCACCAGCTGCCCGCCCTCGCCGAGCGCGGCTACCGCGTGGTGGCCGCCGACCTGCGCGGCTACGGCGAGTCCGACAAGCCCCCGCGCGGCTACGACCTGTGGACGCTCGCCGGCGACGTCGCGGGCCTGATCCGGGCGCTCGGCGAACAGCGGGCGCACGTCGTCGGGCACGGCTGGGGCGGCCTGATCGCCTGGACGGTGACGGCGCTGCACCCGCGGCTCGTGCTCTCGCTCTCCTCGCTCGCCGCTCCGCACCCCCTGGCCGTGCGCGCGGCGGTGGTCCGCGACCCGCGCGGGCAGGGCCTGGCGACGGCCCGCTATGCGGCGGCGTTCCAGCTCCCGCGCTGGCCCGAGTGGTCGCTGCGCCGCGACGGCGGCGCGCGGGTCGCGCGGATCCTGCGCGACTGGTCCGGGCGGGAGTGGGACGACTTCGCCGAGGCGGCCGGGCACTACCGGCGCGCCATCCAGGTCACCGGCGTCGTGCACAGCGCGCTCGAGTACTACCGGTGGGCGGCGCGCTCGCAGCTGCGGGCCGAGGGACGGCGGTTCGCGGCGGCCGTGGCCCGGATCCCGACGGTGCCGGTGCTGCAGGTGCACGGCGGGCTCGACCCCTGCGTGCTGGAGCGCACCGCTGCGGCCTCCACCCGGTGGGCGGGGCCGCGGCACCGCCTGCACGTCGTCGCCGACGCCGGCCACTTCCCGCACGAGGAACGCCCCGCCGCCGTCACCGGCGTGCTCTCCGACGCCCTGCGGGACGCGTGAGGTCGCCGCATCCGCATCCGCCCACGGAAGGCCGCCCGCGGGCCTCTACGATTCCGTGACGTGCGCGTTCTGGTCGTGGGGTCCGGTGCTCGAGAGCACGCCATCGTCCTCGCCCTGGCGCAGGACCCCGGCGTCACGGCGCTGGCCTGCGCGCCGGGCAACGCGGGCACGGCCACGGTGGCCGAGCAGCGCGGGCTCGACGTCGCGAACCCGGCGGCGGTGGCGGCGCTCGCCGTCGACTGGCGGGCCGACCTCGTCGTGATCGGGCCGGAGGCGCCGCTCGTGGCCGGCGCGGCCGACGCCGTGCGCGCCGCGGGCATCCCGTGCTTCGGCCCGAGCGCCGCGGCCGCCCGGATCGAGGGCTCGAAGAGCTTCGCCAAGGACGTCATGGCGGCCGCGGGGGTCAACACCGCGACCTCCGTCGTGGTGGACAACCCGGCGCACCTCGACGCCGCGCTCGCCCGCTTCGACCCCCCGTACGTCGTGAAGGACGACGGCCTGGCCGCGGGCAAGGGCGTGGTGGTGACCCCCGACCTCGACGTCGCGCGCGCCCACGCGAGCACGCTGCTCGACGGCGGGCACCCCGTGCTGCTCGAGTCCTACCTCGACGGGCCCGAGGTCTCGCTGTTCAGCTTCGTCGACGGCGAGACCGTGGTGCCGCTCCTGCCCGCGCAGGACTTCAAGCGCGTCGGCGACGAGGACACCGGCCCCAACACGGGCGGCATGGGCGCCTACGCCCCGCTGCCGTGGGCCCCGCCGAACCTCACCGACGAGCTGGTCGAGAAGGTGGTCGCGCCGGTCGCGGCGGAGCTCGTGCGGCGCGGCACGCCGTTCTCCGGTCTGCTCTACGCCGGGCTCGCGCTCACGGCGACCGGCCCGGCGGTCGTCGAGTTCAACTGCCGCTTCGGCGACCCCGAGACCCAGGTGGTGCTGGCGCTGCTGCGCAGCCCGCTCGCCCGCCTGCTGCACGCCACGGCCACCGGCACGCTCGCCGAGGAGCCGCCGCCGCAGTGGGCCGACGGGGCTGCGGTCACCGTCGTCGTCGCCGCGGAGGGCTACCCCGGGCCGCCCCGCCTCGGCGACGTGGTCATCGGCGCGGAGGCGACCGGGGTGCTGCACGCGGGCACGCGGCGCCGCGACGACGGCGCGGTCGTGTCGTCCGGGGGGCGGGTGCTGTCGGTGGTCGGCACCGGCCCCGACCTCGCCGCGGCCCGCCAGGAGGCCTACGACCGGTTGGCGCAGGTCCACCTGCCCGGTTCCCACCATCGGACCGACATCGCCCTCCGGGCGGCCCAAGGACTCGTCTCTGTACCCGCTCGATCGTGAAATCGGGTCCGCCGAACAGGTGACATTTGCGATCTCTTGGCGTACGCTCCGGCGCGTGACGCGCATTTCCCGTGCCCCGATCGGGGTGAGGCGTGCCATCCTGGGTCGCTCAGCGCGACAAGCACCCGGACGGGTGGCCACGCCGGGGTCTGCGCACCCGGGGTGATCACGTCGTCGACGCTCCCCACGACGGCTCCCTACTGATCACGTCGGGTCCGATGTCGCTCCCCCGAGAAACATGAGGACTCGAATGACCAACAACGCACGGCCTCGACACGCAGCCCCGAGCCGCGCGTCGAAGATCGCCGGGCGCGCCGCGGTCGGCGTGATGGGTGCGCCGATGGCGATGATGGCCGCCGCCGGCCCCGCCGCGGCTGCCACCGACGCGCACGTCACGAACGACAACCTCGGAACCGACGTCAAGCTGTCGATGGTCGGGTCGGTCCTGCCCGGGTTGGAGGCGCTGGGGGTTGAGGGGCTTCCCGCGTCCGACCTCGCGGACGGTCTCACCGACAACATCGAGGTCTTCGACGTCGCCCGCGCCCTGAAGACGGCGCCCAGCCTCGCCGGCGGCATCCTGCCCACCGGCCTCGGGCCCACCGCCGACGTGCTCCCGGTGGTCAGCGACCTGACCACGGTGGCCTCGGACCTGGCCGACGACCTGACCGACCTGCCGGGCGCGGACGTCCTGCCGGTGGTCGGCGACCTGACGTCGCTGCCCGCGCTGGGTGCGCTCGAGGACGCCGAGCTGCCCGCGGTCGGCAAGCTCAAGCTCGCCGGGCTCACCGACCAGCTGTCCGACCTGGACCTGGGTGACCTCCCGGCGGACCTGCTGAACGTCCGGCTCGGTGACCTCGCCGACGTGCTCGAGGACCTGGACATCGACCTCGACGAGCTGCCGTCGGTCCTGCAGGACCTCGACCTGGACGAGCTGCCGTCGGTCCTGAAGAACGTCAAGCTGAGCCAGCTGCCCGCGGTCCTGGACGGGCTCGAGCTCAGCAAGGTCACCTCGCTCCTGTCCGACCTCGACCTGGACGACCTCCCGGCCGACCTGCTCAACGTCCGGCTCGGTGCCCTCACCGACGTGCTCGAGGACCTGGACATCGACCTCGACGAGCTGCCGTCGGTCCTGCAGGACCTCGACCTGGACGAGCTGCCGTCGGTCCTGAAGAACGTCAAGCTGAGCCAGCTGCCCGCGGTCCTGGACGGGCTCGAGCTCAGCAAGGTCACCTCCCTCGTGTCCGACCTCGACCTCGACGAGCTGGACCTGGACCGGCTCGACCTGGGCGAGCTGCGGACCGTGCTCGCGAGCCTGGACCTGCAGGCGCTCGACCTGGGCGACCTGGACCTGGGCGACCTGGACCTCGGCGAGCTGCGCAGCCTGCTGTCCGACCTCGGGGTCGACGACCTCGACCTGGACCGGCTCGACCTGGGCGAGCTGCGCAGCGTCCTGTCCGACCTCGACCTGAAGAACCTGGGCGCCGACGAGCTGCGCGACGTCCTGGACGAGGTCGAGGGCCTCACCAGCGACGTCAGCGCCACGCTCGCCTCCGTGCTCAACGGCGGCAACCTGCGGGCCGGCCTGCCGCTCGGCCTCGGCGACGAGCGCGGCCTGCTGGGTGGCCTCCTCGGCGGCTCGGCCGACGATGACGACGACGACCGCGAGCGCCGTGCCGGCCTGCTGTCCGGTCTGCTCGGTGGCGCGGGCGACGACGATGACGACGACCGCGAGCGCCGCGGCCTGCTCACCAGCCTGCTGGGCGGTCAGGACGACGACGAGGACGACGAGGACGACCGCGACCGCGAGCGGCGCGGTGGCCTGCTGTCCGGCCTGCTGGGCGGCGGCTCCACGCAGAACGTCGACGACGACGAGGACGACGACGAGGACGACCGCGACCGCGAGCGGCGCGGCGGCCTGCTGTCCGGCCTCCTCGGCGGCGGTGCCGACAACGACGAGGCCGACGAGGCGGACTCGGACGACGACGAGGACTCCGACTCCGACGACGAGGACCGCGACCGCGGCGAGCGCCGTGGCGGCCTGCTGTCGGGCCTGCTCGGCGGCGGGGCGGACGCGGACTCCGACGACGACTCCGACTCCGACGAGGCCGACTCCGACGACGAGGACGAGGACGAGGACTCCTCCGACCGCGGCAGGAGCGACAGCTCGGACGACGAGGACTCCGACGACGACTCCGACTCCGACGACGACGAGGACTCGGACGACGACGAGGACTCGGACGACGACTCCGATTCCGACTCCGGCGGGGACCGGTTCTCGGCCAAGGACCTGGTGGCCAGCGTGCTCTGACGCCGGGGACCCGACCGGCGCTGGAACGGCGGCCGCCCTCCACCGATGTGGGGCGGCCGCCGTTCCGCTTTCCTGCCTAAGCTCGGGCCGTGCCGATGCAGCCCGTTCCGCCCACCCAGCTCACGGTCGCCGCCCGGGCCGCGGTGCCCCCGTTCCACGTCATGGACGTCTGGGCGGCAGCAGCCGAACGCCAGCGCACCCACGGCGACCTCGTCAACCTCTCGGCGGGCCAGCCCTCCACCCCGGCCCCGGCCGCCGTGCGGGCCGCCGCCGCGGCCGCCCTCGACGGCGACGTCCTCGGCTACACCGTCGCGCTGGGCATCCCGGAGCTGCGCGAGGCGATCGCCGCGCACTACGAGCGCACCTACGGCCTCGACGTCCCGCCGGAGCAGGTCGTCGTCACCACCGGCTCGTCGGGTGGGTTCCTGCTCGCGTTCCTCGCGGCGTTCGACGCGGGCGACCGGGTGGCGCTCGCCCGCCCCGGCTACCCCTGCTACCGCAACATCCTCACCGCGCTCGGCTGCGAGGTCGTCGACCTCCCGTGCGGGCCGCAGACCCGCTACCAGCCCACGGTCGAGATGCTGGAGGCGCTCGACGAGCCCGTGCGGGGCCTGGTCGTCGCGAGCCCGGCGAACCCGACCGGCACCGTCCTCGACGCCGCCGAGCTGGCGGCGCTCGCCGAGCACTGCGAGCGGACCGGGGTGCAGCTGATCAGCGACGAGATCTACCACGGGATCTCCTACGCCGGCGCCCCGGCGACGTCCTCGGCGTGGGAGACGTCGCGGGAAGCGGTGGTCGTCAACTCGTTCTCGAAGTACTTCTCGATGACCGGCTGGCGGCTGGGCTGGCTGCTCGTGCCGCCGCGGCTCCTGCGCGCCGTCGACTGCCTCACCGGCAACTTCACGATCTGCCCGCCCGCGCTGGCGCAGCGGGCCGCGCTGGCCGCGTTCGAGGAGTCCAGCTACGCCGAGGCGGACGGGCACGTCGCCCGGTATGCGGCGAACCGCGAGCTGTTGCTCGACGGGCTCGCCGACCTCGGCATCACCCGCACCGCCCCCGCCGACGGCGCCTTCTACGTCTACGCCGACGTGTCGCACCTGACCGACGACTCGATGGGTTTCACCCACCGGCTGCTCGCGGAGACGGGCGTCGCGGTCGCCCCCGGCGTGGACTTCGACCCGGTGGACGGCGGCCGGTTCATCCGGATGTCCTTCGCCGGCGCCACCGCGGACATCAAGGAGACGTTGGCGCGCCCGGGCGCACCGGCGGGCGGTGACCGTCCGCACGGACCGCGGCCGCGTCGACCGGCCCGATCCGCTCCAGCGCGGTGGCGATGTCGGCGTCGGTCAGGTCGGCGTGGGTCATCAGCCGGACCTGGCCCGCCATCGGGACGGCCCGCACGCCCGAGGCCTCGAACCGCTGCAGGGTGCCGGTGAGGTCGGCCACCGAGATGAGCACGATGTTGGTCTGCGGGGTGGAGACCTGCCAGCCGCGCTCGCGCAGCCCCGCGGCGAGGGCCCGCGCCCGTTCGTGGTCCTCGGCGAGGCGGTCGATGCGGTCCAGCGCGACGAGCCCGGCCGCGGCGACCACGCCGCCCTGGCGCACCCCGCCGCCGAGCATCTTGCGCAACCGCCGCGCGTGCGCGACGAACTCGGCGGAACCGGCGACGACCGAACCCATCGGCGCACCGAGCCCCTTGCTCAGGCAGACCTGCACCGTGTCGACGCCGACGGTGAGGGCCGCCGGGGGCACGCCGAGCGCGACCGCCGCGTGCCAGAGCCGCGCCCCGTCCAGGTGCACCTTGAGCTTCGCCGCCCTGGCCGCGGCGACCACGGCCGCGTGCTCGTCCGGCGCGGTCACCGTGCCGCCCGCGGCGTTGTGGGTGTTCTCCAGGCACAGCAGCGTGGTGCGCAGCGCGTGGTACGGCCCGTCGCCGCCCGCGGCGGCCCGGCGCACGGCCGCCGGGGAGACCTTGCCCGGCCCGGCGTCGTGCGCCAGCGGGCGCGGCATCCCGCCCGCGAGCCACGCGGCGGTGCCGAGCTCGTTGTCCAGGACGTGGGCACCCGCGGGGGCGAGGAAGGCGTCGCCCCGGTCCAGGTGGTGCATGAGCGCGATGAGGTTGCCCATCGAGCCGCTGGGCGTCCACAGGGCGTCGGTGGCGCCGACCAGACCGGCCACCCGCAGCTCCAGCTCGCGCATCGTCGGGTCGCGGTCGAGGACGTCGTCGCCGACCTCGGCCGCGGCCATCGCCTCCCGCATCCGCTTCGTGGGCTTGGTGACGGTGTCCGAGCGGAGGTCGATCGGACCGGTGTTGGCCGATGAACGCCGGGCTCGAGTCGTGGGTCGCACGACCCCCGATTCAACCAGGAGGAGACGGTCCGGCGGCGGGAGGGTCACGGAACGATCACAGTTCTGGGCCGATAGGGGGAATCTCGTGGGTGCGGCCAACCCCGGACGAGGATGCTCGCGTCCTTTGCACGACGGGCCGGCGGGAAGGGGGCAAGGCCGGGTGGACGACGCCAGCGAGCGGGAGTTCGCCGAGTACTTCCGCGCACGCCGCGACGCCGTGCGCCGCACGGCGTACCTGCTGTGCGGCGACTGGCACCGCGCCGACGACCACGCCCAGGCCGCGTTCGTCGCGCTGCACCGCCACTGGAGGCGCATCCGCGACCGCGGGGCCCTCGACGCGTGGGTGCGCCGCACGCTGGTGCGCGCCGTCGTCGACGAGTCGCGGCGGCCATGGCGCCGCGAGCGGGCGACCGCGGAACCGCCGGTCGAGTCCGGCGGCGTCCCGTCGGCTTCGGAGGCGGTGACCACGCGGCACGTCCTCGTCGACGGGCTGCGGGCCGTCCCGCCGCGCCAGCGCGCCGTGCTCGTCCTGCGCTACCTCGACGGGCTCGACGTCGCGGCCACGGCCGAGGCGCTGGGCTGCAGCGAGGGCACCGTGAAGAGCCAGACCGCGCACGGGCTGGCGACGCTGCGCGCCGTGCTCGGCGACGCGCTCGAGGACCTGCGACCGGCCGGGTGAAGGGGGTGGGCGACATGACCGACGACGAGAAGCTCGGTGCGCTGTTCCGCGCCGCCGCCTCCGACACCGCGCCACCGCCCGGGTTCGACCACGAGTCGGTCGTGCGGGCGTCTCGCCGGATCACCGTCCGCCGCCGCGCCGCGGTCACCGTCGGAGGGCTGGCGCTCTTCGCCGTCGTCGGCGTCGGCGGGGCGGTCGTGCTCCCGGACGGTCGCGAGGAAGGCGGCGCGTCGACGGTCGCCGCGCCGATGCTCGCGCCGGAGGGCCCGCCCGCGGACGCCCGGCGGGACGAGCGGCAGGCGCCGCCGCCCGCCGCGGCGGAGGGGGCACCGGGGGCCGCACAGGCCCCGTACGCGGCGCGCGGCTCCGGGGAGGCGGACGCGGCGGCGCCTGCGCCCCTCGGACCGGGTACCACCGAGTGCGCCGATCGGCAGGACCCCGCGCTGCGCGCGATCGTCGAGGAGTACCTGCCGGAGGTCGTCGGCGCGCCGGAGGCGGCCATCACGATGGAGTGCAGGCCCCCCGGTGAGCGGGGCGTCAACCTCGAGGTGACCGACGGGGCGGCGCGGGGCGTGCTGACCGTGCAGTACCTGCCGCCCGGGGCGGACCGGGTGGGGGGCGCGGCGGAGGGCGCGGTGTCGCGTCCGACGGCGTCCGGCGGCACCGTCGTCGTGTCGAGCCGCGGCGACGGGCCCGGCGCGGCCGCCCCGTTCGCGGACCGCCTCGACGCGCTGGCCGCGCAGCTTTCACCCCGTCTCTGACCGGCGGGGGAAGATGGTCACGTGGGCACCGCGAAGGGCGAGCGGCGCAGGCAGGAGTTGGTCACGGCGGCTGCCGCCCTGCTGCGCTCCGGCGGCTTCGACGCCGTGCGCCACCGAGCCGTGGCCGAGCGGGCCGGGCTGCCGCTCGCGTCCACCACCTACTACTTCTCCTCGCTGGAGGAGCTGGTCACGGCGGCGGTCGAGCGCACGAGCCGCGACGAGCTCGCCGAGGTCCGCGAGCAGCTCGACGCCCTCCCCGAGGGCCCGCTCGGCACCGACGAGCTGGTGGAGCTGATCCTCGACCACCTGATCGGCCGCGAGTCGCGCGAGCGCGGCCTCGAGGCGGCGCTGCTGCGGTTCGAGCGCCTGGTGGGCGCCGGGCGCCGGCCCTACCTCGCACCGCTGATGCGCAAGATGCGCGAGGAGTTCGAGGCGCTGCTCGCCGAGATCCTCGCGCGGTCCGGGCGCACCCTCGACCCGGTCGCGCTGCGCGACCTCGTCTCGCTCGTGGACGGCGCGCTGGTCAGCGCGCTCATCGAGGCCGACCCCGACCCCCGCGCCGTGGGCCGCGAGGTGCTCCTGCGCACCCTGTGAGTGGCCGCCGCCGCGTCCGGGTCGGGGCCGTAAGCTGCCCGAACGTGATTCCCAACGTGCTGGCCGCCCGCTACGCGAGCCCGGAGCTCGTCCGCATCTGGCAGCCGTCGAACAAGATCGTTCTGGAGCGGCGGCTGTGGCTCGCCGTGCTGCGCGCGCAGCGCGACCTCGGCGTCGACGTGCCGGACGGCGTCCTGGAGGACTACGAGCGGGTCGTCGAGCAGGTCGACCTGGACTCGATCGCCGAGCGGGAGCGGGTCACGCGGCACGACGTCAAGGCCCGTATCGAGGAGTTCAACGCGCTCGCCGGCCACGAGCACGTGCACAAGGGCCTGACCAGCAGGGACCTCACCGAGAACGTCGAGCAGCTGCAGGTGCGGCTGTCACTGGAGCACGTCCGCGACCGGACGGTCGCCCTCCTCGCCCGGCTGGCCCGCCGGGCCGGGGAGCACGCCGAGCTGGTGATGGCGGGGCGCTCGCACAACGTCCCGGCGCAGGCCACCACGCTGGGGAAGCGGTTCGCGACCGCAGCGGACGAGCTGCTCGTCGCCTACGCGCGGCTGGAGGAGCTGCGGGCCCGCTACCCGCTGCGCGGGATCAAGGGCCCGGTCGGCACGGCGCAGGACATGCTCGACCTCCTCGACGGCGACGCGGCCAAGCTCGCCGACCTCGAGCGCCGCGTCGCCGAGCACCTCGGGTTCTCCGGGGTGCTGACCAGCGTCGGGCAGGTCTACCCGCGCTCGCTCGACTTCGACGTCGTCTCCGCGCTCGTCCAGCTCGCGGCGGCGCCGTCGTCGCTGGCCACCACGATCCGCCTGATGGCGGGCGCCGAGCTCGCCACCGAGGGCTTCCAGCCCGGCCAGGTGGGCTCGTCGGCGATGCCGCACAAGATGAACTCGCGCTCGGCGGAGCGGATCAACGGGATGCTGGTGCTGCTGCGCGGCTACGCGGGCATGGCCTCCGAGCTCGCCGGGGCGCAGTGGAACGAGGGCGACGTGTCCGACTCCGTCGTGCGCCGCGTGGTGCTGCCGGATGCGTTCTTCGCCCTCGACGGGCTCTACGAGACCGCGCTGACCGTGCTCGACGAGTTCGGCGCCTACCCGGCCGTCATCGCCCGCGAGCTGGACCGCTACCTGCCGTTCCTGGCCACCACCGCGGTGCTGATGGCCGCGGTGCGGGCGGGCGTCGGCCGCGAGACCGCGCACGAGGTGATCAAGGAGCACGCCGTGGCCGTCGCGCTGGCCATGCGGGAGAAGGGCCAGGCCGAGAACGACCTGATGGCCCGGCTCGCGAGCGACTCGCGGCTCGGGCTGCCCCCGGGCGCGCTCGACGGGCTGCTCGCCGACCCGCTGCGGTTCACCGGCGCCGCCACCGCGCAGGTGGAGGCCGTGATCGAGCGCGTGTCCGAGATCGTGGAGGCCCACCCGGACGCCGCCGCCTACACCCCCGGAGCGATCCTGTGAAGCTGCTGCACTCGGGCAAGGTGCGCGACCTGTACCTGGACGGCGACGAGCTGATCATGGTCGCCTCGGACCGCGTGTCGATCTACGACGTGGTCCTGCCGACCCCGATCCCGGACAAGGGCAAGGTGCTCACCCAGCTGTCGCTGTGGTGGTTCGACCGCCTCGCCGACCTCGTCCCGCACCACGTCGTCTCGGCCACGGACGTGCCCGCCGAGTTCGCCGGTCGCGCGGTCCGCTGCCGGCGCCTGGAGATGCTGCCGGTCGAGTGCATCGCCCGCGGCTACCTCGCCGGGCTGGGCCTGGAGGAGTACCGCAAGCACGGCACCGTCTCGGGCGTGCCGCTCCCGGACGGCCTCGTCGAGGGCTCCAAGCTCCCGGAGCCGATCTTCACGCCGACCACGAAGGCCGCGGCCGGCGAGCACGACGAGTTCATGACGTTCGACGACGTGGTCGCCGCCGTCGGCGCGGACACCGCCACCCGGCTGCGCGAGCTGACGCTCGCCGTCTACACCCGCGGCGCGGAGACCGCGGCGGCGAACGGGATCATCGTGGCCGACACCAAGCTCGAGTTCGGCGTCGATCCAGGGGGCGGGATCGTGCTCGCCGACGAGGTGCTCACCCCCGACTCGTCGCGGTTCTGGCCCGCCGACTCGTGGGAGCCGGGCAGGCGGCAGTACGCGTTCGACAAGCAGTTCCTGCGGGAGTGGTCGCAGGGCCTCGACTGGGACCGCACCCCGCCCGGCCCGGAGATCCCGCCGGACGTCGTGGCGGCCACGCGGGCCCGCTACGTGGAGGCCTACGAGCGGATCACCGGGCGGAACTGGCAGTAGGCCCACTTCCCACGCAACTCTCACGGGCCGGTCAACCGGTGTTCACACGGGCGTGCGTTCATGTCGGTGTGACCGAATCGCAGCTGGTCGTGTCGGTGTCGGGCCTGACCCCCGACGCCGGTGACGCGCTCGCCGACGCCGCCGCCTTCACCGCCGAGCTGCAGGCGCGCGGCGTTCCCGCCTCGCACCTGCTGCGCCCGGCGGGCGTCGCGCCGGGCTCGCCGCTCGCGCGGTGGGTGCACGAGCGGCGAGCGGCGGGCGACGCCGTCGCGCTCCACGGCTACGACCACACCGCGCCGCCGGTGGCGTCGCTGCGGGTGGGCAGGCGCGCCGAGTTCGCCGCCCTGCCGCGGCACGAGGCCGGGCTGCGGCTGGTGGCGGCCCGGCGGGCGCTGACCGCGCTGGGGCTGCGGACCGACGTGTTCGTCCCGCCCCGCTGGATCGCCTCGCCCGGCACGGTGCAGGCGCTGCGCGAGCAGGGCTTCGCCGTGCTGGCCGACGAGCACGGCGTGCGGTTGCTGCGGGAGCCGGGCACGCCGCTGCTGCGGTCGCGGGTGCTCGGGTTCCGGGTCTCCGGCGAGCGCCGCCCCGTGGCCGACGACCGGCACGCGGCCGAGGCGTGGCGCTGCCGCGTGCTGCTGGCCGAGGTCGCCCGGACGGTGCGGCGGGGTGACCTCGTGCGGATCAACGTGCGGGCCAAGGACCTGCGGCGCCCGCACCGGAGGGCCGCCGCGCTGGCCGCGGTGGACGCCGCGCTCGCCCTCGGCGCGACCCCGACCACCTACCGGCTCGCCGTCGTGGCCAGGGCCGCGTGAGCGGGCCTCAGACCTCGGTGGCGGTCTCCCGGTCCAGCACCTTGATCGTGGTCTTCTCCGGCCCGAGGCGTTCGAAGAAGCCGTAGTGCATCGCGGGACGGGAGAGCACGGCCTCGTGGATCGGCACGGCCGTGCGGGGCGCGACGGCGCGCAGGTAGTCGACGGCCTCGGAGAGCTTGAGCCACGGCGCCCCGGTCGGCAGGAACAGCACGTCGACGGGGGAGGGCGGCGGGGTGTAGGAGTCGCCGGG
>Ga0310840_100771_pt1 | contig 18628 bp, 18 predicted proteins | sample SM_ome_8_FD_201304 | JGI IMG/M metagenome (GOLD analysis project Ga0310840, IMG submission 201304) | Sorghum-adapted microbial communities enriched on stacked mutant (SM) sorghum from Joint BioEnergy Institute, Emeryville, California... ...
AAGGCGGCCCCTCCCACCGCGGCTGCGTCGACCTGCGCTGCAAACGCCACCACCACATGCGCGACCGACACGACATCCGCATCGCCCGCACCGGCCCCACCGTCACCTGGACCATCCCCAGTGGACGGACCTTCACCGTCACCACCGACAAGGACATCATCCTCACCCGTGAGGACTGATCAGCCGATGGCGGTCTCCGATCTCTCGCATCCCCGCCCGGCGCCTCGCTGTACGCCGGCGGCGCACCGTATGCAGGCGAGCTCAAGGCGAGCCGATGCGCAAAGTGGAGGACGACATGTTGAAACCGAGACACCGCGGCGCTCTGGCCGGTGCTGGGCTCGGACCCGACGTCCGTGGGCGGATCATGCGTTGCGTCGATGTCGCGATGCGCGACGCTTGGATCGACAAGGCACTCGGCCCACATCGATGGGCGCGGTCCTCGATCAGGACGCTCGTCCGTCCGTCCGACTGGCCGCCACTGCGGCACCCTGTCGACTGCGGCTGTCGGGGGGTTCGGGTAGGAAGGCGGCATGACATCAGGCGAAGGCCGAGAGCCGGAGGCGACTGCGGCGGTGCGGGAAGCATCCGCCGTGGTGCGGGAGGCGGTCGGCGAGGCGACGGCTGAGGCGGCGACCACGGCGGCGCGGGAGGCGACGACCGCGGCGATGCACGGGGCGCCCATGGCGGTGCGGGAGGCGGCCGAGGAGGTCCTGCGGCGCCTCGCCGGCCCGCGGGCGGTCCTGCGGGACGACCAGTGGACGGCGATCGACGCGCTCGTCTCCGGTCGGCGACGGGTGCTGCTGGTGCAGCGCACGGGTTTCGGCAAGTCGGCGGTGTACTTCGTGGCCACGGCCCTGCTGCGGCGAGCGGGGGCCGGGCCGACGGTCATCGTGTCCCCGCTGCTCGCGCTCATGCGCAACCAGGTCGGGGCGGCGGCGGGAGCGGGCATCCGCGCCGCCACCATCAACTCGGCCAACGTCACCGAGTGGGCCGAGATCACCAAGGCCGTGGCCAACGGCGAGGTCGACGTTCTGCTCATCAGCCCGGAGCGGCTCAACAACCCCGGGTTCCGCGACGAGATCCTGCCGGGGCTGGCGGCGGAGTGCGGGCTGCTCGTCATCGATGAGGCCCACTGCATCTCCGACTGGGGGCACGACTTCCGCCCCGACTACCGGCGCATCCGTACCTTCCTGGGCAACCTGCCCGCGGGCGTGCCGGTGCTCGCCACGACCGCCACGGCCAACGCGCGGGTCACCGCCGACGTGGCCGAGCAGTTGGGCCACGAGACGCTGGTGCTGCGCGGCCCGCTGGACCGGGAAAGCCTGCGCCTGGGCGTCCTCACCCTCCCGTCGCCGGCCCACCGGTTGGCGTGGCTCGGCACGCACCTGGCGGGCCTGCCGGGCTCGGGGATCATCTACACGTTGACGGTCGCTGCGGCCGAGGAGGTGGCGCAGTACCTGCGTCGCGCCGGCCACGCGGTCGCCGCCTACTCGGGCCGCACCGAGGACGCCGAGCGGCGACAGGCCGAGGAGGATCTGCTGCGCAACCGCATCAAGGCCCTCGTCGCCACCTCGGCCCTGGGCATGGGCTTCGACAAGCCGGACCTCGGCTTCGTGGTGCACCTGGGCGCCCCGCCCTCGCCGATCGCCTACTACCAGCAGGTCGGCCGGGCCGGCCGGGCGGTGGACAGCGCCGACGTCCTGCTGCTGCCGGGCCCGGAGGACGAGGCGATCTGGCGCTACTTCGCGTCCCTGGCCTTTCCGGCCGAGGACCAGGTCCGTCGCGTCCTCGAGGTGCTCGAAGCCGCGGACGGTCCACTCTCGACACCCGCCCTCGAGTCCAGAGTGGACCTTCGCCGCACCCGGCTGGAGCTGATGCTCAAGGTGCTCGACGTCGACGGCGCCGTCCGCCGGGTCGAGAAGGGCTGGGTCGCGACCGGGCAGGAGTGGACGTACGACCAGGACCGCTACGCGCGGGTGGCGGCGGCCCGCCGGGCCGAGGCGGCGGCGATGCGGGAGTACGCCACCACGGGCATGTGCCGGCTGGAGTTCCTCCGTCGCGCGCTCGACGACCCGTACGCCGACGCCTGCGGCCGGTGCGACGTCTGCGCCGGCGCCTGGTACGACCCCGCGGTACCCGAGTCCGCGGTGGCCGACGCCCAGGCCTACCTGGCCCGCCCCGGTGTCACGGTCGAGCCCCGGCGGCTGTGGCCCACCGGCGCCGCGGCCCTCGGCGTCGCCGTCTCCGGCCGGATCGCCCCGAGCGAGTCGGCCGAGCCGGGCCGGGCGGTGGGACGGTTGTCCGACCTGGGCTGGGGCGGCCGGCTGCGCGACCTGTTCGCGGCCGGGGACCGGGAGGTGCCCGACGACGTCTTCGCCGCCGTGGTGACCGTGCTGAAGGAGTGGGACTGGGCCCGGCGTCCGGTGGCCGTGGCGGCCGTCCCGTCCCGCACGCGGCCCCGTCTCGTCGGTTCCCTCGCTCGCCGGATCGCCCGGGTGGGCCGGCTGGTCGACCTCGATGACCTGGCCCGGGTCGGTGGCGGCCCACCCGGCGCCGGCGCCGAGAGCAACAGCGTGCAACGGCTCGCCGCGGTCTGGGACGCGCTGCAGGTCCCGCCCGCCATGGCGGCCGCGGTCGCCGGCCTGGACGGTCCGGTGCTGCTCGTGGACGACCTCGTCGACACGGGCTGGACCATGACGGTCGCCGCGCGGGTCCTGCGCCAGGCGGGCGTGGCCGCGGTACTGCCCTTCGCCCTCGCCGTCGCCGGCTGAGCGTCCGCGCCGGACCCAGCCGACGTGGGCCTCTCGGAATGTAGGAAACGGTGCCCACATAGTGGTGCGGGCGTGCCAGGATGCCGGCATGGGGAAGGTGTATCCGGCGATCGACGGCCGCTTGCGGGAGTTCCTGTTGGCCCAGCCGGTCTTCTTCGTCGCCACCGCGCCGACCGAGGGGCACGTCAACGTCTCGCCCAAGGGGATGCGGGGTACGTTCACGGTCCTCGATGGCCGGCGGGTCGCGTACCTGGACTACACCGGCAGCGGGGTGGAGACCATCGCGCACCTGCGCGACAACGGTCGCATCACCCTGATGTTCTGCGCGTTCGACGGTCCCCCCAAGATCGTCCGGCTGCACGGCCGGGGCGAGGCCGTACGCCCGGAGGACCCCCGCTTCGCCGAGCTGCGCCGCGCCTTCGCCGACCACACCGACCACGGCCTGCGCTCCATCATCCTCGTCGATGTCGAGCGCGTCAGCGACTCCTGTGGCTTCGCGGTGCCGCTGATGCAGTACGTAGGGGAGCGCGGGCTGCTCACCGAGTGGGCGCAGCGCAAGTCGCCCGAGGAACTGGTGGCCTACCGTCGGCAGCGCAACGCCACGAGCATCGACGGGCTGCCCGCCCTCGACGAAGCGCTAGGCTCGGCGCATGAGCCAGCGCCAGCGAGCACCTAGGGACACCGGGGTTCGAGAGAACGTCCAGGGCCGCCGGAGCGACGCCCCGGGACCTCGCGCCCCGCGGCCGGCGAAGCGAGGCCGAGCGTGAGCGCCCGGGCACCGCTGACGCCGGGCCGGGTCTCCCCGCGGCGCGAGGTGCCGGCCCACATCCCGCGGCCCGAGTACGTCGGCCGGCGGGAGCCGAAGCGCTCGACCCGGCTGGTGCAGACCCCGGAGACCATCGAGCGGATGCGTCGGGCCGGTCGGCTCGCCGCCCAGGCGGTGGAGCTCGCCGGCGAGTACTGCAAGCCCGGCGTGACCACGGACGAGATCGACGCGGTGGTGCACGAGTTTCTCATCGACCACGGCGCATACCCGTCGACGCTGGGCTACAAGGGCTTTCCCAAGTCGTGCTGCACGAGCGTCAACGAGGTGATCTGCCACGGCATCCCGGACTCCACCGTGCTGCAGGACGGCGACATCATCAACGTCGATGTGACCGCCTACCTCGACGGGGTGCACGGGGACACCAACCAGACGTTCCTCGTCGGCGACGTGTCGGAGGAGGCGCGGCTGCTGGTCGAGCGCACCCGCGAGGCCACGATGCGGGGCGTCAAGGCGGTGGCTCCGGGGCGGCCGATCAGCGTGATCGGACGGGTCATCGAGTCCTACGCCAAGCGGTTCGGGTACGGCGTGGTGCGCCACTTCGGTGGCCACGGGATCGGGGAGTCGTTCCACTCGACCCTGTTCATCCCGCACTACGACGACCCCCGGTTCGACACGATCATGGAACCGGGCATGACCTTCACGATCGAGCCCATGATCACTCTCGGCACTCACGAGCACGAGATGTGGCCCGACGGCTGGACCGCCGTGACGAAGGACCGCCGGTGGACCGCGCAGTTCGAGCACACCGTCGTGGTGACCGAGACCGGCTACGAGATCCTGACGCTGCCGTGACCACGAACGAGCCTGCTGCCCACCCCGGCCCGGAACACCCGGAGTCGGTCCCCCATCCCGACCCGGAGCATCCGGGCGCCGCCGTGGAGGCCCACCACGGGGACGTGACCGGTGGTTGGCTGCGACCCGCGGTCTTCGGGGCGATGGACGGCCTGGTCTCCAACGTCGCCCTGGTCGCCGGCGTCGGGGGCGGCGGGGTCTCGCCCGGCACGGTCATCGTCGCCGGGTTCGCCGGCCTGGTGGCCGGGGCCATCTCGATGGCGCTCGGCGAGTACACCTCGGTGCGTTCGCAGGCCGAGCAGATCGAGGCCGAGCTCGCCCGGGAGCGGCACGAGCTGGCGCGCAACCCCGAGGTCGAGATGGACGAGCTCGCCCACCTGTGGATGGCCCGCGGGCTGCCGTCCGACCTGGCGCACGAGGTGGCCCGGGTCGTGCACACCAACCCGGAGGAGGCCCTGCGCCTGCACGCGCGGGAGGAGCTCGGCATCGATCCGGCCGAGCAGCCGAACCCGTGGATCGCGGCGATCTCGTCGTTCGTCTGCTTCGCGGTCGGGGCGTTGATTCCGCTGGTGCCCTACCTGATCGGGTTCCGCGAGCTGTCGCTGTCGCTGCTGGCCGGAGGCATCGGCCTGTTCGTCACCGGCGCCGTGGTGGCCCGGTTCACCCGCCGTCCCTGGTGGATCAGCGGTGGCCGCCAACTGCTCCTCGGTGGGGCCGCGGCCGGCATCACCTACCTCATCGGCCGGCTGATCGGTACCGCGGTCAGCTAGCCCCCAGCAGGTCGGCGAGATCGCCGTCCACCGGCCGACCACGCCGGGCCAGCTCGCGCGACTGCGCGGTCAGCCGCTCGCCCAGCTCGTGGATGTGTGCCGAGGCGACGCCGGCCCGGCGGACGGCGTCGGCGGAGTTGCGGAAGTACGTCCGGGTGAGCAGGCCGTCGACCACGGCGACCGCGAGCCGCGCCTCGGCCAGCACCACCATGGCCGCGTCGGTCTCGTACCACTCGGCCATCCGCCGCGCTCGCCCGTGCGCGATCGTGGCCCGGCACCACGCCTCTCGGGCGAGGGCGGCGAAGAGCTGGCCGTCGGCCCGGGCCAGGTGGGTGAGGTGCGTGTCGCGCAGCCGGGGCAGCCAGTCGTCCGGGTCGTGCAGCGGCTTGGTCGTGAGGTACTGGTCGGCGACCAGCGGCCATGACGTGGTCAGCGTGCGGGCGTGCCGCAGGTACTCGTCGGCGCTGATCACCGCCAGGTCGACGATCACCCCGTCGATCCGGCGGGTCACCGGCGCGGGGCCCACGTTGCTCCGCCGGGTGACGACCACGATCTCGACGTCACTGACGTCGGTGTCGTCGCCGTGGGCGACGGCGCCGTGCACGCCGATCGCCTGCAGCACCGGGCCGTACCGCTCGCGCAGCGCCTCGCTCACCCGCTGGGCGAGCGCCCAGCGCGGGTTGGTGTGGGCACCACGACCCGCCCCAGGGGCGGACGCGGCGGCGACGGGCATGTGCCAATTGTCACGCCTCGCACAGAGCCCCTGGGCGTCAGGTGGCGGCCGGGGTTGGCGACGCCGGGGTCGGTGAGTGCGAACGGCGTCAGGTGGCGCCGGGGTACGTCACGGTCACCGGGGTGATGTTCGCGGCCTGCCGCCACCGCGTCGCCATGACGGCGCAGGCGATGAACGCGTCGAGGGCGAGCCGGCGCTCCTCGTCCGCCGTGCCGCCCAGCGCCTCCCGCCAGGCTCCGGCCGTCCCCTCCTCGAGCGCGACGGCCAGGCGCATGGCGCTCGCCGCGTCGGTGACCTCGACGGGCAGGGAGTAGGCGGGGGCGGCGGCGACGAGCTGCCCGCCGGCCGCCTCGATCCGCAGGGCCACCGCGTCGCGCCGGTCGCGGTGCTCCTGCTCGGCCTGGCGGGCCAGGTTCCGGGCCTCGCCGGCCAGGTACGCCCCGGCGACGCCGTACCCGTAGATCGCGGCGTGCTCGGCCGCCAGCGCCGCGCTCAGCGCCTCGACGCTCATCCAAGCACCTCCAGGTGGCAGGCGCGGGCCGCGGCCATCGACCCGATCAGCCCGGCCAGCCGCGCGGGCGCCACGAGGCACGCCGAGCGCGCCGCCTCCAGGCCCTGGGTCTCCGCCTCGACGAGCGCGGCGAGCACGGCCGCCTGATCCGTGGGCCCGTCCGCCGTGCCGGTCGAGGGGGCGGGCCGGGCCAGGGCCTGGGCCAGCGCCTGGGCGTGGGTGCGGTGGGCGTCCCGCATCGGGGTCAGCCGGTCGGCGAGCGACGGCGCGCGAGCGATCGCGCCGTCGTAGGCGTCGCCGAGCGCGACCGTCGCCGCCAGCAGCTCGGCGATCTCCGGGGGGAGCTCGCCCTCGTCCGTCTCGGTCGAGCCGCCGATGAGGTCGCACCCCGCCGCCGCCCCCACGCCGGCCAGGCCGGCGATCGCGAGGACGCCGCGCAGCAGATCGCGGCGCGAGACGGCTGAGTGCACGCCCAACACCCTAATGACCCCCCGTGCGGTCGACCGGGCGGCCCGATCGGCCCCGCCCGGCGCCGAGAGCGTACCCAGCAGCGCGTGTCAAGCGATTCCTTGCGGCATGTTTCGGTCGATCGCGTTACGCTTCGCACAGCCGCGGGGGTTACCCACGCGGCGACAAGTCATGACGTCGTGACAGCGGACCGGAGGTCGGGCGAGATGGCGCATCCAACCCGGAGGGTCGGCGCTCGCGCACGCGCCCGTACGGCCCCGGGTACCGGCCACCGTACCGGGTCCGTCCCCCGGGGTCGCGCCGGGGTAGGGGGTGACCGGTCCGCCGCCCTGACTCCCTCGGCCCGCGCGGGCGAGCCCTCGCCCGGCGCGCCGCTCGGCAAGGCAGGCTTGGCCGCGCTGCGGGCCCGGGTGACCGAGGTGGTCGAACCGGTGGTCGCCCGCCTGGGCGTGGACCTCGAGGACATCACGGTGACCCGGATGGGTCGGCGTTACCTGGTCCGGGTCACGGTCGACACCGCTGACGGCGGGGTCAGCCACGACGAGTTGAGCGAGGTCTCGCGCGCGGTCTCGGACGCGTTGGACGAGGCGGAGGAGCGCTCCGGGGAGATCACCCCCGGCCCGTACACGTTGGAGGTCAGTTCGCCCGGCGTGGACCGGCCGCTGACCCAGCCACGGCACTGGCACCGCAACGTCGGACGGCTGGTCTCGGTGCGCGTCGCCGGCCGGCCGGTGACCGGCCGCGTGATCGCCACCGACGCCCGCGGGGTGAGCCTCGATGTGGACGGGAGCCGGATCGACGCCGCCTTCGACGAGCTTGGGCCCGGCCGTGTGCAGGTGGAGTTCACCCGACTGGCCGAGCTCGCGGATGAGGAGCCCGGCGATGGTGATGGACCGGACGGCGAGTCCGGCGGTGTCGACGAGCTGGACGACGAGTACAGCGGTCCTGCGATCGCCGGTGACGGACGGGAGGGCTGAGGCGTGAACATCGATCTGGCCGCGCTCCGGGCGCTGGCTTCGGAGCGAGGGATTTCCATCGAGACGATCCTCGCGGCGATCGAGACCGCGCTGCTCACCGCCTACCGGCACACCGACTCGGGGCGCCCCCACGCCCGGGTGGAGATCGACCGTCGGACCGGGGTGGCGACCGTCTACGCGCAGGAGGTCGACGCCGAGGGCAACGTGATCCGGGAGTGGGACGACACTCCGCAGGGCTTCGGGCGCATCGCCGCCATGACCGCGCGGCAGGTGATCCTGCAGCGGCTGCGCGAGGCGACCGACGAGGCGCACTACGGCGAGTACGTCGGGCGGGACGGCGACCTCGTGACCGGGGTCATCCAGGCCCACGAGGGCCGGGCCGAGAAGGGCATCGTGAGCGTGGACCTGGGCAAGCTGGAGGCGATGCTGCCGGCCGCCGAGCAGGTCCCGGGCGAGACGTACGAGCACGGCCAGCGGATCAAGTGCGTCGTGGTGCACGTGTCGAAGGGGCCGCGCGGGCCGCAGGTGACCCTGTCGCGGTCGCACCCGAGCCTGGTCAAGAAGCTGTTCGCGCTCGAGGTGCCGGAGATCGCCGACGGTACGGTCGAGATCGCCGCGATCGCCCGGGAGGCCGGTCACCGCACCAAGATCGCCGTACGGTCGACGGCCCCGGGCGTCAACGCGAAGGGCGCCTGCATCGGGCCCATGGGCTCCCGCGTCCGGGCCGTGATGAGCGAGCTGCACGGGGAGAAGATCGACATCATCGACTGGTCGGACGACCCCGCGGCCTTCGTGGGCAACGCGCTGTCGCCGGCCAAGGCGCTGAAGGTCGAGGTGATCGACGCCGCGAACAAGACGGCCCGGGTGACCGTGCCCGACTTCCAGCTGTCGCTGGCCATCGGGCGGGAGGGGCAGAATGCCCGCCTCGCGGCCCGGTTGACCGGATGGCGCATCGACATCCGGCCCGACACCGAGATGCGCAACGAGGAGTCGGCCAGCGGCCCGGCGACGCGCCCCGAGGAGCCGACGGGCGGCCAGGCCGGGTCGGGGCAGCCGTCGCTCGCCCGTCCGGAGTCCAGCGCCGTTCCGGCCCCGCCGCCCCGGGACCGGCGGGCGGCCTCGGCCGCCGGCTAGGGGGCCGACGGCGGATCTTCACTACGCGCCCGGTCGCGGCACGGCGCCGGTGCGCGGGGTAGACTTTGCCCGTGGTGTCAGTCAGCCCGCGAGCGTGAGGTGCGTGCATCAGCCAACCCCACGATCACGAGCCGACGTCGCGCGGTGCCGGTCCGCACCTGTGTGGGTTGCCGGAGCCGCGCACCAGCCTCCACGTTGCTACGCGTCGTCGCGGAGGCCGATGCCGATGTGGTTCGCCTGAGGGTGGACCCGCGGCACCGCCTTCCGGGACGAGGTGCCTACCTGCATGTCGATCCGGCCTGCCTCGCCAAGGCGGAGCGGCGCCGGGCCTTCGGCAGGGCACTCCGCGTGGCCGGGGTCCTGGACACCGGCGCAGTGACGGCCTACGTGACCGAGCAGCGGTCACCGGCCGACGCTGGCGCCGGGGAGACAGGGGAACCGACGGTGGGCTCAGCCCACCCGGACACCAAGGTAGGACACGACCGACATGAGCACACGATGAACACGCAGCCATGAGCAGCGTTCACGTGCCGCAGCGCCGAATGCTCGGCTCGCAAGCTGCGCTGAGGTGAGGTCGAGCGGGGACTGCGCCCGCCGACCTCGGGATGAGGAGAGTAGTGGCAGGCAAGCCCCGCGTACACGAGCTCGCCAAGGAGCTCGGGGTAGACAGCAAGACCGTTCTCGCCGAACTGCAGAAGATGGGCGAGTACGTCAAGTCCGCGTCGAGCACGGTTGAGATGCCGGTCGCTCGACGACTGCGGGCGGCGATGGAGGCGGCTGCGCAGGCCGCTGCGGCCGCGCGGGCCACGGACGCCAGCGGCGCCGGGGCCGGCACGGCGGAGAAGCCGGCCCGTGGTAAGGCGGGCGAGGCGACCAAGGCAGCCGGGAAGAAGGGTCCGGTTCCTGGACCACCCCCGGAGCTGCGCCCATCCAGCGCTCATGAGATCGAGGTGGCCGCCGCCGAGCAGCGGGCGGCCGCGCTGAAGGCTGAGCAGGAGGCGGCGGTCCGGGCCGCTCAGGCGCGGACCCAGACCCCACCACCCGCCCCGCCGCGTCCCGGCCCGACCCCGGGCCCGGGTGGCACCGCCACTCCGGCGCCCCCGGCGGGTCCGCGACCGGCGCCGCCGCGGGTGGCTCGTCCGGGTGGCAACAACCCGTTCGGCATCACGCAGGGGGCGCGACCGACCCCACCGGCCGCGCGACCGACGCCTCCGGGCATGCCTCGGCCCAACCCGGCGTCGATCCCGCCGCGGCCCAGCCCGGCGTCGATTCCTCGGCCGAACCCGTCCCAGATGCCGGCCCAGCGACCCGGTCGGCCCGGGGAGCGTCCCGCTCGCCCGGCGGGTGCGGGCGGTGGTCCCGCGTTCCGCGGCGGGCCGGGGGCCCGACCCGGTGCGCCGGGGGGCGGCCTGCGCGGTGGGGGCGCGGGTGCGGGCTTCCGGGGTGGTCCCGGCGGTGGGTTCCGGGGCGGCCCGGGTGGTCCGGCCGGCGGGGCCGGTCGTCCGGGTGCCGGTGGCCGGGGTGGTCCCGGTGGCCGGGCCGGCGGAGCCGGCGGCGCGTTCGGTCGCGCCGGGAAGTCCAAGGGCCGTAAGTCGAAGCGTCAGAAGCGCCAGGAGTTCGACAACCTCTCCGCGCCGACGATGAGCTCGGGTGCTCCTCGGGGTAACGGTCAGCAGGTGCGACTGCCGCGGGGCGCGTCACTGGCGGACTTCGCCGAGAAGATCGACGCGAACCCGGGCTCGCTGGTCCAGGAGCTGTTCAGCCTGGGCGAGATGGTCACCGCGACCCAGTCCTGTAGCGACGAGACGCTGATGCTGCTCGGCGAGCACCTCGGCTACGACGTGCGCATCGTCTCGCCCGAGGAGGAGGACCGGGAGCTCCTGGCCAACTTCAACATCGACCTCGACGAGGAGGTGCCCGAGGAGCGGCTGGTCACGCGGGCGCCGATCGTGACCGTGATGGGTCACGTCGACCACGGTAAGACCAAGCTGCTCGACGCCATCCGCTCCTCGCAGGTGGCCGAGGCCGAGGCCGGTGGCATCACCCAGCACATCGGCGCCTACCAGGTGCATGTCGAGCACGAGGGTGAGGACCGCGCCATCACCTTCATCGACACGCCGGGTCACGAGGCGTTCACCGCCATGCGGGCCCGGGGTGCCCAGGCGACCGACATCGTCGTGCTGGTCGTCGCGGCCGACGACGGCGTGATGCCGCAGACCATCGAGGCGCTCAACCACGCCAAGGCGGCCGACGTGCCGATCGTGGTCGCGGTCAACAAGATCGACAAGCCGGAGGCGAACCCGGCCAAGGTGCGGCAGCAGCTCACCGAGTACGGCCTGGTCGCGGAGGAGTACGGCGGCGACACCCTGTTCGTCGACATCTCCGCCAAGAGCCGCATCAACATCGAGGGCCTGCTCGAGGCGGTGCTGCTCACCGCGGACGCCACGCTCGACCTGCGGGCCCCGGTCGACGGCCCGGCGCAGGGCATCGCGATCGAGGCCCACCTGGACCGCGGTCGCGGCCCCGTGGCCACTGTGCTGGTCAACCGGGGGACGCTGCGCATCGGCGACTCGATCGTCTGCGGCGACGCGTACGGTCGGGTGCGGGCCATGCTCGACGAGAACGGCAAGCCGGTCGACGCAGCCGGCCCGGCGCGTCCGGTGCAGGTGCTCGGTCTGACCGCGGTGCCCGACGCCGGCGACTCGTTCCTCGTGGTGAGCGAGGACCGCATCGCCCGTCAGATCGCCGAACAGCGGCAGGCCCGGGAGCGGGCGGCCCAGCAGGCGGCCAAGCGCGGCCGGGCGACCCTGGAGACGCTGCTCGAGCGGATCAAGGAGGGCGAGAAGGCGACCCTCACGCTCATCCTCAAGGGCGACGTCTCCGGCTCGGTCGAGGCGCTCGAGGACGCACTCGTCAAGATCGATGTGTCCGACGAGGTCCAGCTCAAGATCATCCACCGCGGCGTCGGTGGGGTCACGCAGGACGACGTCAACCTGGCGAAGGCGTCCGACGCCATCATCATCGGCTTCAACGTCCGGGCCGAGGGCAAGGTCCGCGACTACGCCGAGCGCGAGGGCGTGGAGATCCGGTACTACACGATCATCTACCAGGCGATCGAGGACGTGGAGGCGGCCCTGCGGGGCATGCTGAAGCCGGAGTACGAGGAGGTCGCCCTCGGCACGGCGGAGATCCGCGAGATCTTCCGCTCCTCGAAGGTCGGCAACATCGCCGGTTGTGTCGTCCGGTCGGGTGTCATCCGGCGCAACGCCAAGGCCCGGCTGCTGCGCGACAGCGTGGTGGTGGCGGAGAACCTCACCATCGCGTCCCTGAAGCGCTTCAAGGACGACGCCACCGAGGTCCGCGAGGGCTTCGAGTGCGGTCTGACGCTCGGCGGCTTCAACGACCTCAAGGTCGGCGACGTCATCGAGACCTACGAGATGCGCGAGAAGCCGCGGCAGTAAGGCCGCCGCGGAAGGCCACGGTGACCCCCTCGGGTGGGCGCGAGCCCGTCCGAGGGGGGTCATCCGTTTGTCGCCGGGTGCCCGCTTCCGCGCGAAGCCGGCTTTCGGCGAAAGCCGGGTCAGGGCTTGACGGCCACCAGGATGTCGCGGGTGATGGCGGCGTCGACCCGGTGCCGGAACTGACCGTAGGGACCGTCGTCGAGGACGGTGAGCCCGGCGCCGGCGAGCACCTCGGCGGCCTCCGACCGCCGGGCGACGTGGACGTTCCAGGAGATGCCCAGCGCCCCGCCCGGGCGCAGCAGCCGGGCCCACCCCGGGACGGCGTCGACCAGCAGCTGCAGCGGGGAGCGGCGCAGCCCGGTGGCGACGGTCCGGCTGCCGTGGGCCACCCCGTAGGGCGTGTCGGCCACGATGGCGTGGAAGCTCGCCGGCTTGAAGAACTCCGTGGCGGCGGTCGTGTCGGCGTGCACCACGTCCAGGCTGAGGGTGCGCTCGCCGCGGGCCAGGATGCTGCCGGTCAGGCGCCGGGCGACCAGGCGCTTGTTCCGGCGCACCGGGATGGTGTCCACCTTGTGCTTGATGCGCTTGCGCCGCAGGTAGGTGCGCAGGTACGCGCCGTACGCCTCGAAGTCCTTCGCGTCCAGCTCGATGCCCGCGACGTCGTACCCGTAGACCAGCGCCTGGTTGAGCGTGGTTCCCCGGCCGCACAACGGGTCCAGCACGCGCAGTCCACCCTCCACAAGCGACGATGCCCAGGCCGAGCTGAGCAGGGTGACGTTGAGCAGCAGATGGGTGAACTGCTCGTTGGTCTTGCCGGCGTACTTCGGGATCGTGATGAGGTCGTCGTCGAACCACGCCAGGCGGCGCTGCTCGATCGGTCGCAGCAGGTCCGGGCCGGCCACCGCGAACAGCGCGTAGGTCGACGACACGTTCGACAGCAGCGCGATGTCGCGAGTGGACAGTTCGTCCGCGTCGAAGCCCACGCAGGGCAGGCCGGCGATCGTCGTCGCGGCGACATCGCGGATCCGTCCGGACAGGACAGTCCGCGCGAAGACCGACACCTCGGCCACGGTGAGGTCGATGGCCGCCTCGGCGTAGACGCGGTTGGCCGAGGGAGCGAGCAGCAGGACGTGGGTCGGCACGGTCAGGCGAGGGCGGCACGCACGCTGGACAGGACACTCTCGACGCTGCCGTAGGCGGTGAAGCCGGCGGCCAGGCGGTGACCGCCGCCGCCCAGCGCCACCGCCACCGCGCTCACGTCGGTGACACCCCGGCTGCGCAGGGAGACCGACCACCGGTCCTCGCCGGCCGGCTTGACCAGGCAGGCGACGTCGGCCTCCTCGGTGGTGCGCAGCACGTCCATGAAGCTCTCCAGCACGTGGGCGGGCAGGCCGTACCGCTCCAGGTCGGCCGGCGTGGCGTACGAGGTGACCAGGCCCGCGCCCCCCGCGGCGGTCACGTCGAGCTCCGCCCGGGCCAGCACGGTGGCCAGCAGCTGGACGGCCACGAACGGCCGGGTGTCGAAGACCCGCAGCGCCACCTCGGCCGGACGCGCGCCCGCCGCCACCAGCCGGGCGGCCAGGCGGTGCACCTCCTCGGTGGTGAGGTCGTACCGGAACGACCCGGTGTCGGTGGCGAGCGCCACGTAGAGATTCGTCGCGATGTCTCGATCGAGGGTCACGCCGAGCGCGTCGAGCAGCCGGGCCGCGACCAGCGAGGTGGCGGCCGCCGCGGGGTCGATGAGCCGGACCCCGCCGAAGCCCGGGTTGGACGCGTGGTGATCCAGGACGAGCCACGTCGCCGCGGCCTGCAGCGCCGGCACAAGCTCGCCGAGCCGGCCCTCGCTCGCCGCGTCGAAGCTCACCCCCAGGTCGGGGGCGGACGGCGCGGCGGACGGGTGGACCAGCAGGTCCTGGCCGGGCAGGAAGCTGAAGACCGGCGCCACGGCGAACGGCTCCGGGAAGGTCGCGACCACCCGCGTGAAGCCGAGCTGTCGCAGCCCGAGGCCGAAGCCCAGCATGCTGCCCAGCGCGTCCCCGTCGGGGTTGACGTGGCAGACGAGCAGGACGGTCGCGTCCCGCGGGAGGCCGCGAATGACCGCCACCGCCCGCTCCAGCTCGCGATCGAGGCCCGCCGGGCCGGCCACGTCCTCCGGGACGGGCAGGGGGAGCTCGGCGTCGGCCGTGACGGAGGCGGTCACCGGGCGTCGCCCGCGTCGGCGGCGTTGTCGCGCTCGCCGGTCACTCGGTACGGCTGGGCGTCGCCGGCGTACGTGGCCCTGGCCGCGAGCGCGTGGACCCGGGCGTCCGACTCGCGGGCCGCGGCGAGCAGTTCGTCGATGTGGCGGACGTTCTCCGGCACCATGTCCTGCTCGAAGTGCAGCGCGGGCGAGTGGCGCAGGCCGAGCGCCTTGCCGACCGTGCTCCGCAGGAGCCCCTTGGCGCTGTCCAGCGCCGCGGCCGTCGCGGCCTGCTCGGCGGCGTCCCCGAGCACGGTGTAGTAGATGGTCGCCTCCCGCAGGTCGGGCGTGATCCGCGAGTCAGTGATGGTGATCATCCCGAGCCGAGGGTCCTTGATCGTCCTCAGCGCCGTGACGACCAGTTCCTTCACCCGCTCGGCGTGCTTGCGCAACCTGGCCGGATCAGTCATCTCAGCGCACCTCCGCCTCACTGACTTTCGTTCGCGCGGCCGGCCGCTACCGCGCCGCGCGCCGCCGCTGGCGATCGCTGGGCTCGCCGGCGCTGCGCATCACCGGTCTCGTCCTCACTGGCTCGCCGTGATGACGTGCCGCCCGTACCCGACCTTACCGCGCAGGGCCCACCCCCATCGGCCTGAGCCACGCGCAACGTCACCCGGTGTCGGCCTCGTCCGGTGTCGGACCGGATGGGCGGTTCGGCCGCCGCGGGCGACGCAATCGTGGTCGTCGGCCCAGTCGTCGGCGGAGTTCAGTCGTCCGGCGGCTCAGTCGTCGTCGCCGTGCAGGCGTCGCCGCGTGGAGAGGACCTCGACCTCGGGCCGGCTGTAGATCAGCCGCTCGCAGGAGTCGAGCACGGCCTTGACCTGCGCGGCCTCGGCCGCGACCGTGGCGACCCCGATCTCGCTGCGCCCGGTCAGGTCCAGCAGCCCGACCTCGGCGACCGCCACGTCGAACCGGCGCAGGGCGGCGATGATCGGGCGAACGTAGGACCGCTTGGCCTTCAGCGAGCGGGAGTCGGGCGGCAGCAGTACATCGAAGACGGCGGTTCCGGTGAACACGGACAGTCAGGGTACCGGCGCCCGAAGGCGCCCGGGCCCGCCCACGCGGTGGCGGGCGACGAAAAAGTGACCTTGCGTCCCATGTGACTCGACCGGCCAACGGGTAACAATCGGGCCTATGCCGCAGCTACCCGAGGCGTCGTCCGCTACCGAGGTTCGCGCGTTCGACCGGCCCCTCGTGATGGTGCCGGTGTTCGCGCTGATCGCCGCCGTGGGGGGCCTGTTCCCGTCGTTCACGTCGGGCGCCAACCTGCTCGTCCACGTGATCGGCGGCACGATGCTGTGGTTGGGGATCTCCGGCCGAGCGGGGCGGCGCCCGGTCCCGAGCCGGCTGCCGCGGTCGGCGGTGTGGTGGGCGGTCCCGCTGCTGCTCATGGCTCTGACCGAGCTGTGGGCCTTCCTGCACACCGGCGACCCGGACTACCCGACGCTGTCGCTGCTGTTCGATCCGGTACTGGAGGGGTACCTCCCCCGGGCCGTGGCGTACTTCGCCTGGCTCGGTGGCTTCTGGGTGTTGGTGCGCCGATGAAAACAGTGATCACAAGCCTCTTCGCGCTGGGCGCCGTGGGCCTGGCGTTCCTCGCCTGGCTGTCGCACCGCGACGCCCCCGAGCAGCGGTCGGCCGCGGCCGCGACCGGCCAGTCGCCGGGTCCGGGGACCGAGGTCGCGAGCGTCCACGTCGCGCCGCGTACCCGGGAGCGGATCCCTCGGTTCTCCGACATCGCCGGTTTCGTGATGGCCTACCGGGTGGGCCGGGTGCCGGTGGGCCGGATCGCCGTGCTGGGTTGCTGGTGGTGGGTCGGCTGGCACTTCTTCGCCCGCTGAGCCTCGGTGAGGTCGCGTCGCCTTGCCCGCACACCGCCCTGGATCGCCGGTGGTAGCTCCGGCCGCGGACGCCCGCCGGGTCGCCGCCTTGGCGCTGCCGTCCCTGGTCGTGCTGGCGGCCGAGCCGCTGTACGTGCTGGTCGACACCGCGGTCGTCGGTCACCTCGGCCGGACCGAGCTCGCCGCGCTCGCCCTGGGCGGCGGGGTCATGGCGGTGGTCGCGTTCCTCGGGAACGTGCTCGCCTACGGCACGACCGGCCGCGCGGCCCGGCGGTTCGGCGCGCAGGACGTCACCCAGGCGGTCGTCGAGGGGGTCCAGGCGTCCTGGCTCGCCGTGGCCGTCGGCGTACTGGTGATCATCATCGGTCAGGTGCTCGCCGGCCCGGTCACCCGGGCCCTGGCCGGCGGCGACCACGCGGTGGCCACGGCCGCCGAGACGTGGCTGCGGGTGGCCATCCTCGGGGCGCCCGGGATCCTGCTCGCCATGGCCGGCAACGGCTGGATGCGCGGCATCCAGGACGCCCGGACGCCCATGTGGTACGTGCTGGCCGCGTTCCTGCTCTCCGGCGTGCTCTGCCCGGTGCTGGTCTACCCGGTCGGGCTGGGCCTGGTGGGGTCGGCCATCGCGAACGTCATCGCCCAGGCGGTCGGCGGGGCGCTGTTCGTGGCCGCGCTGGTCCGGCGGCGGGTGCCGCTGTCGCCCCAGTGGTCGGTGCTGCGCGGGCAGCTCGCCGTCAGCCGGGACCTGGTGGTGCGCGGCGCGGCGTTCCAGGCCTGCTTCCTCTCGGCCGCCGCCGTGGTCGCCCGGGTGTCGGCCGCGGCCCTGGGCGCCCACCAGATCGCGCTGCAGCTGTGGTTCTTCTGCGCGCTCGCCCTCGACGCGGTGGCGATCGCCGCGCAGTCGCTGGTCGGCGCCGCCCTCGGGGCCGGGGTGCCGGCCGAGGCCCGCAGCGTCGCCACCCGGGTCGGCCGGATCGGGCTGGTCTGCGGGGCGGGGCTCGCGGTGATCATCGGGGCCGGCGCGTGGGTGCTGCCGGCGGTGTTCAGCCCCGACCCCGACGTCCGCGCGCAGGCACTGGTCGTGTGGCCGTGGCTGGTGGGCATGCTGCCCCTGGGCGGGCTGGTCTTCGCGCTCGACGGTGTGCTCATCGGCGCCGGTGACGTGCGGTTCCTGCGGAACCTCACGCTGCTGGCCGCGCTCGGCTTCTTCCTGCCGCTGACCTGGCTCGCCCACTGGCTGCGCCTGGGGCTGCCCGGGGTGTGGTTCGCCCTGGCCATGTTCATGGTGGTCCGGCTCGTGGGCCTGGTGCTGCGGGCGCGGGGTACCCGCTGGGCGGTGGCCGGGGCCGAGCGGTGACGCCCGCCGTGGGGGTCACGGGCCGGTGACCGGCCCGCAGGTCTCCGGGAGCCAGACCGTGCTGGTCGGGTCCAGCAGGGCGTACGGGTCGATCTCCTCGCCCACGACGCCGACCCGCGGCCGGCCCAGAGCGACCAGGCTCCGCTCGAGCAGGTCGCAGTCGATGTTGTGGGCGAAGGACGTGCTGCGGCCGTCGAGGTACATGCCGGCGTCGTCGGGCACCACGTCCTCGGCCGCCGGGAACAGCCAGTAGATGTCGTCCCGCACCGTCACCAGGCGATCGCCCGGCTGCCGGGACGGGCCCGGGAACGGATAGACCCAGACGAACACCGTGTGGACCTCGAGCCAGCGGATGTCGTCCATGACGACGCCGGTGAAGGTCATCGTGCCGCTGACCCGGATCTGGTCGGTGGGGAGCGTGTGGCCGGGCGCGATCATCGTGGCCACGATGCCGCCGAGGTTGTCGGCGAACATCCGGTCCAGGTCCTGGGCGGCGGTGGGGGAGAAGAGGGCCCGCAGGTCCGACGGGTCGTGGTCGTAGAGCATCCGCTCGTCGAGGCGGCCGGCGATCAGCGCCTGCCGCACGGTCTCCAGCGCCGCGGCGACCTCGGCCTCGGTGAAGCCGGGGACGGCGGTCGCGGTCGGCACCACGATGCCCGCCTCGCCGACGGGAAGGTCCTCCGCGGCCGTGCCCGCGAACGGGTTCGCCGAGGCCGGGGAGCCGGCCAGCACGGTGGTGAGGTAGGAC
>Ga0310840_100772_pt1 | contig 18627 bp, 11 predicted proteins | sample SM_ome_8_FD_201304 | JGI IMG/M metagenome (GOLD analysis project Ga0310840, IMG submission 201304) | Sorghum-adapted microbial communities enriched on stacked mutant (SM) sorghum from Joint BioEnergy Institute, Emeryville, California... ...
GACCTCGACACCTTCCGGCTCACCTACCCGTTCAGCCCGGCGTTCGTCTCCACCCTGGTCTACGTCTCCAGCGCGCTGCAGCGGAACCGCACCGGTCTGAAGCTGATGCGCCAGATGCTGGTGGAACGCCGCAACGACCTGCGGCTCGGCCAGATCATCCCGCTCGGCGACCTCTTCGACGTGCTCAGCCGCAGCGGCGACCAGCCGTTCACCGAGCGGCTGAAGGTCGAGTTCGAAACCGCGCAGAAGCTCTACCAGAACCGGCTGCGCCCGTACCTGCTGGAGCAGCACCGCGTCAGCGACGACGACCTCGAACGCGCCCGGCGCGGCGAACAACTCGACCGCCAACTCGCCGCCCGGGTGCGGGCCTTCACCGGCGACGACCGGATCATCAAGACCCTGCTGCTCGGCGCGCTCGCCCCGGCCGTCCCGGCGCTGCACAACCTGACCCCGCGCAAACTCGCCGCGCTCAACCACGGCAGCATCACCAGCCCGATCCCCGGCGGCGAGAGCGGAATCATCGCCCGCAAGCTCGAACAGTGGGCCGCCCGGTTCGGCGAGATCAAACTCCTCGACGGTGACGGGGTACGGCTGGAGCTGGTCGGGGTCGACGTCAGCAGCGTGCTCAACGAGGCCCGCAGGTACGACTCGCCCGGCGCCCGCCAGGCCATGGTCAAGCGGCTGCTCTGGGAGGAGCTGGGCATCACCGCCACCGACGGCTACTTCGACCAGGCCCACGTGGTGTGGCGGGGCAGCCGGCGCGTCATCGAGGTCGTCTACGGCAACATCCGCAACCAGGAGGAGCTGCGCGACGACGCCTTCCACCCGTTCACGCCGAACGCCTGGCGACTGATCATCGACTACCCGTTCGACGAGGGCACCCACGGCCCGGCCGAGGACCGCAACCGGGTGCTCAACCTCGGCTTCAGCGCCCGGACCGTCTGCTGGATCCCGGCCAGCCTCACCGTCAACCGCCAGCAGGACCTCGGCCGGCTGGTCATGCTCGACGCGCTGCTCAGCGGCCCGCCGACCCGGTTCGAGCAGGCCGCCCGGCACCTCAGCGAGGACGACCGCCGCCGCGCCCACGCCACCCTCACCAACCAGCGCGACGCCCTGCTGGTGGCGATGAGGGGCGTGCTGCGCCAGGCGTACGGGCTGGCGACGAAGCAGGCGGCCGACGTCCTCACCACCTACACCGACCACCTGCTCAGCCTCACCGACCCACGCGAGCTGACCCTGCCCGTCGGCGCCCGGCTCAACACGGTGCTGCCCTGGCTCGCCGACCAGATGTTCGCCGCGCAGTACCCGGCCCACCCCGACTTCGACCCCGACCGCCGGGGTGAGCCGGTGCGGGTCGCCGACCTGCGCACCGTCCTGGAGTACGTCCGCCGGGCCGTCGAGTCGGGCGAGGACCGGGTCGAGGTGGAGAAGAAGGACCGGGCGGTGGTCCGGCGCATCGCCAACCCGCTCAACCTCGGCGTCATGCACGAGGCGGCGTACGTCCTCAACCGTGAGTGGGTCGACCACTTCACCCGCCGGGCACGCCAGGAGGGGATCACCGGCGACCTGCGCGTCACCGACCTGCAGCGGTGGCTGGACGAACCGCAGCCGCGCGGCCTCGAACGACCCGTCGCCCAGCTCGTCATGGCCGCCTTCGCCGAGCAGACCGACCGGACCTGGATCCGGCACGGCGCGATCCTCACCCCGCAGCCGGAACTCACCGCGATCGCCGACGACCTGGCGCTGCGTCAGCCGGAGCGCCCCGACGAGCAGGACTGGGCCGAGGCCCGGGAACGGGCGATGCACCTGTTCGGCTTCATGCCGCCGAACCTGCCCCGGGGACGCCTCGTCGCCATGTTCGTCCAGGACCTGTCCCGGCAGGCCCGCCAGTACCGCGACGCCGCCCACCGGCTGGTCGACGAACTCGAACGGCACGCCGACCGGCTCGGCCTCGACCCGGCGGCGACCACCGGGCGGCTGCACACCGCCTACGTCGCGCGGGACCTGCTTGACGGGCTGGACAGCAGGCACCGGGACATCGACATCATCCGGCAGCTCGCCCGGACCGACCTGGGCGGGCCGCCGCAGCGGGCCGGCCGGAGCATCCGCAGCGCCGCCGACGTGGTGCAGGCGCTGCGCAACACCGCCTGGGAGACCTTCGACCTGCTGGCCGAGCTCGGCGAGCCCTGGGCGGCCGAGGCGGCCGAGATCCTCGCCGCGCTGCGGCAGGCCGCCCGCGACGACGAGCTGACCACCCCGCTGGCCACCGCCCTGACCCGGGCCCGCGCCCGCGCCACCGACCTGCTGGGACGGGCCACCCGGGCCGCCCGCCCCGGCGGCCCGACCCCGCTGACGACGCAGCCCGACCGGCCGACCCCGGCCCCGGCGACCTGGTCCGCCGGCGGGCCGGCCCCCCTCGACGACCCGGTACGCGACCTCGGCCCGGTCGAGCAGGGCAGCCTCACCGTCGACGGTGACGACCTCGCCGAGCTGGTGGAGACGCTGCGCAAGGTCGCCGACCGCAACCCGGGCCGCCGGATAGACGTGACCTGGCGGGTACGACCGTGAGCCCCGCCGCCTCAGCCCTCCGCGCCCTGCCGGTCAACCCGCACACCCTCGCCCAGCGGGTCGAACGCAAACTGCGCGGGTACCGGCCGGGGCAGGGCGACACCGAGCCGGTGCTGCTGGTCAGCGCCGAACCCTCCTGGCCGTACGACCCGATCCTGACCGTCACCGACACCCTGCGGGTCCGGGTCGTGCGGGGCGTCTCCGCCCTCGCCATCTGGGCGGAGCTCGCCCAACCGCACGACCTGCCCACCGTGATCCTCACCCACCTGAGCGAGGACGAGCTGGGCGTCGGCATCCTCAGCCGGGTCCACCGGCGTCGGATCATCGAGATGGAGCCGTGGAGTCTGGTCGCCGAGGCGTTCGGCGCCCAGCGGCTGGACCCACGGCTGAAGGAACTCCCCTGGGCCGGGCGTGCCCTCGTCGAGGCCACCCCGCCCGGCGGCTGGCCCCGGCTGCCCGGGATCGTCCTGCACCGGGACACCGCCCTGCGCCACCTGGCCGTGCAGCGGCTCCAGCTCGCCCGGCTCGGCACCGCCGCCGAGGACCTCGACCCGGCCACCCTGCTGCGGTGGAGCGCCCTGTCGGTCGCCCCGCAGGCCCTCGGCGCCCTCGCCGAGTCCGAACGCACCGGCCTGCTCGACTGGCTGGCCGAGCAGTTCGGGCCGACCGTGCGGCTCCTCGCCGCGCTGTACGACGTCGGCCGGGTCACCGACACACTGCCGCTCGGGCTGGTCTGCGCGGCGATCTGGGCCGGCGACGACCCGGACAGTCTGCGTGCGCAGGGCCGGGTCGAGCAGTACCTGGGCGGCGTCGTGCTCGACGCGGAAACCGTCGCCTCGTTCACCGCCGCCGCCACCCGGACCATGGCCGGCCTGCTCGCCGACGCTGTCGCGCGGGACCGGAACGCGGGGCGGGACACCGCCGCGCACCGCGAGCGGGAGGAGTTCGACCCCCGCCGGCTCGGGTACGCCGTCCTCGACCGGGCCGAGGAACTGCTGACCGGGTTCGCCGCGACCGGCGCCGCCCGGCACAGCGACCTCCTCCGCTCCGGCTTCGAACACCGGCTCGGCGAGGTCGCCCGCGCCCTCGGCCGGGCGGTCACGGACGGGGGCGGCGTCGTCACCGACGAGCTTCCCGCCGTGGGCCGGGCCGTCGCCCACCTGGCCGCGCACCACCTCGCCGCGCACTACCCGCACCGGGTCGAACGCGCCCGGATGGCCCTGCGCCTGGTCCGCTGGCTGGCCGAGCCGGTCGAACCCCCGCTCGGCGTGGCCGAGGGCATCGTCCGCCAGGTCACCCAGTGGTCGTGGGTCGACCTGGCCCTGGACCACGTCTGGACCGGCGAGGACTCCCACACCGCCCTGGCCGCGATGTACCGGGTCATCCACGACCGGGCGCAGGCCCGGCGGCGCGACCTGGACCAAGCCTTCGCCACCCGCCTCGCCGCCTGGACCGCCGCCGGCGGCCGGACCGGAGACCTGCTCGCCGTCGAACACGTGCTGGACAGGGTGGTCGCGCCGGTGGTCCGCGAGGGCAGCCGGCCGGTGCTCGTCGTGGTGGTCGACGGCATGACCACCGCGATCGCCGTCGACCTCGCCGAGCAACTGACCCGGCAGGGCTGGCTGGAGTACGACCCGCTCGCCTGCCGCCCCGGCCGCAGGACCGAGGCCCGCCGCCGGGGCGTCGTCGCAGCCCTGCCCACGGTGACCGCGGTGTCGCGTACCTCGCTTCTCACCGGCAGGCTGTGCCGGGGCGGCCAGGCCGAGGAGCGGGCCGCGTTCGAGACGAGTCCGCTGTGGCAGGGCCGCCCGGCGAAACTGTTCCACAAGGGCACGCTGCGGGGCGAGGCCGGCGAGGTGCTCAGCGAGCAGGTGATCCAGGCGCTGACCGACCCGGAGACCGTCGTCGGCGTGGTCGTCAACACCGTCGACGACGCGCTGCGGCACGGCCGGGAGAGCGCCGACGCCGGCTGGCGGCTCGACAACCTCGGCGCGCTGCGGGCACTGCTCGACTACGCCCGCTACCAGGGGCGGGCGGTCATCATCACCAGCGACCACGGGCACGTGCTGGACCGGGAGAACACCCTGCGGCAGGTCACCGACCCGGCGTCGGCCCGGCACCGGGTCGACCCGGCCCCGGCCGGCGACGGCGAGGTCGAACTCACCGGAGCCCGGGTGCTCGCCGACGGCGGGCGGGTCGTCGCCCTCTGGGATCCCCACCTGCGCTACCTGCCCCGCCAGGCCGGCTACCACGGTGGCGCGTCGCTGGCCGAGGTGACCGTGCCGCTGCTGGCCCTGCTCCCGCTCGGCGCGGCACCGCCCCCGGGATGGCGGCTGCTCGGGCCGCAGCAACCCCGGTGGTGGTCCACCAGCGTCGAGCCGGAGCCCGCCGACGGCGCCGCCGGGGAGGACGGGCCGGCGCAGGTGCCGCCGCAGCCCGTACGGGCACGCGGCGCCACGCGGCGGCGGAGCGCGCCGAGCGCCGGCCCCGGTCTGTTCGAGCTGCCCGCCGAGGCCGCGACCCCGCCGGTCGGGCCGCCGTCGGCGCGGCGAGCACCGGCCGGGGACACGCCCGCCGAACCGCCGTCGGCCGGTGCCCGGCCGGCGACACCCCCGTCGGACGGCACGCCACCGGCCGCAAAGCCCGGCAACCTCGTCGACGACCTGCTCGCCTCGGAGATGTTCAAGGCACAGCACGAGCTGACCCCCCGGAGGGTGCCGGTCAGCAAGATCAGGGGGGCGCTGACCGCGCTGCTGGAGGCCAACGGTGTGCTGCCCACGGCGCTGGTGGCGGAGAAGGCCGGCGAGCAGCCGGCCCGCGCCACCGGCTTCGTCACCACCCTGCAGCGCATCTTCAACGTCGACAACTTCCCGGTGCTGTCCCTGGTCGACGACGGACGCACCGTCCGGCTCGACCTGGCGCTGCTGCGTGAACAGTTCCAACTGCCCGCACCACCACCACCGAGGAGGCACCCGTGACCGGCCGGGTGAGTACCGCCCGGCGCCGGCAGGTGCTGGACGCGCTGCGCCGCGGCGCCGTACCCGAGTCCGGGCTGGACCTGCTCGCGGTCGGCCTGGACCGGTTCACGGCCGCCGTGCACGAGGACATCGAGACCGTCCGCACCGGCGGCGCGGTGTTCAAGGCCATCCGGGGCGAGTACGGCTCCGGCAAGACCTTCTTCGCGCGCTGGCTCGCCGAACAGGCCAAACGGGCCAACCTCGCCACCGCCGAGGTGCAGATCTCGGAGAACGAGACCCCCCTGCACCGGTTGGAGACCGTCTACCGCCGCCTCACCGAACGGCTCACCACCGCCACGTTCCCGCCCAGCGCGCTGCGGGCCGTGGTGGACGCCTGGTTCTACGCGCTGGAGGACGACGTCCTCGCCGAGGGCGTGGTCGACCCGGCCGACCAGCCGGCGATCGACCGCGCCGTCGAGGAGCTGCTCGGCCGGCGGCTCAGCACCGTCGGCCGGACCGCCCCGACGTTCGCCGCCGCGCTGCGGGGCTACCGGGCCGCCGTCGCCGCCGGCGACACGGCCGGTGCCGACGCCGTACTCGCCTGGCTGGGCGGGCAGCCGCACGTCTCGGCGGCGGCCCGCCGGCACGCCGGCATCCGGGGCGACCTCGACCACTTCGGCGCGCTCGGCTTCCTGCAGGGGCTGCTCGTGGTGCTGCGCGACTGCGGATACCCGGGGCTGCTGCTGGTACTCGACGAGGTGGAGACCCTGCAACGGGTCCGCGCCGACGCCCGGGACAAGGCCCTCAACGCGCTGCGACAACTCGTCGACGAGGTCTACTCCGGTCGCTTCCCCGGCCTCTACCTCGTCATCACCGGCACCCCGGCCTTCTACGACGGACCCCAGGGCGTCGCCCGGCTGGCGCCGCTCGCGCAACGGCTCGCCACCGACTTCCCGGCCGACCCCCGGTTCGACAACCCCCGGGCGGTGCAGGTGCGCCTGCCCGGGTTCACCGTCGACTCCCTCGTCGAGCTCGGCGTCCGGGTCCGCGACCTGTACGCCGAGGGCAGCCCGGCCCGGGACCGGCTGCTCCACCTGGCCGACGAGGCGTACCTGGCCGACCTGGCCCGCGGCCTGGCCGGCCGGCTCGGCGGCGCGATCGGCATCGTCCCCCGGCTGTTCCTCAAGAAGCTCGTCGCCGGGGTGCTGGACCCGATCGAACTGCACCCGGAGTTCGACCCGCGCCGGGACTTCGCCCTCACCGTCGCGTCGTCGGAGCTGACGGAGGTGGAGCGCAACGCGGTGCGGGCCGCCGCGACGACGGGCACAGCCGGGCCGGCCGCCGTGACGGCGACCGGTGCGACGAGAGCCGACGAGATCGACCTGGACCTGCCGTGACGGCCACCGTCGGGCCGTCCGCGCCACGGTCCGGGCCGGGCTCCGGCGCCGGGGCCGACCTGCTGCACCCGGTGCTGCTGCACCACATCGTCAACACGCTCGGCTGGTCGCGGCTGCGCGACCTCCAGGAGGCCGCCGTCGAACCCCTGCTCGCCGGCCACGACGCGGTGCTGCTCGCCGCCACCGCCAGCGGCAAGACCGAGGCCGCGGTCTTCCCGCTGCTGTCCCGGATGGCGACCGAGCGGTGGAGCGGGCTCACCGTGCTGTACGTCTGCCCGCTCAAGGCGCTGCTGAACAACCTCGAACCCCGGCTGTCGCGCTACACCGACTGGCTCGGCCGCCGGACCGCGGTGTGGCACGGCGACGTCACCGCCCCGACCCGCCGGGCGATCCTGCGGGACCCCCCGGACCTCCTGCTGACCACCCCGGAGTCGATCGAGGCGATGCTGGTCAGCGTCAACGTGGACCACGCCCGGTTCTTCGCCGACCTGCGGGCGGTCGTCGTCGACGAGGCACACGCCTTCGCCGGTGACGACCGCGGCTGGCACCTGCTGGCCGTCCTCGAACGGCTCAGCCACCTGATCGGGCGGCCGATCCAGCGGGTCGGGCTCTCCGCGACCGTGGGCAACCCGGACGACCTGCTCACCTGGTTGCAGGGCTCGGGGTCGGGCCGGCGACCCGGACGGGTCGTCGCACCCCACCTCCACCGGGCCCCGCCGGCGGCGTCGCCGGGTAGCGTCGGTCCGGCCGACGATGCGGCCTTTCCGGTGCCGGCCGTCGCCCCGCCGGCTGACGCCGCCGTGGCGGACGCCGTCACCCCGCCGCCCGGGGACATCGAGCTCGACTACGTGGGCTCCCTGCCGAACGCCGCGAAGGTGATCGCGGCTCTGCACCGGGGTGAGAAGCGGCTGGTCTTCTGCGAGTCCCGGCGGGAGGTGGAGGAACTCGGGCAGCTCCTGCGGCTCAGGGGCGTCACCACCTTCCTGTCGCACGCCTCCCTCGCCCTCGACGAGCGGCGGCGTTCCGAGCAGGCGTTCGCCGAGGCGCGCGACTGCGTCATCGTCTCCACCAGCACCCTGGAGCTCGGGGTCGACGTCGGTGACCTCGACCGCGTCATCCAGATCGGCGCGCCGCGGACCGTCGCGTCGTTCCTGCAACGACTCGGCCGAACCGGACGCCGGCCCGGCGCCACCCGCAACTGCCTGTTCCTCACCACCGACCAGCCGACCCTGCTGCGGGCCGCCGGACTGTTGCTGCTCTGGGGGCGGGGCTGGGTCGAACCCGTCGTCGCCCCGCCCGAGCCGCGCCACATCGTCGCCCAGCAGATCCTGGCGCTCTGCCTGCAGGAACGTCAGGTCGCGGACCAGCTCTGGGCGGACTGGTGGAACGGCCTGGAGCCGTTCACCAGGAACGCCGAGGTGATCGTGCGCCACCTCGTCGACCAGGGCTTCCTCCAGCGCGACGGCAGCCTGTTGTTCATCGGCCCCGAGGCAGAGCTGCGGTTCGGGCACCGGAACTTCATGGACATGACCGCGGTCTTCACCTCGCCGCCCGAGTTCACGGTGCTCTCCGGGCGTACCGAACTCGGCCGGATCGACCCGAGCCTGCTGACCGAACAGGTGCAGGGGCCGCGCCGGCTGCTGCTCGGCGGGCGGAGCTGGCAGGTCACCCACGTCGACTGGAAGCGCCGTCGATGCTTCGTCGAACCGGTCGACAGTGGCGGGAAGGCCCGCTGGCTGACCTCGGGCGTGACGGGGATGTCGTACGAACTGACCCGGGCGATGCGCGAGGTGGTGCTCGGCGCACAACCGCCGGTGGCGCTCACCCGACGTGCCGTCGACCAGCTCGCGGAGAGCCGGGAACGGTACCTGTCGGCCGTGCATCCCGGTGGAACCGTGGTCAACCGGCTCGCCTCCGGCGACGTGTGGTGGTGGACGTGGGCGGGCTACCGCGCCAACGCCACCCTGGCCAGCACCCTGACCGGCCTCGTCGACCCGGTGCAGGAACACGGCGACCTCCGCCTGCGGCTGCGCCGGGATCTCACCCCCGCACAGTGGCGTGCCGGGCTGGCGGACGCCGCCGAGCGGCTGTCCCTGCCGGAGGTGGACGACGACGCGCTGGCCGGGCTCAAGTTCACCGCCGCCCTGCCGCGACGACTCGCGACCGCCACCCTGGCCACCCGGCTGGCGGACCTACCCGCCGCGCTTCAGGTCCTCCGCGAACCCGCCCGGTTCCTCATCGGTTGATCCGGCCGATCGTGGCTCGTCCCGCCTCCGGTGGCGGGACGAGCCACATTCGAGCGCGCCTGCGATGCTGTGTGGCGTGTGGGGACGGTGGGGAGGAGACCCGGCCCAGCGCCGGATCCGGGCGGCGTACGAGCGCGGCGTCACCGTGGACCTGGGTGGCGTGCCGCACCCGGCGCGGGCACAGGTGCGGGCGGAGGTCCTGGCCGACCTCCTCACCCGCCCGGGGACCCCGCCCCGGGCGGCGCTGCGGCTCCGGTCCGCCCGGATCGTCGGCCGGCTCGACCTGCGCGACATCGAGGTCGCGGTGCCGGTGTCGTTCCACGAGTGCGTCTTCACCGACGTACCGGAGTTGGCCGGGGCACGGGTGGTGGACCTGGCGTTCGTCGACTGCACCCTGCCCGGGTTGTCGGCGCGGCTGATCGAGGTCCGCAAGGACGTGACCCTGACCGACTGCACGGTGACCGGCCCGGTCGACCTGCGGGACGCGCGGGTCGGCGGCAGCGTCCACCTCGACGGTACGCGGATGCGATGCCCGGGGCGCGTGGTGTTCGGCGCGGACCGGCTGACCGTCGGCGGGGACCTGACCGCCCGGCACGGCTTCGCCGCCGACGGCGAGCTGCGCCTGATCCACTGCCAGGTCGGCAGCCAGCTCAACCTCATGGGCGCCAGCCTGCACAACCCGGGCGGCTTCGCGTTGAACCTAGGCGGGGCGCGGGTCGCCAGCCTCTGGCTGACCTTCGCGACCCGGCCGACCGGCCGGGTCCGGCTCGCCGGCGTGCAGGCCGAGACGATCTTCGACAATCCGGAGACGTGGGCGGCGGAACTCGATCTGGTCGGCTGCACGTACCGGCTGCTGGTCGCCCGCGCCCCGACCGGGCCCGGCATCCCGTCGCCGCTGGTGCCGGTGACCGTCCGGCAGCGGCTCGACTGGCTGCGCCGCAGCCCGGAGGGGTACGCCCCGCAGCCGTACGAGCAGCTCGCCGAGGCGTACCGGCGGGGCGGGCAGGAGGCGGAGGCCCGCCGGGTGCTGCTGGAGCGGCAGCGGCGGCGTCGGGCGACCCTCCGCCTGCCGGGGCGGCTCTTCGGCTACCTGGTCGACGGGCTCATCGGGTACGGCTACCGCACCTGGCAGGCCGGAATCTGGCTGCTCGGGTTCTGGGCGCTCGGAACGGTGTGTTTCGCGCTGGACCCGCCCGAACCCCGCAACGCGGAGGAGGCGCCGACTCCGAACGCCGCGCTACAGGCGCTCGACGCCCTGCTGCCGATCGTCAACCTGGGTCACGACAACGCCTGGAACCCGTCCGGCGCCACCGAGTACGTCTCCGCGCTGCTGGTCCTGGCCGGCTGGGTGCTCACCACCGCGGTGGTCGCCGGGCTGACCCGGACGCTGAACCCATAAGGTGAGAGGTGCGGAGCCGGTCACGGGCGGACGCCGGTTGGCCCCGTGACCCGGCACCACGCCTGGACCTCGTGGTGACCAGGGGGCGATCGGAATGTCGCGGCAGAGGCAGCAGCGCCGCTTCGACGGGGCGGAACTGTTCATCTGGTACGTCGTGACCGGCTGTGTCGCGACGGTGGTCGGCGGCGTCGTCGGCGGGGTGGGCCTCGGGGTGCTCTCCGCGCTCGGGGTGGGATGCCGCCCCGCGGGCGGAGACGTGCCGCCCGAGGGGGAGCTGGCCTGCCCCGACGGCACCGGCCGGGCGCTCCCGGGGCTGGTGCTCGTCGGCCTCGGCGCTCTCGCGGTCGTGGTGACGGCGGCGGTCCTGCTCGGCCGGCGGGCCGACACCGAGACCATCCGGCGGGTCGCCCGCCACGTACTGTGGGCGCCCGTCCTGCTCGTGACCCTGCCGGGCGCGGTGTGGATCACGCTGCTGCTCGCCTCGTCCGCCCCGCCCCGGACCACCGCGCCGGTCGTCGTCGCGGTCCTGACCGCGGTGGCGTTCGCGGCGGCGCCGCTGCTGGCGGCGTACCGGCTCCGGCCGGCCCGCGCGAATCTCGTCCTGACCGGGTGCCTGCTGGTGCCGGTCGCGGTCCTGGCGCTCGGCCGGTGGCTGCCGCTGCTCGTGCCGGTGGCCCTGCCGGTGGCCGTCCTCTGGGCCGTCGCGCTGTGGCTGCGCCGGGCCGACGGGCGGGCTGACCTCGCCGGGTCGGCCGGGGCGCCGCGGACCGCACCCTGAGGCGTAACCGGACGGCACCATTTCACCGGTGTCACCCGGGCACCCTCCTCTGCGGGCGACACGACGATCCGCCGTGTGCCGAGGCCCCGGGCTCCGAGCGGACATATCGGGTACCGGGACGGGTAGGAGAGCGGGCAGCCGCGACACACGCCCGTGGAGGAGAACATGCGGATCGGCTACTGGCTGTCGAGCGAGGAGTACGCCCCGGCGGAGCTGCTGGCCCAGGCCCAGGCAGCCGAACGCGCCGGATTCGAGGCCCTGTGGATCTCCGACCACTACCATCCCTGGACCGACGCCCAGGGGCAGAGCGTGTTCGTCTGGTCCGTGATCGGCGCACTGAGCCAGGTCTGCCGGCTTCCCGTGACCACCGCGGTCACCTGCCCGACCGTACGGATCCATCCGGCGGTCGTCGCCCAGGCGGCGGCGACCAGCGCCGTCCTGCACGAGGGGCGGTTCGTGCTCGGCGTCGGCACCGGCGAGGCGCTCAACGAGCACATCTTCGGCGACCCGTGGCCCAGCGCCGACGTCCGGCTGGAGATGCTTGAGGAGGCCGTCGAGGTGATCCGCACCCTCTGGCGGGGCGGCTTCGTCGAGCACCGGGGCCGGCACTACACGGTGGAGAACGCCCGGATCTACACCATGCCCGAGACCCCGCCGCCGATCTACGTCTCCGGTTTCGGGCCGAAGGCGGTCGACGTGGCGGCCCGGATCGGCGACGGCTACGTCAGCACGATGCCCGACGCCGACCTGGTCCGGCGGTTCCGGAGCGGCGGCGGCGGGAGCAGGATCTGCCAGGGCGGGTTCAAGGCGGCCTTCGCCGACAGCGCCGAGGAGGGCGCCCGGATCGCGTACGAGCGCTGGCCGAACCAGGCCATCCCCGGGGAGCTGTCGCAGGTCCTGCCCTCGCCCCGACACTTCGAGCAGGTGTCGAAGCTGGTCACCCCGGAGATGATGGGCAACGTTGTGGTCTGCGGCAACGACGCGGACGCCCACCTGGAGATGATCGACACGTACGCCAGGGCCGGCTTCGACGAGGTCTACGTCGCCAACACCGGGCCGCACCACCAGGGCCTGTTCGACCTGTACGCGACCCGGGTCCTGCCCGCGCTGCGCTGAGCGGGCACGCCGACCCACACCGCGGGTGACGGGACGGGTGTCGCGTCGCGGCAGCGGCCGGGGTGGCCAGGAATCCTCCGGGGGACGCCGGTGGTCCCGACCCGTCCGGCGCGACCCGTCGCGGCCCGCGCCCACGTGCGCGGTGTGGGGCCCGGGCCGGCTGGGGTACGCGGACCCGGTGGCTGGGGACACCGGAGCATGCCGCACCCCAGCCGGCACCTGGGACAGCGTCTCAGGCCGTTCCGGTGTTACGGCGCGGTGGTCTGCCGCCCCGGCCCGGCCCCCGGCCCGGCCCCCGGCCCGGCCTCTGTCGCGGCACCACGGGTTCCGTCACCGTCCCACCGCCGTCCCGTCACCGCCCGGGGCGGTGCTCCGTTGAGGGATGCGAACGCCACGGCACGTTCACATCCGCCACTCGTTCACGCCCGGTGGGGCGGAACGAGGCCCACCGAATCCGGTCCCCAGTGGACGCACGCTGACCGTGCCCGTGGCCTGGTAGCGAAGGGCGTCACCGACGCCCGACCGAACGCGGCGCCGCCGGGTCTGCCGGGCCGCCGGGGCGCCCCCGACGAGGAGAGAACGTGACATCGCAGGTCATCGACGTGCGGCCGAGCATGCCCCCGACAGCCGAGCCACAGGCGTCCGCCCCACCCGCGCCCCGGCCGGCATCCGCCCCGTCCCTGCCGTCGGGTACCCGGCACCGGGTCGGCTTCTGGATCGTCGCCTTCGCCTTCGTCGTCGCGATGGCCTTCTCCACCGCTCCGACTCCACTGTGGACCCTCTACCGGCAGCGGGACCACTTCTCCACCGCCGCGGTGACCGTCGCCTTCGCCGCGTACGCCGTCGGGGTGGTGGCCAGTCTCTTCCTGGCCGGCCACATCTCCGACTGGCGGGGACGTCGCCGCGTCCTGGTGCCGGCGATCCTGCTGGAGGCGGTCGCCGCGGCCGTCTTCCTGCTCTGTCCCGACCTGCCCGGACTGGTCCTCGCCCGGGTCGTTACCGGCTTCGGCGTCGGAATGGTCACCGCCACCGCCACCGCGCACCTCGCGGAGCTGCACGCGGTGGCCAGCCCGGGTGCGTCGCCGCTGCGGCCCGGACTCGTCGCCACCGCCGCCAATCTCGGCGGCCTCGCCCTCGGCCCACTGGTCGCCGGCATCCTCGCCCAGTACGTCGACGGCAAGCTGACCGTGCCGTACCTGCTCTTCCTCGTCCTGCTCCTCGGATCGGCCGTCGGGCTCGCCGTGGTGCCCGAGACCGTGCCGGCCGACCGGGCCGAGAGCCAGGCGTACCGGCCGCAGCGGGTCGCCGTCCCACCCACCGGCCGGGTCCGCTACCTCGCCGTCGCCGGCGCCGCCTTCGGACTCTTCGCCATCCTCGGGCTCTTCACCTCGCTCGCGCCGAGCTTCCTGGCCAGCATCGGTCAGACCGCGCCGGCGGCGGCCGGGCTGGTGGCGTTCGGGGTCTTCGGAGCGGCGACCGTGGCGCAGCTCCTCCTCGGCCGGGTCGCGCCGGCCCGCCAGCTCGCGCTCGGCCTTCCCGGCACCGTCCTCGGGGTCGTGGTGCTCACGGCCGGGGTGCTCCTCGCCTCGCCGGCCGGCTTCCTGGCCGGCGGGCTGATCGCCGGCGGCGGCGCGGGCGTACTGCTCAAGGGTGCCCTCGGCACGGTGGCGACGCTGGCCCCGAACCACGCCCGCGGCGAGGCGATCGCCGGGGTCTTCCTCACCGCGTACGTCGGCCTCGCGCTCCCGGTGCTCGGTGTCGGGTTCGCCAGTCAGCTCGGCGTGCCACTGGCCACCTCACTGGTTGGCTTCTCGGCGTTGGTGCTGGGAGTGCTGGCGGCGGTGGCAGCCGCCCTGCGCCGGTACCCGGCGACCGCCTGAGCCAGGGTCCGTACCCGTCCACTACCGCAGGTCGTCCTGCAGGAGGGCGAGACCGTTCACACGTCGACCGCTGGTTGGCTTGTCCGCTCCTCACCGTAGGTCGTCAAGGACGTCCTGGGTGGCCGCGATGATGTTGGAGCGTTGTGCGTGTAGCAGTTCCAGACGATGCTTCTGGTCGTACTCCAGGCGGTCCTTCAGCCACAGGGTCATGCTGATCGTGGCGTTCGCGGACAAGACTTTGAGTCTCATTGACATGTCTCCCGGGTGGAAGGTCAGGAACGCCTCGTCGCCCAGACCGGTCAGGTCCTCGGGCATTGTGTCCTGGTCAGGAGCCCTGAATGCGCGTTCCAAAGCGTCATGTCTGGCCTTGTCAAGAGCATCAGCCGCCAACTGGTCGACGGTCGTCGAAACGCCTAGGCGAAAAATCGTCACTGACGAAATGAGGAACGGCTTTCCTCCGTCGCTACCTTCCCAAGAGCATTCAGCGAGGAGGCTGTTCCGATTATCCAAATGGGTATCGCTACGCCCAAGGCCGACGATCCCAGGAAGTCCAGGCAGAGACTTGTCAATTGTCGGGCATTTGCCACTCAGATCCTGCCATTTGCCGCTGGGTGTCGAATTGAAGGTTGGGGTAGGTGACCGGTCTGCTTGCTCAACGTTCGGAAGGCCTGTGTGAGTCGGGGTGGGAGTCTTGATCGTGCAACCGGAAATGAGAAATGGAACTGTCGCTATTATCGCTATGCTGTAGATGGTGATCCGTCTTGGTGTCACTTTACTGCGCTTTCCATTCAGCGAGGGGGGGGGGAGGTGACTCATGCTCCGGCGACTTGCGGCCACTTGCCGTCCTCCAACCCGGCGTTGTTGCTGATACCGTCCTGCAAGGTCAGTATTTGATCGGTCACCGAGGCGATTCGCTTTGCGAGGTTGATGGCGTACTGAAGGGTCTCCGCTGCGGCCTGCCCGATGACCTCGGAGAGTGAGTGCAGGGAGAAGAGGGCCTGGGGTGCGTTCCCGGCAGTGGCCTGGGAGGCGTTCGCGATGGCCGCCACGAACGGCCCCGTTATCGCCGCGACCCGATCTCCGAGCTCGGCCAGGTATGTCATGTTTTCCTTGCCAACCGCGGCAAGCCAGCGTCCGGTGTTCCTGACCTTCTCGTGCGTGTTCAACACGGCGTTGACCTGATCTTGCAGCTTCTTGTCGTAGGAATCCCTGGCGGGGCCACGCCAGTAGACGAGATTGACTCCCCCGCTCATGTCTCCAGATATGTCGGAGAGCTCGCGGTTCAGTGTGGTGACATAGACCGTGGCCCTCTCGAAGAGGGATCCAACCGGCACGGCGCCGCTGATGGCCTGCTGCAGGGTCGTGAGAATCCTGTCGACGCCCGACCGAATCTCCTCCAACCTGCGTCGAATCTCGTCGAGAAGATGCGCGATCTCGTCGGTCCACCACTCGACGACACGTGCCCAGAAGCTGTTCTGAACCTCCTGGCTGGCTCTGGCGAGGAAGGCCGTGACCTCCTTGAGGAGGTGGTTCCACGCGTCACGAATCTGTTCCACAAGCTGCTCGAGCAGGTCAACGCCCTTGCGGAACAAGATTATGATCTGTGGGATCTGATCTGCTTCTGTGTCAGCTTTTCCATCGGTCGGCGGCGGAGTGAGGGCATGGCGGATGCCGTGGTCGCTCATGTCTCGTTGCTACTTTCCTTTCCAGATCTCGTTCAGGTTGACTGCCGAGTTGGCGTCGGACCGCTCGTACGCGTCGGCGGCCCTCTTCAAAGCGTCGCCGAACAGTTCGAGCTCCTTGGTGGCCTGTTGGAAGAGCGTTGTGAGCTTGTTGTGCATCCCGTCGTAGGTGCGCTTCAGATCAGCGGCGGCGATCGGTCCCGTAACGGGGTCTACGACCATGAACGCAGCCAGCTCGAGCGAAAGGGACCTGGTCGTTTGGCAGACCCGCTCCATCCGGTCGGAGAGGCGGTACCACTTCTTCGACTCTTCGCGAATCGCATCCGTGGCAACCTCTATGCTCTGCTTCGTGTAGTAGTTGTAGTCACCCATCAGATCGCCGAAGTCCTATGCGGTGGGAATGGTGAGTCGCCCCGCCTCCTGCAGGGCGTGGCGGGCGTCGGAGGCAAGCCCGTCGGCGTCGTATGGGCTGAGGCGGCTCTCGTCCACCTCAGCACCCTGTATGACCACCCCGAGCACGTTGACCCGGAACAGCCCGCTCGGGCCCGACACGGTGCGTGGCTGCGGGTCGTCAAGGCTCTCCCGGAGGCGTCGGGCGGCTTTGAGCACCGCGAACGCGTGGTCGAGCTTCGCCTCGATCGCGCGCTCGAAGTCGGGTGAGTCGACGTGCGGTACGTCGATCGGCGGACCAGCGACCTGTGAGGTGTCCTCCGGCAGGCGTGGCCGGTGGCCATGGCGACCGAGGACGGCCATCGCCAGAGCCGCCTTGGATCTCGCGTAGTCCAGGGCGTCGAGGATGGCGGCGGCGACCCGCGTCGGACCCAGGGCCGTCCACCAACCCGGGTCGACGTAGACGTCCTGAACCGCTCCGAACCGGTCGACGACGCAGTAGACCGTCCCGCTGCGGTCGGCTCCCTCGATCCGGTCCAGCTCCGGCACCGGCGCTCCCGGGCGGATCGTCGCGACGAGGTCCTCGACGCGCTGCGCGAACGCGGCGGCGTCGCGGGTCCGGTCGTCACGGTCGTTCTGCGGGCCGTGTTGCGACACGAATGTCTTACTCCTTGTAAGAGGGGTGGGTCGCCGACGTGCCGTTGTCAGCAGGCAGCGCGGCAGTGACTACTGTCCGAACAGGATTCGGAGCATAGCTCACGAATGCGAGCCGAGGGTGCCCCGGTGTCGCTCTCCGTCGTGAAGGCGACTGTTCGCTGTAGCGGCCTACCCGGAGGCCGAGAAGCTTCCGGTACGGGCCGTCAGCAGCCGTGAGCTGCTCGTGTTCGCCGTGCTCGGCGGCCCTGCCGCCCGGCCGGGGCGTCGTTCCGGCCCGCGTGCGCCGGCGGCCCACCAGCCGGCGTGTGATCAGGATGACATCCGGTCCGGGGGTTGACGGAACCGTCGGACGAGCCGGTACGACCGCTCCGGCCCCGCCCGTACCGCCGGGCGGCGGGCGACCGCGGCGGGCCGGTTGCCGTCGGTCACGGTCGTCGACCCCGCCACGGAAGACGACAACGACCCCGGTCGGCCCGTCACCTCGGCGTTACGTGATCCTGGTGGGATGCCGGACATGCCGATCGGTGGTACGCGGTCCTCCCGCGGTGGGGGATCCGTGCACCGGTTCTACAGCGTGACGGTCTTCGTCGTCCTCGCGTCGCTGGACAACGTCGCGATCGGGCTGGTGCCGCCGCTCTACGAGTCGATCGCCCCCGACCTGGGGGTCGCCCGTGCGGCCGTCGGTCTGGCCACCGCGGCCAGCTTCCTGGTCAGCGCGGTGGCCGCGGTGATCTGGGCGTACGTCGGCGACCAGAGCAACCGGAAACCGCTGCTCATGATCGGCACCCTGATCTGGGTCGCCGGGACCGCCGGCAGCGGGCTGGCACAGACGTACCTGTTCTTCTTCGCCGCCCAGGTGCTCGCCGCGATCGGGCTCGGCGCGGTCGGCTCGGTCGGGTACTCCGTCGTCACCGACCTGGTCACCCCGCGGCGCCGGGGGCTGGTGCTCAGCTTCTGGGGGCTCTCCCAGGGGGCCGGCACCCTGGCCGGAACACTGCTCGGCGGCCTGCTCGGGGCACACGACTGGCGCCGCCCGTTCCTGCTGCTCAGCACCGTCGGCGTGCTCGCCGCCCTGGCCTACCTGCTGACGTACGACATCCGGCGTGGCCAGGCCGAGCCGGAGCTGTCGGGGGCACTGGCCGCCGGGGGCGACTACGACTACCGGATCAGCCGGGCCGACCTGCCGGCGATCGTGGCCCGCCGGACGAACCGCTGGCTGATCCTGCAGGGTCTCACCGCGCAGGTGGCGTTCGGGGCGCTGGTCTGGTTGCCCGACCTGTTCCGCGAGCGCGCCACCGACCAGGGCTACTCCACCCCGACCGCCACGATCGTCGGCAGCGCCTTCGCCACCCTCTTCCAGCTCGGCGGGGTGCTCGCCATCGTCGGCGGGCTGGTCGGCGACGCCCTGCAACGCCGAACGCCGCGCGGGCGCGCCCTGGTCGCCGCGGTCGGCATCCTCGCGGCCGTGCCGTTGTACGTGGTCCTGTTCTTCGTGCCGATCCGGATCGAGGTGCCGGACGGCGCCGGGGCGGCCACGGTGGTGCGGGCCGTGCTGGG